>ENA-ORXF01001348-ORXF01001348.1-marine-metagenome-genome-assembly--contig:-NODE-1348-length-15984-cov-13.849123_pt1 | contig 15984 bp, 10 predicted proteins | sample MGYA00237864_ERZ511476 | MGnify/ENA primary metagenome ERZ511476 (study PRJEB26306, sample SAMN06343908) | marine metagenome | isolation source: coastal waters | place: Atlantic Ocean: West Antarctic... | reverse complement strand
CAGTCAGGGCTTGCATGAACGCCTGCCTACCTACTTGTAACTGATCTAAGTTGAACTGTGTAGATTTTATTTTACGATCCAAATCAGCGACATGGTTTACCATTACCTTCTGTGTGTCGTTCAGTTGGTCTTCAGTATAGTCAGTGCCGTTGATCGTAATGGTGTTTGTTTTTTTCTCAGCCATTGTGATCTCCTTTGGTTGGGGGTTGGGGTTAAAATTATTATGGGCTGTCTGCTGCGTCTTGAGCATCCGCTAACTTTTTTGTCCATTCACGAGTGAACGAATCTGCTACGATAAGCGCACGAGTTGCTGGTATAGCCACGCCCTCATCCAGCGCACGAGTTGTATATGCAGACACAATCTCATCAACAGCAAGATTGCAACGATGAGTTATTGCGGTTTCAGCCCAATCTTGTGCAGATAGAGCCGCATATTCTAAACCTTTAAGTTGAGTGTCTGTTAGAGTTACTGTAATATTCGGCATTGTGTTTCCTTTTTAGCCTAAGAGATAACCAGAGAAGTAATTAAGAGTAGCGTTTTGGTGATAAGTTTCACCTATTCCGACTATTTCGACATAATCGCTAGCAGCAATCTGAAGTATAATTGAGTTATTAAAAGAAAAATGGCTGACTAAAGCAGCACTATCTGAATTTATGTATCGTGAAGTTTCAGCAAATACCCCACCGTTAACTACAAATCTAGCGCCATAATTTTGACCAGTTTCACCATAAGCAGGAGTAGAGGAAAACAAATACCGGCCAGCGACAGGCGCAACAAATCTTGAAAAACGTCCTGTTGCACCTGAAGTAGTAACGAACCCACCACCAGTATTTGTAACCACAGTTCCAAATGTGTAGGGATCAACGGTGCTACCATTGACAGCTGCTGCGGGTCTTGCGTAAAAAAATACGTTGAGTGGCTTGGTGACTGCACCCGTAGATGCTATCTCCATTATGATTGTGCCAGTATCAGTTGGATCAGCCGCCGTAGCAGCCGTCTTAAACTTAAAACCTTTACTGGTTTCTACGCCAAGGGCCAAACCACCAGCATCACAAGCCAAACCAGCACTTGCTACGCCTGCGGCAGTAACCATCATTGTTGCCTCACGGCTACCATCTGCACCTTGAATTTGGAGGCCAGCATCAGGGGCATTTGTGCCTATTCCAACACGTCCATCACCCCGAATACGCATAAGGGTTGTGCCAGATTTGTTCGCAAAGTCAGCGGCGTAGTTACCACTGTCATCGCCAGCTTTTACGGAAATACCAAAGCTTCCACTTGCGTGATTGTTTTCAAACCTTGCAACTAAATGGCCAGCATTATCGCCGGTCTTTACTTCCAATCTTACACCACTAGATGCAGCTAACCCAATGCCAGAGTTTGCATTACTAACAAACCCGCCATTAAAAACAGTCGCAGCAGTCGTTGTTAAAACTCCCGTGACTAAAGCTGTACCATCAATTACAGCATCCCCCGTTACGTCGAAGTCATCACCGACAAACAAATCAGCCGCAATACCTACACCGCCACCAACAATCAGTGAGCCTGTCGTGCTACTACTTGATGCTGTAGTGTTAGAAACTGTCAACGCTCCAGCGACATCAACAATACCGCTGAAGTCACCAGTTGCAGCATCTATCTCACCAGAGATAGTCAGATTACGACCGCCTGTGATGTCCGCTGAACTATCCAACACCATCGCCTTGGATGCCGCTGCCGTCCCTGCGGTTATCCCGTCAATCATCTCCAGTTCAGATTCTGCAATGTCGGCAGATCCAATGACCAAAGATCCTGCTGTTACTGCGCCTGTTGCTGTTAGATTGCGGAAGCTCGACACGTCTTTATTAGCGTCAACAACAACGGCCTTTGACCCCGCTACTGTCCCTGCTGTCACGCCATCAAGCGCGCCAACTTGTGCAGCGCTATTCGCCGCTGCTGTTGCTGAAGATGCTGCGGCTGTGGCTGAAGATGCACTAGCCGTGGCTGAGTTTCCGCTGGCTGTATTTGAGTTTCCGCTGGCTGTTGCTGAGTTGCCGCTGGTGGTAGCAGAGTTTGCGCTTGCTGTAGCAGAATTTCCGCTGGTGGTAGCAGAATTGCCGCTCGTAGTGGCAGAAGACGCCGCTGCTGTCGCTGAGTTTGCCGCCGCTGTAGCTGAAGATGCCGCTGCTGTTTTGCTTGTGGTTGCTGACGCCGCATCAACGATTATATCGTATTTCGCAGCGTTTGCATTGTCCGGTAAAGGCTGCGCTCCTGATGATGTGTGCGCAGTGTTCACAATAAAAATGTTGGCTGTGCCGGTGTCTTTAACAATGTCGCGCTGAGCATAGGCTGTACTTGCCGCCCAATTGCCACGATTTGTTCCGAGCTCCTGGGTGACACTCAGGTTGCCAGAGCTATCGAAGGCAAACACCTTGTTCGCTCGATCGGTTGCGCTAATCGTAAACTCTGCGCCTGTCAGCGTGTTGGTAACGGACGCTTTGATAGACCGATCCACTTCTTCTTGGATCTGCTGCGTGATCATCGTAAGCCGGTCAAGAGCGTCTTCGTGTGAAGCTGCAGGAAAAGGATCGTTGGCCACATAGTCTGTGCCTTGGGTCCTGGTCAGCGCCCTGGCAAGCACAACCGTCTCATTGTTTGCTGGCCGGTGATCTGTGCTGCTAAAATGAGCGTCTGAAGATGTGCCGGTGTTGAATTTGAATAGCACGTTGCCGCCGCTGGAATTGCCTGCGTTGGTTACCACATAATGCGTGTCCAGGGTCTTAACCGTTTCTGTGCCGGTCGTACTTCGCACGATTACGCTGATATCTGCATTAGCAAAGATCTTGAAGCCATATGCAAAAGAGTGAAGTGTGCCGTTTGCTGAGAGGCTATTTTTTGTCGTTGTGGTTGAGACTGTCATTTTACTTCCCCAGGGCGTTATCTAAATTTGGGCTGCGTGAAGGCTGGGCGTCACCTGGACTCCACCAATATTTCTGTCCGTAGTCGCGTTTGTATTTCCGTTCCAGCTTGCGCATTTTCTGCTTGGCCTTTGGATCTGCCCACATTTGCAAGCGGTCCCAAAAATTGCGCTCTAGGCCCAAGCGCGCATACCAGAGCGAAGACCCTGGCGTGTAATTTTTGGCAAAGTTAATCAGCTCAGTTCCCGCCTTGGTATCCTGGCCGGTTGCGGCTTCCATGATATTGCCCAGGGTAAGCTTGCGAACATCATTGGCAAAACCCACCACAGGCCCAGCGACCGTTTCAGCCATGCCCCGATCAAAGCGGTTCACATCTGAAAACAAGAAGTCTCCGTAAATGCCCAGGCCACCGCCTTGCATAAACGCAGCGCCCCAAAACTCTTCTGTGTCCATTGGTCTGGGATCCCTGCCCTTGCTCATTTCTTTAAGCTGCAATGCAAGCGCGCCCATGAGTGTTGCAGATATAAGAAGATCCGCGAAATAAGTGCCTTTACTCATTGCGCCTGGCTGGGTTGCGCCCCTCGTTAGGTGCGTAGCAACCAGGGTAACGCCAAAATTCTTATACATTGCAAACGACCTGGTAAGCTCACCAGCAATTGTACCTGGGCGTGTATCGCTCGTAAGAGCTACACGACCCCTTACGCTCGTTGAAGGCACAGCAAAGTTTGTTTCTGTGTTGACCATTTCAAGCAAGCGCGTTGTTAGTTCCTCAGCTCGCCCTGGTGATATATCTGTCCTTGCGCGAATATCTGCAGGACGCAGAAACTTAGCGCCCTCATAATCATAGAGCTCTGTGGATCTGATATTATTCCAGGAGCTTTCTCCAAATCCGTAACGCTCAAGCGTATTGCGAAAGTTGGGCTCAAGCTTGTCGAAGGTCTTGCCTGAGTTTGATGCAAGAGCTCCCATAAATTCCATTCCAAAAGACCAGCGCCCCGCCGTTGTCATTGGAGATAGAAAAGAGGCGCGCATTACAAAGTCAGCAACCCGCCGTGTAACCTCCGGACCTGATACATCGCCAACGTAGCGCATCTGACCCGCCGCCAGGCTTGTCCAGCCTTCGGCAATCAACCCCAGTCTAATCGCCATCTCGCCTTTTTCTTGCGCACCCAAGGGAGAAAGGAGCTTTAGATATGAATTTAACGTGCTCACTTGAGGCAGGCCGTTAAAAGACCGCGCTATTCTTTGAAAGTTCAGATCCGTAATTGCTGAGATCGACGCAGCCCCAAGCTGAGCAGCCTGCAAGATTTGCCTAGTGCCTGCAAAGGTTGATGCAAGCAGGCCGTTTACCGGAGAATTATTCTTTCCTGTCACAGCCATATAAAGATCATCAATCTTTTTATCTGCTGATAGCGCGGCCTTCATTGCATCATCGTCTTTCGCGTTCTTCACCAAGGTTTGCTTGAGAAAGTTAAGCGTAGATGCAGGGTTTGGTCCCAGGATTTCCATCATTGCAATGTCGCGAGACATATTGGTTATGTGGCTGATCATCGTATCAAAGCTGTTCGCGTTACCAAATTCTTTTTGGTATTCCAACCAAGCATCAGCGTTTTTAAACTTTAAAAACCTGTGATCCTGGCGGCGATTGGCAAATGATTTACCCTGACCAGCACCGCCTGGCTTTAGTTTGTTTATTCCATCTGTTGATATGGTTTCGTAAACGTCAACCAATACATCTTCAAATTTGTTTGCTGAGAACGGCAAGCCTGTGGTTTCGTCAATCATATTTTTAACGTCAAGCCTGGGTAATATCTTTGAGCGCCATAATTCAAAGCCTGCTTTGCGCACATCAAGCATTGTGTGATTTGTTGGCAACCCCCATCCCAAAAGCTTTGGAATTGCGCCCCCTGCTCTATTAAAACGCTTACGCAGATTTTCCGCTGCTTCGCCCCAGGCTTTTGCAAGCTCCCTTGCGCTTGCATCGCCCGTATCTTTCCCGAATATTTCCCGCACCATATTATCGAGTTTGGCCTTTTGCCGGACTTCACCAACAACATTGCGCCGAAAGTTGCCCAGCACACCGGCCATTTCGCCAAACGCCTCGCCCTTGATAGCTTCTTCTCGTTGCGTGATTGAGGAAAACCTAGAAAGCCCGTCTTGTTCAAATAGTGCCAGCGCTGCCCTGGCCTCGTTTGGCTTGCCATCGAGGGACCGATAATCTGACAGGTTCTTTTTAATCTGCTGCCAGGTTTTTAATTGCATAGCCTTTTGGCGTTTGCGGTTCATTGCCTGCTTACGGATTGCGTCAAAGGTATCTGCACCGGCCTGGGCTTGAGCTGACGCCTTATTCATCTTGCCCTGGTATTCTACCTCTAGGCCGTCAAACATGCTTTTGGCTTCTTTTGCCTGTGCATCAGTTAGCGCACCATCAGCTTGCGCTTCATCAATACAATTACGAAAACTCATATCGGACACCTCGAAAGCCGTTCAACCATAGCGTCCTCCTGGGCAATCTCATCGAAGAGCTGCCGTGCAGTAACAGTGCGCGCAATAGCTTGGCCGTCCGGATCCTCTGTGAATCCGACCGGAAATTGCTCGTCTAATAAATTTTCTTGGATACTTGGTAGATCTACTGCTTCAGTGCGTTCACTGATCTCTGCAATAGTCTTTCCCCCAGCGGCCCGTCCGAGGTCGCCGCCGCTCTGGTCTCCGCTTCGTCGTAATCGTAGATCAACGCCTTCGAGGAGGTTTCTTGTGTCTTCGATGACAAGCTTGGCGGCGTCTTTGTCGCCTTCGTTGTCGAGCCTCGTATAGCCATTTGCGACACCTTTCTTTCTTAATATATCGTATGTCTTGCCAGGATTGTCACCAGTAGCCTTAACATAGTCTGGATTTATTAGCCGACCTGTTGCGATAAAGCGACTAATCATTCGCTTCATAGCCGGACCCGCGCCGACCTTCATATCAACCAGATCAACCTCATATCCTGCTTTTTTTAGCATTGCGATATTTCGCTCTATGCTTCCAACCTTACCGCCGACCTTTGGCAAAACAATGTTATCGCCCTGAGACATAAGCGTTTTTAATACCAAATCTGACATCAAAGAGCTTTCTTCGTGAATGGCATTCGCGCCAATCCCACCCTGGTATTCTGGCAAAATCTTCTTTGCTTCGTCAGCGTCTACAATTGCAGCGCCCATTTTGCGCGCTATTGGGTTTGCGATCGTGCTTTTTCCCGCTGCAGGCGGTCCAAGAACAATTACAGCCCTTCTTTGTTGCTTAATGGCTCCATCAGGAAATTTTAATTTAGCGTCTTCCCAGCCAAGCCTGCGAGCTCCATCAACTAAGGAGCGCATTGCGTCATCAAAATTGCCGGTTGTATTGTCTTTGAAAACATACTGACGATTTTCAAACCAGTTATCAGTATTGAAATCTGGCTTATCGTTTGTGCGGGGAATTGCTTCCATGTCTGCAATGGCGCGATTTATCGCTGGGTGCGTAAGTATTTCTTGTTCTGGTGCGTTTGCTTCAACAAGCTTCTGAAGATCTCGTATTGGCTCATCAACAGCGCGCGATTGTGCCTGCACATCCTCTGCTATTAACTGTTCGAGATCCATCTGGCGATCGCCAGGAGCACTTTTTGCGCCCTGGTCAAACATATCCAGGTTATATTCTGCGCGCATATCAGCAACCATTGCGTCTGTCTGAGAGGCAACGGCGTCACTATTCGGATTGTCGAAGTCTTCTAGGTGGCTTTGTTCGACATCATTGCGTGGGCTAAATTCTTCCGCTTGATCATTGAAAGCGCGTCCAACATCGCCAGCTCCTGGCCCTTCGAAATCGCCGCTGTCAATTGATCGTCTGACAGCCTCGACAAAGCTAGTTGTAGCCTGTCCGTACTTTCCGGTATCTTTGGCAAGTCTTGCTGCGTCTGTAAGGGCGTCTGAGAGAGCGCCTTTTTTGTTTGCTTGGCTTTGGAGGAGCGCGATTGCCGTGCCATCTTCTAATAACCTTTTTTGGTTTGCGTCTGCAGCGAGCTGATTGCCTTCGCCTTCAAGCTTCGATGCGTTCTTCGTTATATTACTAAAGGCAGCTTTATCTTTTCGCAATTGATTTTGCGCTGCATCGAGCACCTTGGCGCGTTCCAGGAACAGGCTTTCCGCTAAGACTTCTTCGCCAAACAGTGTTTGTTGTGTTTCGCGTGTAACGCCAGTTTCCATGACCTGACGAATAATTGACTCAGCTTGGAATGCGTTGCTTGGCTCAACTTTAGCTAAGACATTCATCGCAGCTAATTGCATATCGCTATTGTCAGGCACTAAGCGGCCAACCAGCGCGCCAAACTCCTCCGAAACAATGCCATTCTTAACCAGGCCAAAACTGTCGCCGGTAAGGTTCGCCAAGGCTCGGGCTTGCTGTATAAATGCGCCTGTCTTGGGAAAGCTTGGATCGTCGAACTGTTCCGGTGCCAGGCGAAATACTTTTGCGGCATCTGTTTTTGTGCCAGTGCCTTCTGCTATGTTTTTCATAGCGGCTTTCACAACCGCCGCATCTTCGGTTACACCGTCAACTTCTCTAAGCTTACTGCCATACAGTCGAACGTCTTGGGACGGATCAGCCGCCTTGATTTTTTTTGCCAACCCAAGCCGTTGGTGTCCATCTGCTATGAATTGACGACCGTCAGCATATTCATAGACAACAATCTGACCAGACTTTTCAGGATCCCATTGGGTAACGCCTTTAAAGCGGTCTGTAACGCCAAATTCATCACCGTCTTCTTTGAATTGAAAGAGCTTGGCATCGACATTGATTTCGTCAGGGCTAAATCTAAACACCTGGCCATCTAAATTATCACTTTGATAAATCGTTTCCGGCGTCTTTACCTGTGCTGCCGGTGCATCAGATATTGCTGGCGCTCTATTATCCGCTGAAGCATCAACGGCCTCTAGGGTGCGGGTCTTATGCTCTAGCTCTGCCTTTGTTCCTTGCAGGGGATTTTCAGCGACTTCTGTAATTGTGTCATTAAGTGCAATTTCAGCGCCTCTGGCAACATCGCTTTGTTTGCCACCTGACCCAAATATAATTTCCGAGCCTTTTTTCATCTGTTCTGCAGTCAGCTTTATAGTGCCTGCAGTTCCTTTAATTACGACCGGAAAACCAGCGCCAATCACGCCAGCGGCTAAGACTGCGTTTCTGAAATCACCAAACGTGTATTCTATGCCTAGAGACTCATACCAATCCTTCACCGCTGGCTGCTGAATAACCTCTGCACTCATATTGATTATTGCTTCGCGAAACATCGTTCTGGCTAAACCATTAGTCCCTATTGATAGGGGGCCAAGCGCTGCTGAAATTGTAACATTAAGCGGATCTGCAGCGCCAGCTATAAACCCGCCTAAATGATAAGCAGCTTTCGCAGTGAACGAGTCAGCCCTACTATAGACTTCATCTGCCTCAGCTCTGTCTTTCTTAGCCTCTTCCCTGGCTAAATTGTTTATTGTGCGATTGAATGTGTTTGGGTCAAGTTTCAGCAGGTTTGATCCACCAGGCTCGTCAGGGTGTCCTAGGCGCAATTTATCCTGATTGTTCTGCACATACTTCGTGATCTTATCTTTGGTGTACGTGTAATAGCGTTGACGTTCTAAAAGCGGATTTATCGGATTTCTGAATGTTTCGCCCGTTTGCTGCTCTATTTGATCAACAACACCAGCCCACCATTTTTTTTCATAGAACACAGGTTTCATGGGCTGCAATGCGCGGCCTGCTGAGAACCCTGCTTTGAGGTTTTCTTGTATTGTTGTATCTGGCTGCGTTTTTTGATTTACGTCTGAAACTGCAGATCTGCCAGGATTGGCTTTGAAATTAAAAACGCTCATTTTTCTGCATCCTGAGCTTCAAGCACTCGATTGATTGCAGAAGTTACCGTTTTCTTAGCCTCTATTTTATTTTGGTCGCTTGCTTTTAAAGCAGCGTTATCAGCAGCCGCTATATCAGCCAGGGCGCGCTCGCGAACACCAGCGGTCGCGTCTTTGATTATCACTTTGGGATTGAGTATTTGCTTTTCGTCAAGTTTTTGTTGCGCGGCCATTTTGTCAGCTTCGGCTTGTTTTTCTGCTGCTGTAACGGCTGCTTCCACTAGCTGATCATATGTAAATACAATATCGTTTCCGTCCAGCGTTCCAATGACTTTCATTGTGGAAGGATCAACGATTCCCTCGTCTCCAAGATCGTATAGCCTATACACAATGTCGCCATTTTCTTTGGAACTTGCTAAGACGTGGTATTTGTCCTCCAACGTGTCGGCTATGATGTTCTCTTTAGCATCGGGAAATAATGTCGGTAAAAATTGAAGCGCTTGAACAAACTCATCATCGGTAGCAAACGGCGGTCTTAAATAACTGTTAGATCCCGCATCAGATTCTATAACACCAAGCCCACCCGTAATCCCGTCTTTACTGCCGCCCAAGGCGTAGCTCACAACGGCCCTTAGCTGTTCTTGGCTAAACTCTGCATCATCGCTAGTTAGATCCAAGCGATTGTTGCGCACCTGGTACGTTAGCAATGCCTCTACTGCCTCGCGCAAGCTTGGCTCTAGCTCTTGGCGCATTTCATCTGGTAGACCGGAAAACGCATCTGACAGAATAAAATTAAAGTTTACGTCATTATTTTGGTTATTGCTAAGCTGTTTTACAGAAACCTGGTCACCGTATTCCATGCCTCGCATAATTTCATTGAGTACGTTTGACCTTTTGCCATCAAGCCCAATTACGGATGCCAAGCCGCCAAGATACGACATCATGGGCGCATCTTTGCCAAGCTGTTCAAACAGAAAGCCAGAATCTTTACCAATTGCATTTTGAACTTTGCCAATGAAAGCAAGCTTTTTTTCTGCGTTCATTTCGGTAAGCATGGCCGATACTTGCCGCACTTCCTCTGGCCGCATTAGAACCGGATTGAGACCTAAATCGTCGCGATCATATAAATCTTGAACCGCTAATCCCTCATTTCGACGTTGAATGAGCTCTGCAGGAAAGTCTGGATTTGTTAGAGCTGTGCTAAAATCCACCTCTGATATGTTTTGAGCGCCGTTATCACTTGCCCAGGTCAACGGGTCATCACGCACCGCTTTATCTTGCGCAGCAAAACGCTTTTTCATAAACGTCAGAACTTCTTTTTCGCCATCGGTATCTCGTGGCAAAGCTGCAATATAGTCAGCCAAGTCTGTGCCATTCATATTTTTAACAGCGCCAGCAGCATCGACAAGTTGCGTAAGAATGCTCGCATTTTCACTTAGCTCTACAAAGTCATTATTGCTTAAAATTCCTTCTGCGTTGGAAAGGGTATTTGTAATCGAAGCCATGTCATTTTCTGTTGGAATAAGCCCATCATTTAGATAACCATTAACCGTGGTAATTTGTTCGCTTATGGCCTTTTTAACGCCCGTAACTACAGCGCGTTGTTTCGAGGCCGCAGACGTTTCAATAGATTGCTTTAGGTTGATAGCCTGGCGTTGATAGGCTAGGCGCTTAGCCGGATCTAAACCACCGAATTTCTTGGGATCTTGTAGATCTATATAGAGCTGATTGGCTGCTGCAGCCGCTCCGGTGGGATCTGAGCTGGAAAGATAATCAATTGAATTAACGTCTTTTTCAATTGAATAGGCTTCGATTGTACTTGCAGCGGCAATTTCTAAAGAGGCAGCTTTAGTCTGTGAAATATAACCCGCCTGTGCCATAGTTTCATAAAGGCTGGGCTTCACTTTTTCTTTCGTACCGTCTCTTTTAAAGACTACTCCAAACAGTTCTTGGGTAGCCGCTCTGACAACTGCTTCGTTTCCAGTAGCAATTTGATTTTGCAAGTCATCTCCGTATGCAATTTTCGTTGCTAATCCTTGATCAATCTGGCGATTATATGCCATTTTATTCACGGCTATTGAGACGTTGCCAATTGTTTGCTTGGACCGTTGCAGAAAGCGCTTGCGCACGACTTTATCTTCAATGGCAGTGCCAATTGCGGTTGCACTAGCCTGCGCTCTATTTTTAAAGCTTTGCGGGCCGTTGCCCATAACCGAGCTAGGGCTTTCAGTAAGAGTGCCGTTTTGTAGCTGAGAAACTTCTGCGTTGTATTTTATCTCAGCGTCTTTAAACGCGGTATCGCGCTGCTCTGTTAGCATCCGCTCATAAAAGGTTAAGCCCTGGCGCTGCAGTTCATCGCCAAAGCCAGCCATTGCCCGAGAACTTGCAGACAGCGCACCACCGTCAGCACGAACGCCCAGAGCTTTAGCGCCGCCCTGTTCTGCCAGGCCGGTCTGCGATTTATAAGTTGGAACTTTCATTCACCACTTCCCGCCTTCATTTGTATTTGTGCAGCATTCCCAGCACCGCTAAGCAGACTTGCCCCTGCGCTAGTGATACCGGCTCGTTTTGCGGAAGACGCATACATGCGCTGCAGATTTCCAGACATGCGCTGCTCAAGTGCGCTTTCATTCAAGGACTGAACACCCAGTTTCGCATTGTATTTGCGGGTCGATATTTCTTCTTCGGCTTCTGCTGCAGAGGCCAGCGCCACTTTGAGCGGTGTGCCGGAGCTGGCGATCCAGCCGTTGTGTCTAAATGCCTGAGATTGGGCGTCCGAGAACTTCTTGTAATCTTCGCGGAACTTTACAATCTTCTCATCTTCGCGGAGCTGTAGCTGTTGAATTTGTTGTTCTGCTACCTGGGCGTTGCGCTCGTTGATGTCGGCGTTGTAGTCGTTTGCCGCCGCTTGTGCTCGACCCTGCTGATAAGCGCCAACCGCTTTAAGGGTTCCCCCAGCAGCGGCTGCTACAATTGCTAATTCCATGACTTTAACCACGCCACCCTATGATAATCATCTCGATTGGGACCATACTGCTGCATGATCCCTTCATCTTTGTAGCCAAGAAAATTGGCAAACCGCTTTGCTGCATCCCAGCCAACTCGAACGCAAGCCTGCACACGCCACAGATCATTTTGGTCTATGACTTCGTTTTGTATCTGCCGCGCAAACCGAATAAACGGACGCGCATCTTTGTGTATTTTTTCACTCGCAATAAACCACCCCTCGCCAACTCCTGGCCACATATCGACCAGCCCAGCGCAGCATATGAGGTGTCCGTTATTAACAAGCGTGTAAGACCAACCTTCTTTTTGCAGCTCCTCGGCGTAATCAGCCATGTACCCGATATGCTCTGGCGCGCCTGCATTAAGCTTACCCGCCATAAGCTCGCGCAAATGATCGGGCTTATAGTCAATTCGCCTCACTGATCGTATGTAATCAAGCGAGGATAAATGCCCACTACCGTCAAAGGTAGGGGCTGATCCTGCTGCACAACAATAAAGCCATCTGTGTCGAAATCCCCGCGAAACTCGATCGTTTTATCGCCCGAAAACATTGCTAAGTTTTGATCCATGAGATCCGCACTTGATCGAAACGGGATCCGGTCGAGCTCTGTTTCTGAGGATCCAACCTTTGCGCCGATCGTGCGGAAGAACCTGACCACAACTTCGTGAATGCGTTTGGTCTTGCCCTGGGCTGTGCCTTCTGTGCCGCCTGCCTCGATCCGCATCGTTTGCAAGGTGCTATTGAAGTTTAAACCTATGTGCGCTTTGGTTGCCGCGAAGTCCAAAGTGATTGCGCCAGAAGCCACCGTTTTGTTTGGATGTGTCGCGCCGTTTGCCAGGATTGAAACAACCTCGCCTTCCAAGTGGCCAAGGCCCGATATGCTGGTTGCTGACGCGCCGGAATACGTGAGGCCACTATCTACGAAGAAGGCATCTTCTGCTTTGCTGCCGAAATCAAAAGCGCTGAAAAGCTCAACGTATCTTTCAGTTGCCAGGTTCACAGTGCGCTGCACAACCATATAGATTGCGTCTTCTCCAGCATCGCCAGGGACCGCTGCAATGCTTTCCACGAGAGCATGTGTTTGATCTGTGGTTGCGAGGCGTGTGCTGTCAGATGTTATGCAGCTCAGAAATCCTGTTGGCGTTGGGTTTGTTTCCTCAATAGTCACGATTGCAGCGCTTGGATTAGCCACTGTAAAGTCGGGATGCGCGTTTATGCGTGTGAAGATATTGTCTGCAGTGGTGTTGTTATTTGAATTAGGTCGGAAACCTAACAATGTATCTGCTGGTGCTGAGCCGCCTGCAGCCTCACTTGTAAAGGTAACTGTTGTTCCGTCCGACTTTGTGAACTTGAGCGTTGTACCGGCAGCGATGCTTCCAAAATCAGCAACGGTAACGGTACAGTTTCCAGAGTGTCCGCCAATGATATGCTCGTGCCAGGCGATTACGCTTTCTTCACGGCGATAAGTCATCCCAACAAGCTTGCCATCTGATAACACGCACCAAACGATATTATCCGGCTCCTGTTGGAATGCGATCTCTTTGATTAGCCCTTCGGTGATATGCTCCGCAAGAATGGTGAGATCCGGCGCTTGGTATGAATCGGTATCAAAATCAAAGACCAGCTCACGCAGCTTGCGTTTCGCGCGCTGCACAAACAGAGTTACATTGGCCACATTTATCGGCTGTATATTTGCGCTGCCATACGTGGCCTGGCGCTTTACCACGGCGTTTGTCGGGCTGAGCGGCGCGTTCTCTGATGATGACACCACAAATTCACCGCCAGACGTACCAACAAGCAATGCGCGCCCTGCCTGCAGATGCCTAATAACATTCACCTGATTTGATCCAAGCGTGTAGGTTAGCGCGTCCGTATCTGCCACACCTCCGTTAAAATCCTCGAAGGATCCGGCCACAGAGAAAAACAGGGTTTGTGGCTGTGCCGTGGTATTTGCAAAGACCAGGCGTTGCTCGAAAAACGCGACAGCGCTGGGAAAACCTGTTGTTGCTGAGAACGCGCCGAGAGACCAATCTGTGTTTGCAACAAGCTTGCCTACGATTGTAATCGCGTCACCAGCCGCCTCATCAGTTACATCAGCAGATGGAGCCAGGAGAATTGTATCGTCTGTCACTTTGACAATAATTGCGCCGTCTTCGTTGTTGGCCGAATCCGCGCCACTAACAGTTATCTTTTGGCCAACCTTAAAGCCCTGAGAAATGAATACACCGGCTGTGTCCTGGATCCGGTCGTTGTGCTCAAGGCCGGTCGCATCGGGATCACCTTCGTGAAAGCTTATCGTGCTGGCTGTGTATGCTGGCAGTAGCTCTGCGCGTCCATCTGCGTTCGTTTGTACGGTCGTTGCAACCACTGTGGCGCTGGTGATACCTGTGATCTTGGTGATGCCATCATGCACACGTATGAGCCGCCCCACATCTGTGCTTACAAACGAATTTGCAGACGCCGTTACATTGACGTTTCCAGACCGCGCAGAGGCCACGAAGGTTGTTGCGGATGTGTTGGGATCCTGCATTGGACCGCGCTGGAAATCCACCTCTGTGATTGTCCAGGCTGTGTGACTTGTTCTAGTGATCTTGCGCACCGAGAACAGTGGGTGCGTGATATACATAACGTCTGCAGACTGCGTGAATTTTAGCTCTGCGAGCTCGTCTTCACCGTATGGTGTTGTGACCTCAATCGGGTTGGCCGAGCCGTCAACGACCGTGCCACCATCCTTGTGAATGCGGAAATATTCATCTCCAAATTCCAGCACATAGGCTTGCGTCACATTGAACTCAAACGGGATTAAGCGCGCATTGTTTGCGCTTGCTTTGACTTCTCGCACGAACTTAGTGCCTGGCCTGCGGGACGCGCCACCGTGCGGATGCACCAGAAGGTTTTGCATCTTCTTCACGCCGTTAAAGTATTTAGCAAGATCAGTACGACCGTCGAGCCTGGGAGAAAGCTCGCCTGCCGTGAAATTGCTAAATGTTGGTGACGCTTTGGCCATTTAAAACCTCGACGATATAAAGGTGTCTGCAGCCAAAACACGACTGTCAGCCAGAACATTTGTGTTGATTGCGTTATCCTCAGACGCATCCACAAAGCGAGCATCGCGCAATACTTTTTCAGCTTGTACTTTAAGATTTTCAGCCAGGGTAGAAGATCCGACGATTGTATATGCGATATCTGCAGCCAGGAGCATTGCCAGTGTTTCGACAAGCAGGGTGTCATACTTGTTCACGTCGATCTCTCGACCAACGTAAAGCATTTCAATAGAGCTCTCATTGCAGATGAGCTTTCGGCCCTCGATGCGATATATGATATTGGGATTGCTTAAGCCAAGAACACGCAAACAGAACGGATCCGTTGGCAGTGTGAATTTCTTTGTAAATTCAAATTCCGGTGCCGCGGAATCCGGCGCGATTGTTACTCGCTGTGTCAGGCAGTTCCAGGGATGACTACGAAATAAGGCATCGCGGATAAAATCAAAGCGCTGATTGCATAAGCGACCAGCCTTACTGTCCTCACTCAGCGCAGCAATGTTGCTGGCACCAATCTTGTTGAGCGCAGAGTTACAAATATCAACGACACTTGTCATTTGATTTATCCTGTAATTTCAGTGGTTTATAGTAGGGGGGGGCATATAAACAAAAAAAATGTTTAATACGCCCCCCCCAAAATTTAGTTTACAACGTACTCAATGATGAACGCCATATCTCCGGCAGTACCACCAGTTGCTGCAAAGGTCGCAGCAATGTAGTAGTACCCACCTGGATCAACGGTATCGCTCCCTGCCGCACCAGCTATGATGTGCAGTTTTTGACCTGTCGTATTGAGGTTTAGTACCTCGTAACGCAACTCTGCTACTGCAGCACCATCGGCGACTGCGGTCGCAAAACAGTCTTCATCGACAACAACACCGGCTGAAGTATATGCACCCACGTTGTAGGTACAGGATCCACCCAGGCCATCCGCTCCCATACGCAAGCTTAAGATTGTTGCGTTAGTTGGGATTGGTGCGAGCATAACAATATCATTGTCAGTGCTATCACCCGCAAGAAGCGCAACATTACCTTGAGCAATACGGACTACACCGCCGAGCTCTGCAGCTAAGTTAGCAACCTGTGGAGCTGCCTCAAAATTAGCAACTAAGTCTGTGTTTCTAGTAGTCATTTAAAAGCCCTCCTTATGCTGATTCATCGCAATCGATAGACACGACTTTCG
>ENA-ORXF01001347-ORXF01001347.1-marine-metagenome-genome-assembly--contig:-NODE-1347-length-15988-cov-16.949406_pt1 | contig 15988 bp, 17 predicted proteins | sample MGYA00237864_ERZ511476 | MGnify/ENA primary metagenome ERZ511476 (study PRJEB26306, sample SAMN06343908) | marine metagenome | isolation source: coastal waters | place: Atlantic Ocean: West Antarctic... | reverse complement strand
TTTTGAAAAGGCGACTATTTATTTAGTCGCCCTTTCGATATGGACCTTTTATCATTCGGAAAAACAGGCTGGGGAGATGAGTTGTTTTATGCAACTCTAATGACAATTGCAGTAGCAGTTACTGCAATGTTAATTGGTTTTCTATTTTCATTAATCTTTACACCACTTAAATTATCAAATAATAAATTTCTAATTTTTATTGGAAATACTTACACCACAGTAATCAGGGGGGTTCCAGAATTATTAGTGATTTACCTTTTCTTTTTTGGGGGAAGTGGAGCAATAATGTATGTTGCTTCAATTTTTGGATATTTTGAATACATAGAAATTAATGCATTTATTACTGGTTCAGTTGCAATTGGCATTATATCAGGAGCTTATTCAACAGAGGTCTTTAGAGGTGCTATTCAATCAATAGACAAAGGTCAGTTTGAAGCGTGTAAAGTTTTAGGTTTTAAAAAACATATCTATTTTTTAAAAGTAATAATTCCTCAAATGTTAAGATTAGCTATTCCTAATTTAAGCAATGTTTGGCAAATCACTCTAAAAGATACATCTTTGATATCAGTTACAGGTTTAGTTGAGATCATGAGACAATCCTATATTGCAGCAGGTTCTACAAGAGATCCTTTGTTCTTCTATTCTTTTGCAGCAGTTTTATATTTAATGCTTACATTTTTAAGTATGAAATTGATTAACAGACTTGAAATTAAGTATAGCAGAGGCTTTTAATGGATATTGATTTAATGATAACAAGTTTGCCAAAATTACTTAGTGCAGCAGTTATAACTTTAAAATTATTATCAGTATCTTTAATCATTGGTTTATTTATTGGATTTTTATTTGCAGTATTAAGATTAAACAAAAACCCATTTATAAATAAATTTGCTTATGGATATTCTTATTTATTTAGAGGAACTCCTTTGTTGGTTCAAATATTTATAATCTATTATGGTCTTGGACAAATTGAGTGGTTGAGATCAACTTTTTTATGGGTAATATTAAAAGAACCTTATTGGTGTGCAATAATTGCATTTGCTTTAAATACAGGCGCTTATACTTCAGAAATCTTAAGATCTGCCTTTCAAACTATAAAGCCTGGAATTATTGAAGCAGGTAAAAGCCTTGGTATATCTAGTAAAATTATTTTATATAAAATTCAAATTCCAGTCGCAATTAGACAATCTTTACCAGCTTATGGCAATGAAATTATATTGATGATGAAGGGCACATCACTTGCAAGCACTGTAACATTGATGGATATTACGGGTGTTGCAAAACATATTGTATCAACAACTTACAAACCTTTAGAAGTGTTTCTTTTAGCAGGTGGAATTTACCTCTTTATGACTTTTTTCATTCATAACTTGATAAAATATTTAGAAAAAAAATATAGTTTTCAATAAGCAGTATATTCTTTAATCTCTTTTATTTTAGAGCCTGTGTGATTATTCATCTCTAATTTAATTTTAGCACGATTATCATTTAAAAAATGAACGTCTCTTGATAGTTTTATAAAATTTCCAGTAAAATTAGAATTTTTTTCACACAACCTTTTATCATCTTCGATCACCCATAACTTTGCATTAATATTTTTTAAAGATTGAAAAAGATTATTAAGTTTTTCATCTGATTTAACATTGTTATCTAATTGATCTTTTAAAATACTGTGTTCATCATTAATAAATTTTAGTTTTTCAGGGTCTTCAATTTTTTCTTGTTTAATCTCTAAAATAGAAATTTTATCTAAAAGCTCACCAACTGATACTTCAACTAGAATTTTATTCATAAAGATTTATAATATGCTAACTTATTAAAAATATGTCTAATATTTTAATTATCAAACATGGTTCTTTAGGAGATATAGCCCAAGCTTGTGGTGCAATTCAAGATATTTCTGAAAGCCATAAAGAAGATCAGATACATTTATTAACTACAAAGCCTTATTTTGAATTATTTCAAAAGAATCCTTTTATACAAAATGTCATTTTAGATAAAAGATTATCCAGATTTAACCTTATTTACCTTTACCAACTTACAAGAAAATTAAAAAATTTAAATTTTAATAAGATCTATGACCTTCAAAATTCATCAAGGACAACTTTCTATAAAAATATTTTATATCCAAAAGCAAAATTTGATAAATGGTCTAGCTCTGAAACAACCTTATCATTAGAAATTTCCAAAACAGAATTTGATAAAAATCCTGTTTTAGATAGATTTGATTATCAACTAAAAATATCTGGTATTAAAACTAAACATACAATGAAACCAAATTTTAGTTGGGCTGCTACTAATATCGATAATATTAAGCAAAAATTTAAATTAGATAAATATATTGTCTTATTTCCATTTTGTTCAGCTCATCTAGCTCATAAAAAGTGGCCTCATTACAATGAGCTAATAGAGTTAATTAAAAATAAATATGGAGAGCAAATTAAAGTTGTTGTAGCACCAGGTCCATCTGAAACTGATGATGCAAAAAACATTAATGCTGTTTCAATTTTAGATAAAGGTAAAGCTCTTGACGTCTCTCAGCTTGCAAGTCTAATTGAAGAGAGCTCATTTGTCGTTGCAAATGATACCGGTCCAGCTCATATTTCAGCTCATCTTGGTGTTAAAGGTTTAGCTTTATTTGGTAAACACACCACTGCTTACAAGGTTAGCATTGAAAGAGAAAATTTTAAAGTAGTTCAAGTTGCTGAACTAAATAAGTTGAGTGCTAAAAAAGTTTTTGATAAAATAGTGGATATTTATCATAATTTTAAATAAATAATTCAATCAATATAGATACAAAAATTTTACTCTATAAGGTTTATTTTTATAAAATATAGACATAATAACTATGTATTCTTTTTATTCACGTTAAAGTGACACAATTTTTTTTGTTAAAATAGAAGTATAGTTCTTTAAATTATGATTAATGACAATTCAGCAAATAAACTATGTACGAGCCTACTAAAAGATGTTTATAAAATTACTGAAGCTGACAACTCTCTAAAATTTTTTAGAAAAGATTTTGCTTCCAGAACCGTCTGGCTTGTTATTTTGAGAGCACATTTTGAGAAACAAACAATTAATATTGAAAGTTTATCAAGGTTAATTGCTAAAACATCTTTAATTTCAAAACCCACACTAAGATTGATACTTGATAATGCCATGCACAAAGGATATCTGAAATTTATTCACTCTAAAAGTGATCGTCGATCGATGAACATAGTATTAGAAGATGTAACTGTAAAAGAATTTAAAGAATGGTGTTTTGATCTAAAATCTATTTTTAAATAATTTTAAGAAAATATCTTAATTAATAATAAACTATATATTTAATCTTAATTATCTACATAAGTATTATATTATTTATTTTTTTTATTTTTAAAAAAAATATAAATTTCTGAGACAAAAAGAAATCCTAATGTTGGAGCAAAGATATATATCCATAATCCACCTGGAAAACCCGCAGCGAAGTGAGGGCCTATGGCTCTTATAGGATTCATAGATCCACCAGTAATTGCCCCAAATACAATTACTCCTACACAAACTAACAATCCGCATGATGTAGCTAAAAAATTTAATGAAAGTTTTTCAATATAAGCAACCCTAATTATTACAGCAGCAAGCAAAGCAGATAAAATAAACTCTGTAATAAAAGATAATAAATAATTAAAATCTGATTTTAATAATGGTAAGTTAGCACCTATATTAGCATAATCACCAATTGTAATTTTAAGATAATAACCTGCTGAAATACTGCCAAGTGTTTGAAAAATAATATAAAAAAATGCAGTTCTTGATCCAATATAACCAAGTCTAAATTCCATAATTGTTACAGCAGGATTTACATGTCCTCTCGAATATTTTCCAAGGGATGAAATTAATATAAATAAAATCAAACCAGATGAAAATCCACCCATTATTTGTCCAATTGGTCCATTATAAAAAGCATTAGACATAACTGCTCCAGCAGCAAAAAATACTAAAAAAAAGGATCCAATTCCCTCTAAAATATAATTAGACAGTTTTGAGTATTTACATTTTTTCATCTACTAAGTGTTAAATATATTAAAGGTAATTTTTTTGGTAATTCTGAGGCAGATTTTATAATTACATAATTTTTATTACCAAATATTCTAGATAAATTTTTATTACTTTCACTTTCTACACCTACGCAAAATACATCTACACCGTTATAAGCTAATCTTCTGACGGCATACTTTGCGTCTTCAATAAGATATTCATTATCTTCAACATCTATATCCGAAGGCTCTCCATCTGATATGATTAATAGTAATTTTCTATAATTTGTTTTTGAAACTAATTCATCACCAGCCTGTCTAACTGCTGCACCAAGTCTAGTTGAAAAACCAGGCTCCATGCTTTCCAATTTATTAATATGATTTTGATTAAGTTTATCCTTAAAATCTTTGATTTTCCAATATCTAACATCCTCTCTTTTATTGGAACAAAATGTGGATAGGCTAAAATCATCACCTGTTTTATTAATAGCTTCACTTAATATTCCAGTAGCTTCAATAATTGAAGAAAAGATAGTTTTATTCGTATTTTTGATGAAATCATTAGTTGATTCTGAAATATCAACAAGTATTGAAACTAATAAATCTCTTCCTTTTCTATTTGTTTTTTTGTAAATATTATTTGATGGTGTAGAGCCTCTTTTAATTTCTATAACAGATTCAATACAACTATCTAAATCTAATTCTTCACCATCTTGTTGTTTCTTTAATTTAACTGGTTGTGAAATTTTAGAACTTTCAATTAAGTTTTTAATATTTGTTACTGTTTTTGAGTTTTCAAAAAGATAATTGTTTAAATAATAACTAGATTTATTATTAAAGTTATATTTTTTAACTTTACACCAATTATAGTTTTCCCTACCAGATTTGTAATCAAACTCAGGTTGTAAAGAAATGATTTCAGCTTCCTCAGATTGTGAAACTTTATTAGGAGCAATTTTTGCAAGTGGCTCTATCACCGCGCTATTTTCAAAGTTTTTTTCTGCATCATCTGTTTCTTTCTTTTCAACCTGGTATGATTCTATTCCAGTTTGAAGTTCTTCAAAATCTTTTGTGTTTTCATTGTCAAAATTCCAAATACCAGAATTTTCATCTCTATAAATTGGGTCTGGTAAATAATCTTTAGGGTTAAATTGGATTCTCATTTGACCAATATCATTTCCCAGAAGATTGCCTAATTCTCTGCTTAAAGTTTGATCTTCCCACCTTTCTTTATTTTTAAAAAACATATCCTTTGCTCTGGTTATCCAGCCATTACCATCAACATAATTTTCATCAACTAAAGCTCTTGATAGTCTTGAAAATAAAGTTCTTGAGGTTAATGGTCCATATGCTTTATTTAAGTTTTTAGATTCACCTGTTGCCATATGATAAGGTATCCAAAGCTCTTTTAATCCTGGAAATTCCTTAATAGAAAGCAACTCCACTCTTGCATCTTCAATGATTGATATAATCGCTACTTGTATGGGTTTAAGCTTACCAATTTCAAATTTCTTATTTGTAAACTTCATATGTGCTGCAGCGTGCATGATTGCTGCCCTGAATACTTCTTCACCCAATTGTCCTGTGAAACCAGGATAAGATGAAGGAACTCTTATAAAGTTATTACTAAATGCAGTTCTTCTAATTGATGATTTTGTATTACTGATTGAGATTTCTTTAATATTAATATCCATTCCCCAAACTGCTCTTGTATAAATCTTTAATTTGTTTTCTTGTTCTTTAAAACTTTTAATACCCGCTGTTTGTCCAAGCCACTCTAAACCTTCGTTATCCTTAAGTGATAACAATTTGATTCTTTTCTCCATATCCCCAGAACTTGCTCTTAGGCAAGTTAAAAACCAATCTTCAATCTGTGAAACATTCATTTTTTCGACTAAAAAATTCATTTGCTGTAACAAAACCTCTAAAGCTTCAGGTGCTAAGTTTGTCATCTTTTCAATTAGAATTAACCAACTTTGAAACTTTTTATCATTGTTATAAAATTCTAAAATTTCTGAACAAACATTACAAAAAATATGAGATGTTTTTTGTCCTCTTTTTATTGAAATAGAAGATAGTGTTGAGTAAAATATTTTTATAGGTAAAAATCCAAATTTTTCAATAATATCTAACGATGTTCTGGAAAATCCTTTGTAGACTAAATCACCATAACCTGAGCTTTCAATTCTTTTTAAATATTCTAACCAGTCGTAAAGAGCTTTTTCTTTTAAAACCTTTTGTGCTTTTGTTCTTAAATTATTTTCTAAACTACCAAATGATTTACTGGAAATTATTTTCCCCAGAGGCATTACCCAAGATCTCTAATTGACCGCTCTAAAGAATCTATAACATCTTGATCATCTGTCATTGGATGTACAATTCCTTTAAGACAAGCTTCTATAAAACTAAGATCAGACTTTATTAGCTTTGCTGTTGTTATCAACATTCTTGTAGAAGCACCCTCATGCAATCCTCTTCCCTTTAAGTTTCTAGTTCTTTCAGAAACTTTAATCAATTTTTCTGCTATTTCTTCTGTTGTTTCACTTTCAAGTATTATAATTTCTTTTTCTAGATCTTTAGTCGGATAATCAAAATTTATACTTGCAAACCTTTGTTTGGTGGATTCTTTTAAATCTTTTAAAACACTTTGATACCCAGGATTATAAGAAATTACTAAAAAAAAATCTTTATGTGCTTTGATAATCTCACCAGTTTTCTCTATAGGTAGAATTCGCCTATCATCTGTTAATGAATGAATCACAACTGTAGTATCTTGTCTAGCTTCTACTATTTCATCCAGATAACATATTCCTCCGTACCTAACTGCTCTAGTAAGTGGTCCATCTTTCCAAACTGTTTCGGTTCCTTCTAACAAAAATCTTCCAACTAAATCTGATGCGGTCATATCCTCATGACAAGAGACTGTAATTAAAGGCTTCTTTAATTTCCAAGACATATGTTCAATAAATCTAGTCTTTCCAGACCCGGTAGGTCCCTTTAGCATTAGTGGTATTCTATTTCCCCATGAAGCCACAAAAACTTTAGATTCATTATTTATTTCAATATACTTGGGCTCATTTGTAATTATAAATCCAGAATTATCTGTCATTAGTTACTTTCTTTGAACTATTAATACATTGAAGAAATTTAAATTAATTTCCTCAATGTATTAATGATCTATTTATCGATGTGTAGTTTTTTTGTTAGGTATGCCGTCGATAGGACTTTCATCAGTACCAACAGTTGGTCGAGTTATATCCTCTACCATTTTACGTGTTCCTTCAGGGTCGTTAACCCATTTTTTATAGAACTCAAATGGCATCTCAGCAGTACCTTTGTCTCCATCACCAGAGTTGATCATACCAGTGTAACCTCTATGTAAAAGTTTAAATAGATGGTTGTTTGATTGACCAGTTGCTCTAGCATCTCTAATTGCAGAAACAGACATTTGTGCATATTGGATACCCATTTCTTCAGTGCCACATTCACCTAAAGTTCTTCCATCAAAACCAACTAATGAAGAGTGACCAAAGTAAGAATAAACTCCATCAAAACCTGTAGCATTTGCAACAGCAACATAGCAGTTATTAGCCCAAGCCATTGCTTTAGCCATAACAATTTGTTGCTCTTTAGCAGGATACATATAGCCTTGACATCTAACTATTAGTTCAGCACCTCTCATAGCACAGTCTCTCCAAATTTCAGGATAATTACCATCATCACAAATAATTAAAGAAACTTTTAGTCCTTTTGGACCATCTGAAACATAAGTGCAGTTTCCAGGGTACCATCCTTCAATAGGCACCCAAGGCATAATCTTTCTATATTTTTGGACAATTTTACCTTTATCATTCATTAGTATTAAAGTGTTATAAGGTGCTTTGTTTGGGTGATCTTCATGTCTTTCTCCCGTTAGAGAAAAAACTCCCCATACTTTATTTTTTATACAAGCTTCAGAGAAAATTGCAGTCTCTTCACCAGGAATTTGTGATGCAGTTTCATACATTTCTTTTTGATCGTACATAATACCGTGAGTACTATATTCTGGAAAAATTACTAAATCCATACCAGGTAAACCTATTTTCATTCCTGATATCATATCTGCAATTTTTTTTGAATTTTCTATAACTTCTTTTTTTGTATGAAGTCTTGGCATTTTATAATTTACTACCGCTACACCAACGGTGTCCTTACTGCTTCCTATATCACCATGATACATATTATACTCCTTTGTTAAATATATTTAAGATAATCATTTTCTATTCGGCAATAAAAATAAAATTTTTATACAAATAAACTTTATATAAAATTTTTATAATATTTTATTAATTTCAATAGTTACTTTAATTAAATATATTTTGTAAATAATAATGGAGAAAATAATGAATAAAAAAATAAAAAATAAGGTTGTAACACTTACGTCTAATAGACGTGGGTTTATTAAAAATACTCTTACGGCATCAGCTTTGGGGGTTGCAGCCGGAGCTTTTCCACATGTATGGATGAAGCAAGGAAATGTTTATGCTGCAAAAAATGAGATTAAAGTAGGTGTTTTATTTTCATTGACAGGCGGTTTAGCAATTATTGAAGAGTCACTTCACAAAGCTACAATCATGGCAATTGAAGAAATAAATGCTGCTGGTGGTGTAAATGGAATGAAAATAAAAGCTATTGTTGCTGACCCAGCTTCAGACCCAGCAACTTTTGCTGCAAAAGCACGTACATTAGTATTAAAAGACAAGTGTGTAACAGTCTTTGGTGGATATACTTCTGCAAGCAGAAAAGCAGTTTTACCTGTGTTTGAAAAGAGAAAAAATTTATATTTTTATCCAACACTTTATGAAGGAAGAGAGTGTTCAAAAAATGTGATTTACACTGGTGCAGTACCAAACCAACAACAAGATGAGTTTATTCCATACCTAGTTAAAAAATATGGAAAAAGATGGTCATTGATTGGTTCAAACTATATTTACCCAAAGGAAGAGAACAATTATTGTAAATTGTTACTTAAAAAGTTGGGTTGTGAAGTGCTAATGGAGGAATATGTTCCATTGGGTCATTCTGAGTTCTCGTCAGTTGTTAATAAATTCAAGAATGATAAACCAGATGTGATTTTCTCAACTGTAGTAGGTGACTCAGTTGTTGCGCTTCATAAACAGTATAGAGCTGCTGGATTAGATCCTGAAAAAATGCCTATGTGTAGTTTAACAACATCAGAAAATGAAGTTGCAGCTATGGGTGGTGATGCTGCTGCTGGACACTTAACTTCTGCTCCATACTTTATGGTTCATGAGTCAGCTGAAAATGAAAAGTTTGTTTCAGCCTATAAGAAGAGATGGGGATCTGATAAAGTTACCCACTTTGTTTCAGAGCCAGCTTATTTTGGTATAGGTATATTTAAACAAGCACTGGAAAAAATAGGAAGTGCAGGAGATATAAATCCGACTGCAATTATGGAAGCATGTAAGGGACAAGAAATAATGGCTCCTCAGGGGAAAATTAAAGTTGATCCTGATAATATGCATTGTTACTTGTGGCCTAAAATAGGTATTTGTAAATCAAATGGTCAGTATGATATTCTTAAAAAAACTGACACTTGGTTAAAGCCAGTTCCTTATGCTGCATATCCAGACCAAACTTGTACTGAAGACGGTTTGAAAAAAGTTTAAATTTATATAGTTATTATTGGCCCAGCAAACCAAGCTGGGCCAGTGTAAAGTCACACATATAGACTGAACTTTTAAAAAAAACAGATTTTTTAAAATAAGTATAAATTATAGAATTTTGTTAATTAAATAATTAACATTAGACCTTCACGAAAATTAATTTAATATAAAGATTATGGATTTTTTTATTTCTCAATTTATTAGTGGACTCAGCATTACATCCATACTTTTAATGATAGCACTTGGGTTGGCCATTATCTATGGGACAACAGGTGTAATAAATATGGCTCATGGTGAGTTTGTTATGATTGGTGCATATACATCATGGTTTCTTCAAACTAAATTAGGAATGGGTTTAATCGCAAGTATTATTCCAATTTTTTTAATTACTGCTGCTATGGGGTTTCTAATTGAAAGGCTTATAATAAGACATTTATATAATAGGTTATTAGATACTATTTTAGCAACATGGGGAATAGGAGTGATACTTCAACAATTAATTCGTTTGAGTGTTGGTTCAGAATTAAAATATTTAGAAATTCCCCCTTATATGGCAGAGAGCATGAGCTTGTTTGGTCAACAAGTTTCAGTTTATAGAGTTTTTATATTTTTATTTGCTATAGCAATTTTTATTTTAGCTTGGTTTATTATATACAAAACAAAATTTGGTATGAAGTTAAGAGCTGTTACTCAGAACAAGGATATGGCAAGCTGCTTTGGAGTTAATTCAGGAGCGGTTTATTCGGCCACTTTCGCATTTGGAACTGGAATAGCTGCACTTGCGGGTGCTTTTGTTGCTCCACTAAAAAGTATTTCTCCTGACATGGGAACAAATTATATCATTGATGCATTTATGGTTGTTGTTTTAGGTGGAGTTGAAAGTTTAATTGGAACAGCAGCTAGTTCATTTATTATTGGTGAAACATCAAGCTTTATAGCTTCATTTTCAAATGATACATTAGCAAAAGCATTAGTTTTAGTAATTACAATATTGATTTTAAGAGTTAAACCAGAAGGTTTATTTACTAAAAAAATTAGATCATAGAAAAATAAACAATGAAAATAAATATTATTAAAAATCAATTCTTTTTGTATGGATTGTTTTGTTTTGTATTATTTTTATTTCCTTTATTAATTGATGATCCTTTTTATTTAAACAAAATATCCACCTACATTGTTTTTGGTTTACTGGCTGTATCTCTTAGTTTAAGTTGGGGGTATACAGGAATATTAAACTTAGGGAATGCTGTTTTTTTTGGACTTGGATCCTATTGTATGGCTATGTCTTTAAAGCTTAAGACCGATTCTATTCATACTGGATCAGGAGGATTGCCTGATTTTATGGTTTGGAATAATATTACTGAATTACCTTGGTTTTGGGAGCCATTCTACTCTTTGTCTTTTGGAATATTTGCTGGAATAGCAATACCAGTTATTTTAGCTATTATTTTGGGATATTTTATTTTTGGTGGAAGAGCCTCAGGTGTATATGTTGCAATAATTACTCTTGCGTCAATGATAGTTGTTTATCTTTTGATAATGGACCAACAAGCATATACAGGAGGTTTTAATGGTATAACTGATCTATCTCCACTTAAATTTGGTGACTTAGAGTTTGATGCGTATGGGCCATCTGCATATTATTTAATTGTATCAGTAATGACGTTTATATTATTTTTAACATTAATTATTACAAAAAGTAGAGCTGGTTTAATTTTTCAAGCAATAAGAGATGATGAAAATAGAGTGAGATTTTTAGGTTATAATGTGGGTGTTTATAAAACAGCATCATTATGTATATCAGCTGGTATTGGGGGAGTAGCTGGAATGCTTTATACTATAGTTATGGAATTTGCCTCACCAACCTTTATGTCTATAACATTAAGTTTGTCAGTAGTAATATGGTGTGCTGTTGGAGGAAGACAAAGTATTTTTGGATCATTTATTGGTGCTTTAGTCATCACATCAGGACAAGGTTTCTTATCTGAATCTGAAACATTTTTACATACATGGACTTTAATAATGGGGTTAGTATTTATACTTTCAGTTTTATTCCTTCCAAAGGGTTTAGCTGGAATATTTGATAAAAAATTAAAATAATATGCAGAATTTAAAAGAAAATTTAATTCAACTTAATTCCATAGAGGTCAATTTTGATGGCTTTAAAGCTGTAAATGAATTTAACTTTGCTGTTAAAGCTGGTGAATTAAGGTGTTTAATTGGACCTAATGGAGCCGGCAAGACAACTGTTCTTGATATAATATGTGGAAAAACAAAAAGTTCGAAAGGAAACATTATTTTTAATGGAGAAGACATAACTAATAAAGAAGAGTTTCTTATTTCAAGAAAAGGAGTTGGAAGAAAATTTCAAATACCAAGTGTTTTTAAAGAATTAACAGTAAAAGAAAATTTATATGTAGCATTAAATTCAAGTTTAGGGTTTTTTAGAAATATTGTTAATTTTTTTAATCCTAATGACCAAGAAAAAATAGATAAAATTGCTGAATTTGTAGGATTAAAAGATGATTTAGAAAAACAAGCACAATTTTTATCACATGGCCAAACTCAATGGCTTGAAATTGCATTGGTAGTTCTCAAAGATCCAGCCCTAATTTTAATGGATGAGCCAACGGCTGGCATGACGAATTATGAAACAAGCCAAACTGTTGAGCTTTTTAATAAACTTAAAGAAACTCACACTTTGATTGTTGTTGAGCATGATATGGGTTTTGTAAAAGAGATTAGTGACATCGTTTCTGTTATGCATGAAGGAAAACTATTAGCAGAAGGCAAAACTAAAGAAATTGAAAATGATTCAAAGGTAAAAGAAGCATATCTTGGCAATAAAGGAATAACTAATGCTTAAATTAGAAAATGTAGCATCTTATTATGGTGAAAGTTTAGCTATTAACCAAATAAACCTAGAAATTAAAGAAGGTAAATTCCACGGAATAATTGGTAAAAATGGAATGGGTAAAAGCACACTTCTTAAAACTATTATGGGCTTAATGGATAAGACTGATGGTTCAATTCATTTAGAGGGGAAAGATATTAGTAAATTCAAAACACACGATAGAGCTACAGAGGGATTAGGATATGTACCTCAGGGAAGGGGAATCATGCCTCAATTTACCATAGAGGAAAATTTAGTTGTAGGAACTTTTGCTAGAGATAAAGATAATATGAATAATATAAATGAAGATTTTGAATTTATATTGAAATTGTTCCCGATACTAAAAGAATTTTGGAAAAGAAGGGGAGGAGATTTGTCTGGAGGGCAACAACAACAATTAGCAATTGCAAGAGCTTTACTTACAAAGCCCAAGGTGCTTATACTAGATGAACCAACAGAGGGTATACAGCCTAATGTTGTTGAAGAAATAGAAAATGTTTTAATAAGATTAAATAAAGAATTTAATTTAACAATTATTATTGTTGAGCAAAATGTAAATTTTATTAAAAAAGCAGCAGATAATTTTTCTATACTGGAGAGAGGTAAAATAGCTGAAGAAGGAGATTCTTCAAAAATAACAAATAATTTAGTACAAAAATATCTTACGATCTAAAATCATAAAATTTCTTTATATTTTTTAATAATTTTATTCCAAAGAAACTTAGATGAATTTTCTCTAGCACTTTTGCCATACTCTATGTACTTGTTGTTCTTTAACATTAAATCAATAGACGAATAGATAGCGTCTAAATCATTTCCATCACAAATTAACCCTGTCTTTTCATTTTCAATTGCATCAGATGCACCCCCATCCTTACCTCCTAAAGAAGGTACCCCATACTGAGCAGCCTCAATATAAGCAATACCAAAACCTTCAACAGAACTCTTATTAATTATTGAGGGCATTACAAAAATATTGGATTTAGATAAAAGTGAATTTTTAAGTTCACTTGTGATATTTTTAAAAAACATAACCTGTTCATTTAAACTTAATTCTGCGGTAATATCTTTGATATTATCCTCTTCATCTCCATCACCGATACAAATATATACTATGTTGGGATAAATTTGTTTTAGATTTCTTAGTGCCATAATAATATTAAAATGATTTTTTCTTTTATCAAACCTAGAGACAGTGATTAATCTAGGAGACTTATGCATTAATAAATTCTCCACTTTGTCTAGAGTTTTTTTATTCAATTCTTCAACAGGATCAACGCCAGGGTTAATGACTGTAATTTTATCTTGTTTAACACCCAATGAAATAGCTAAATTTTTAGTGTATTCAGAGTTAGCAACAATGGTTTCAACATTATCTAAAACTTCTAACACTCTTTTATTAAGAGAGGTGCCTTTTTCATGATTAATTTCCTTTCCATGAATTAAGCATATTTTTTTTTTATTAGTCTTAAGGTGTTCTAAACTTTTCCAATGATCAGCGATAATACCATCAATCTTATTTTCTTTAATAAATTCATTAATGAGTTGAGCTTTCCTAAACTTTCTAAGAAGCTTTATTCCACCAACACGCTCAATTGAAAAGGAAACTTGTTCATCAAAATTTTTGTGATCCTCATAATAATCAGCAAAAACTTTTATCAAGAAGTTTTTTGAGAGTTCATTGGCTAGTCCCCACATTAAATTCTGTATGCCACCAATTTCAGGTGGAAAAGATCTTGTTACAATTAAATACATTAATTATTTAACCATTTTATCCCACAGCCCATGCTTGGTGTTTGCTCTTCAGGACCTCTACCAGTTTTTGATATTTCCTTCATAGCATTGAATAAATCACTTTCACGAGATTTTATAGGCTTTAAATTTTTTAATTCTCTAATTCTCCCTCTATATTGAAGTTCTAAATTTTTATTATATCCAAAAAAATCTGGCGTACATACAGCATCATAATTCTTTGCTACTACTTGTGTTTTATCTAGAAGGTAGGGAAAGTTAAAATTATGATCTTTATGAAATTCAATCATTTTATCAAAAGAGTCTTCAGGATAATTAATTGAGTCATTTGAACATATGGCTACCGCTTTAATACCTAGTTCTTTTAAATTTTTACAATCTTCAACAATGTCTTTAATAACAGCTTTTACGTAAGGGCAGTGGTTACAAATAAACATAACCAAAGTTCCATTTGTCCCTTTAACGTCATTTAATTTAATAATTTCGTTATTAGTGGACTTTAATTCAAAGTTTTTAGCAGCTTGACCGAAATCGCATATTGGAGTTTTTAACAGCATGTTATAATAATATATAAGTTATGTTTTATGATTTGGAAGATAAAAAAGTCAAAAATTTAGGTGAAAATTGGTCTGCATCTAATGCATCTATTATTGGTGATGTCACTTTAGAGAAAAATACCAGCATCTGGTTTAATGTTACTTTAAGAGGTGATATTGAAAATATTCATGTTGGAGAAGGTTCTAACGTTCAAGATGGAAGTGTTTTACATACTGATCCAGGTTACCCATTAAAAATTGGTAAAGACGTAACCATTGGTCATTTAGTAATGCTGCATGGTTGTACAATTGAAGATAATTCCTTAATTGGAATTGGATCTGTCATTTTAAATGGAGCAAAGATTGGAAAAAATTGTATCATAGGGGCAAATGCACTTATCACTGAAAATAAAGTCATACCTGACAACTCTCTTGTAGTCGGATCTCCTGGTAAAATTGTAAGACAAGTTTCTTCTGAAGAAGCAAAATCAATCACCGAAAATGCCATTCATTATCAGGATAACTGGAAAAAATACTCTAAATCAATATTTTAAAACCTAAAACAGGTTTTTGTTTAATGGACATTTAATCATAAATAGATAATTAACTTATATTGGGTTTATAATTTATGAAAAAAATAATTTTAATATTGATATCAGTATTTTTAACAACAAATGTATATGCACATTCAACTAAGGGTGTAACTCCTAACTTTGATTATAAACAAAATTGTACTAAAAAAAGATCAGTATTAAATTATATTTCAAAACATAGACTATATAGCAAAAATAAAGGTGAAATAATTAAATTTAATTCATATACAGCTTTTGATATACAAAATGTGATCAGTGGAGCTTATAAAAAAAACCCAATAGAAATAACAGGCTTACTTACTTTACCCAAAGGAACTGGTAAGGTTCCAATTGTAATTATTACACATAGTAGTGGCGGACCGGCAATGTATATCTGGAATGACTTTAATTATCACGCTTATAAAAATCTTTTAGATGCAGGAATTGGTGTAATGTTTGTGGATAATTTTTGTCACCGAGGAGCAAGAGAAACATACAGAGACCAATCTAGAGTACCAGCTATAAGTGGTGCAATTGATGCCATGATGGCTTT
>ENA-ORXF01001346-ORXF01001346.1-marine-metagenome-genome-assembly--contig:-NODE-1346-length-15999-cov-7.591195_pt1 | contig 15999 bp, 30 predicted proteins | sample MGYA00237864_ERZ511476 | MGnify/ENA primary metagenome ERZ511476 (study PRJEB26306, sample SAMN06343908) | marine metagenome | isolation source: coastal waters | place: Atlantic Ocean: West Antarctic... | reverse complement strand
ACACCGGGTCTAGGGTTTGCACCTTTAGCACCGTGAGTCTTCTTATATATAGGTGACTTGAATGTCATAGGTTTTTCGTCACTTCCTATTTGTTTTCCCATTCTACCACTTAACCTTGTCAGCCCAATAAGCAGCAGACATCTTACCTCTTTTTATATTCTTACCATGCCTAGCCTTAAAAGACTTTCGTTTAGCTTTCATTTTATCAGACTCTCCTGCTTTAGGACTACCTGCTGTTGAAGCTCCTTGTTCTCCGAATCGTATGGTTTTTACTTTATCACCTTCTTTAGCTACAACAACGTGTGACTTCTTAGGATGCTTAGGAGTTCTTTTAGGTTTGTTATAACCTGATACTCCTATCCTTGTTAATACACTATCTTTACTCATTTGTTTTCCTCATATTCAGCATCTATAATTACAGGGGCTTTATCGGGCATCAAAAAGATACCACCACTAGCCATTGTGTGACTTATATCTACTTTATCTACTCTACTAACTCCTACTCTATCTAATAAAGTTTGTGCTGCAGTTAATTTATTACCTGCTTGTACTATAGGTTTATTAGATGTCATTATCTCGATAAGCTTAAACGCTGCTTTAGGAGCAGAGTTAGCTAGTATCTCTTGGGTTAGTTCAAGTATCTCAGACTTTAAAGTCTTTACAACATGATGGTAATGACTGGTATAACCTGCAAGCTCTGCTGCTGTCTTAGCGTCTCCTTGTGTTTCTACAAGATGTTCTAAAAAAGACTTCTGCTTGTCGGTTAGTTCTCTCTTTACTGATGTCGTATCTATGCTTGGTAATATAGCCATGAATCTAGTATACACACCTAATTTCAACTTGTCAAGCTTCAAATAACTATTGACAAAACAGTAATAGGTTGTTATACTAAACGTAGTGCCCCTCCCGGGTCAACATAGACATATTCATGTCGAAACTACAACAAAACAACTACCATTATTAATACTAAATAACCTTGGATATTTATTAGGTTTTAATGTCGGGGCGTTAACTAGTATAAAAGATATCTGGTTAATGGTATATATCTGATATTATGTGTAAGTATGCTATAGATATATAGGGTAGAGGGGGTGGTCTCCTGCCCCCCTTACAAGCACTATAGACGTAGAAAATAAACACCACCTTGAATGTCCCTAGAGGTTATCTCTGTGGACTTTAATAGCTATAGAGGGTTTACATAAGCATCTATGCTGTCTTGAAAGCCTTCGGGGACATTCTTGCTCTTTGGTAAATTAGCTTGGGAAGCTTACAAGCAGTCTCCTTTGATAGATTCTAAGACAGCCGTGTTTCTGTTAGCTCCAATCCATTTTGTTAGAGTCTTTCTTAAATTTCTCTAAGCCCTCTGCACTTTTAAGAAGCTGTCTACTAATCTATCTTCTGGGCGTTTCTGTTAATATCAAGTTCCATAGTTATTTCCTTGTTATAATATTTATACTTGTACAAAGTAGTCTTGTAGATGATTAGAAGATTGTTGCATGCAGTAATTCCCAATCCTCAAACCTTGTGAATTAGATTGTAAAACATGAGGCTTGTAAAACTGTTGCCATGTAGTGTTATTGCGTGTGATAGCAGTCATAAAAGTCTCCTGAATATTGGTTAACACTACATCAAAGATTTTAAAGTGACAAATGTTTACAGTATTTCTTCGAAGACTCTGAAATCTATAAAACTTTTACTGCGTAAAACTCTAGCATTTGGTAACTTAAAAACTCTTCGATGTCAGTTAAGGTTTTAACAGGAGACCATTATGATACATATCACACTTTCAAATAACACTACATGGGAATTCCCAACAGTTTTACAAGCCAAGAGCCATGTTTTAGCAATGCTAATTCAGGGTTTGAGGATTGTGAGAATTAGATGCAACAATGCTTCTAATCAAAACCATCTACAAGACTATTTTGTAGGTATAAATAAAACCATTATAACAAGGAAATAATTATGGAAAATACATTTGATATTAACAGCTTTTCAGAAGATAGATTAGCCGAGCCAGCTTCTTTTTCTCAGTGCAGAGGGCTTTCGTTGAAATTTGCGAAAGACTCTAAAACTCAGAAAATGGATTGGAGGAAACAGAAACAAATTCTTGGCTGTCTTTTCGGGCTATCAAAGGAGAAAAAACTCAGCTTCAAGCAAGCTAATTTACTCTTTAGCAAGAATGTCTTGCCGAAGGTTTTCTTCAATCAGATAGATGCTTATGTAAAAAAGAATAGCTAAATTCTTTAAAGTCCTTAGATAACCTCTAGGGACTTTTTTTGTATGTATTTTCTGTGTCTGTGCTAGTATTTTAGTGAGATGGCTTTTTATAGGGGCTTTGAGACCACCCCCTAGTGAAGTTAAGTAAGATGAGTAAATAAGGAAGTTTGAGTTTTAAGTTTGGGCAGGTAATTGAGGGCGTTTTAAAAACGGGCAGGTAATTGAGGGCGTTTTTCTGTTAATATCCTGTTAATAACCCTTGTATAAACTGTTTATAAGCTGTGGATATGTATGTATAACCTGTGGATAACTTAATTAATCTCTCGTTTTTAAGTTTAATATTTATATTTTTAAGCTATAAGATTATCTTAATCTTCTGAAACTTAAAGCTCTAAAGATATACTTAAGACTAGGATATGTTGGACAAATTTTTCGTCAGTCGGTAAACTTGTCGGCATCACAGCAGGGAACATTCCTTGCAAACAACGAGGATAAATATGGATAATACAAGAAACATGAAGGCTATTCAAGATAGCAAACTTGATAAGATAACTTTCAACAGCCTTGACAAAGTAGAACGGTATATCAAGGAGTTAGGCTATATTTTTAAGGTAAGAGATTCTGTTAGAGAAGACAGGTCTGTAATATATAGACATAAGTTTCCTAAAAAGGGACATGTGTTTCTTAAATCAAGCTATGATTTTTTGAGTGTAGGCAGTATGGAAATGGGAACTGTTTGGACAGTAACTAAATTTTAAATAAACAGGGAAATAATATGACAGCAGAACAATACTTTAAAGAAATTGAGAGACTTTCAATTGATGATAATCCAAATGGGTGGTATGATTTGGTAAATAACTTATCTGAAGAAAGTAAAACTCAATTGATATTTGATTTAACAATATGGCTTACTGAAGAAGTGGTGGAAAATGATAATGTAATTCCATCTGTTAAGAAACCCCACTTAACTTTAGTTAAATAACCTTAAGTTTTCAGAACATTATACTTAAGATTAGAATATGCTTGACATCTGCCGAGAAAAAACATATAATTTGTCGGTCAGCAACCAACCGAGCCTTCAAAGGTTCAAATATAAGGAGATAGTATGGACGATATAGAACATTTTGAATTTATAGATTTTATGGAAGAACAAGAATTGAAGATAAATACAACCGAAGCTAATAAAGAATTGGCTGAAGAAATTAACCCAACAACATAGGAAATAAATATGGATATTAATTTACACAAAGTAAAAAAGATTGAGATGAGTAAAACAAGATTAGTTTCTGACTTTTATGTTAGAGATATAATCTTTCATTCTTTAGAGTATTCCTTTGAACAAGGCGATTACGTCAAGGTTGAGAGTAAAATAACTTTATTTCTTAATGAAAAAGAATCAGCTAAAGTACAATACGCTAAGGCTTAGAATAAACTATAGGACACCAAGTAACAGAGGTGCTACAACTAAAGCACATCAAATAATATCACTTGGTCTCTAGGGACTACTGTTAAATCGTAAAGTAAACTGTGCAATCAGGATAAACTATACAATTATAAACCGAGCAACAGACCTGAAAGAGTGTGGGTATCACTTACCAAAACTACCCACCTAATATTAATAATAATAACTGGAGATAGATATGAGTAAGACAACTTACACAATAAGAGGTAGTAAAACTACAAAAAGAATTGATACAGCACCACATAGTGTTCAACAACTATGGTTACATTCTACAAAACAAGGTATAAATGTTTTAAGGGTAAGGGCTGTAAAGGAAAGAACTGAGAGAACTAAAGGCATTACATTCTTTGGATTCCATAAGGCTAAGGTATCAGCTTATCAACAAGTTGATGATGCTATCTCTCCACTATACTTTAAAAGAAAGGTTAGACTTGGAGAGAGCAACAAGGGTATGCAAGTTTTAGAAGTTGCAGATAACTTTGATGTCGAAGATACAATGAAAGTTGTAGATGATTATGAAAGATATGTAAATAGTGCTTGGGCTAGGTTTACAGTTGGACTGAAAGAGACTTTATTTTATAGTGTTTCTTTGTTTCAAAGATAGAAAATAAATCCTAGAGTTGGTAAGGAGAAAGCTACCCTTACTGTATCACTAGGCTTACGGACTGCTAGGTAGCGTAGTCATGTTCTTGGAGGAAAGCACCTTGAACACAGTCTTATTTTTCCACATTGCGTGGCGGTTTTGATGGGACTTTAAACCACTATAACCAATAAATTGCAGAGTGCTGGGTATCACTTTAAAGTACCCATTTAATTTAACTTAATGGAGATAGAATTATGGCAAAGCCAATGAGAGTATGTGATAGAGAGATAATAGAGAGATTGATATGTAATATGTATGAAGCAAACAAGACTGATGCGTTTAATGAGAACTATGAAAGTAGTAATGCAAAAGTAAAGATAAAGAATATGTTAGATGCTTTAGAGGATTATGAATTAGACCAAAAAGTATTGAGTGATAAGATATATGATTTAAATACTGAGCTAGAAGAACAAGTAAAGTTTTATAATGATGAGTATGCTGGTGGTACAGAAGGTACTAGTCAATATGATAATTATTATAATGATACTCAATTAACTTTTAATAAATATAATAAAGATAAAGTATCTATATACTTTCACTTCCCTACAAAAATTAAGCAAAGTATCAGAGATGAGATAGGCTTAGTAACTATGGGTGGAGACTTTGAATCTAGTGAGTTGATAGCCCAGCTTACTGAGAAGTTTGTCAAATGAATATAGACTTTACACATGAGATTGAAAGAGAAGTAAATAGTTTGTTAGAAAACGCCCTCCAATTTGGGGAGGGTGGGGACTATAGAGTAGCTATCAGAGAAGCAAAAGACTTAGAAGCATTAAAGACTATACTATCTAGTATGGTGGAGGAGCTTTTACATACAGGGAGATACTAATGAAAATAACAGCATGGAATATAGGTATTGTTTGGGAAGATGGTACTGAAGAAAAGATAGGACTCGTGCCTGATTGGGTATCAGCAAGAGTAGATGAATTTTTAAATGAGTTAGAGGAGGAGTCTGATGAGTTATAACCTACTAAGTTTTAGTAACCCTAAGATACAGAAAAGTAATAAAGTTTATCAAGATTACTTGACAGCTATATTACATTTACATCCAATCAGTACCAAGATTTGTCCGTATCAGGACATTGCTGGGTGCAAGGAAGCCTGTCTTAATACAGCAGGTAGAGGTGGCATTATGAAGAAGGGTGAAACCACTAATGTCATACAAGAAGCGAGAAAACGTAAGACTAAATTGTACTTAGAAGCTAGAGATATCTTCATGTCCTACTTGGTTACAGACATTACAAAGTTTGTTAATTACTGTAAGAAAAAAGATAAGCTTCCTTGCCTACGACTGAATGGTACTAGTGATATACAATGGGAGACTATCAAGATAGATGACAAGAATATCTTTGAGATGTTTCCTGATGTACAGTTCTATGACTACACTAAGATACCTACTAGAAAGGTTGACAAGCATAGTAACTATCATTTAACATGGAGTTATAGTGAAGCGAACAAGAAGTATTCCGAATACTTTAAGACTATTGATTACAACATAGCTGTAGTATTCAGTGGTGATATGCCTATCTACTTCAAAGGTAGAGAGGTTGTTAATGGTGATGAGACAGACATGAGGTTCTTTGATAAACCTAATGTAGTTGTCGGACTCAAAGCAAAAGGTAAAGCCAAACAAGATAGTAGTGGCTTTGTAATACATACAATATAGGAGACAGTATGAACATAACAAATAACGAGTTGGCTAAGTTGCTTAGAGATAAGCTAGAACAAGACGGAGTATCTAAAGAATTTTTAGATGAGAAGTTTATAATTTTAACTGATGATGAGGAGGTAGGTGATGAACAAACATAAAGAATTTTACAATGCAATAGAAAGAGAATTAGTAGACAAAAAAGAAAGAGTTTCTTTAAAACAATTAGAATACTACATAAAAAATGGGACAGCATATTTTTATCCTAAAAGATTTTCTATAACAGAATTAAAATATTTTATTTTAGAATTAATAAACTCATCTATCAATCAAGATATGACAATAAAAGAAGTAAGAGAAATGATAAATGAACACGAAAGTCTTTATGATATCAATGATGTTTCTATTTACCCTGAAGCAAGAGGAGATGTTTATTTATCAGACGGTATTTATTTAAGAGCAGACGGTTCGTCTTATGATGAAAGGAGATAACATGAGTAACACACACAACGAACAAACATTAGAACAAATATATGAGCAGGTCTTAGAAGATGATTCTAAACTGTTATTAACAGAAGAGATAGATAAGATTTGTTATCTGTATGAACTACATGCAGATGATGATAGAGATGAGGTACTTAGCTTTATAGCAGAGAGTATCTTTTATAACCAACACACTATGGAGATAGCAAAATGAAAGCAATATTAATAAATCCTTTTAACCAAACAATAAAAGAAGCAGTATATACAGGAGACTTCAAAGAAATCTATGACCTTGTAGAGTGTAGAACTTTTGATTGTGTTTACTTAGATAATGTAGAGGTACTCTATGTAGATGATGAAGGTTTACTACAGGGAGATACAAAATACTTTTCTATAAATGGAAAAGTTCTTGCAGGTAAGGGACTGGTACTAGGTACTGATGCAGACGGGGAAACTATAGAGACAGGATTGACTTTACAAATGGTTAAAGATATGGTAGAATGGATGCCTGAAGGACACAGAGAAACACCTTATATGGAATTTACTGCATGGAAATAATATGAATACAAAACAATTAAAGAAACTTAGAAGGCTAGTCAAACCTATACAGGTAGAATGGTTGCAGTCTTTACTGTCCGAAGAACACGGAAAGGATATAACAGTTGATACTGTTGAGGGATTACTTCCCGAACAAACCCATGCCTTTGGTAAAGGACAGTTGCACCTTTCTTACATGACAGACAAATGGATAATGAAATATTTAAAACAGTATCCAAACATAACAACTTACAAAGAACTAATAGAGGTATCAAACAATGGATGAATATGAAATAGATGTAGTAATAAATGGAGCTCCCGATAAACTTAAAACTTATTGTAGCTCTATCTATTCTGCTATAGACAGTATGCTAGGCATAGAAATGGTAGAAGAAATACTATCAGTAAAAAGAACTATAGACAATAAGATATGGGATATAAAAGATATGGATGTGGCTTATCTTAGGCAACTAAAAGAAAAGATGGATGATAATTTATTAGTTGATGCTTTTAAAAGCGTGGAGGATTTGTACATTGACACAATACATTGATGAAGTATTAAAAAGAAAAGAAGCTATTGCTCGGCAAGAAGAATGGGATAGCATTAGCTTTATTGAGATAAGATTTAAAGATGGTAAGTGGCACACCGATACTACAGGATACAAGAGTGGTAAGGTTGTCAGAAAATTTAACGACAAAAGAAAGAAGGAGGAGATAGAATGGAATTAGATATGTCAGGGTTTACAAGAATGAGTACAGATGATTATAGAAAATTTTATAATTGGATTACTGAACATGGACAAGAGCTATATGAAAACAAATTAGCCTATGAAACTAGATGGACAAAAGGAAAAGATTTCTGGGTTAAACTAACTGATGAAAGTATTTACACATTAGATGATATAATGCTTGACATTGCAGACAGTATCGTGTAAGATGTGCAACATGATGACGAGTAACCAAAGAACTTTAAGCCCTCTATCTCCAATAGTAAATGATTTGGTTTGGCTTCAGTACATAACTCCGAGAGTAGTTAGCTCCCAACTCTCCCAATTTTTAACAAACTATTAACACACCGTAGGAGGTAAATATGATAGTAGATGGAACTGCTTTTTGGGCAAGCATTAAAGAACCCAACACAACATTTGAACCAATGTATACAGTCAACTTAGTTGTTGATGAGGATACTGCAAATGACTTTAGAACTCGTGGACATACTATAAAACAAATGGACGAGGGTTCTGCTGTAGTAATCAAGCGTAAAGTAAATGGTCCGAATGGAATGGTGAGGTCTGCACCTAGATTGTTAGACCAAAACAAACAGGAAGTTAATCTTGCTGTAGGTAATGGCTCTAAGGTTAGAGTGCAGTGTAATGAATATGATTGGGAATATGCAGGTAAGGCAGGGAAAGGTCTCGACTTTCAAGCAATCCAAATTATAGATTTGGTAGAGTATAAAGCTCAAGATGGCTCTGAGTTCTTTGATGAAGGGGAGGAGTTTTAATATGATTATCAATATTAAGAATGATGATGGTGACTTAGTCTATGATGTTTCAAAGATTGAAGATGCCGAAAGAAAAGCTGGTGCAAGTATATCTGTCAGTAAGATAGGTACACTGAATGTAGTAACCGAAGCTTTAAACTATGCCTCGCAAGGACATCAAGCTAACTTAGAAGCAATTCTAAATGATAGTCCTGAAGCTATGGTTGAATCGAATGAAGATGAAGAGGATGTAGATACTACTGACTCGAAGTAAATAACTCGGCTAGGTCTCAAAGCCTAGCCACTTTCTAATGGAGATAGAAATGCAACAAGAACGAACACAATTTATTAAACACAAATTACCATGCAACAGATGTAGCAGTAGTGATGCTGTTTCTCTTAACGAGAACGGCTCTGCTAAATGCTTTAGTTGTGATAGTTTCTTTACAAACTATGACGATGAATCAGTAAGCAAGGTAGTTAGTATGCCTAATAAACCCAAGCCCGATAACACATTCCTTACATCATACACTGGTGCTTATGGTGCTCTTACTGATAGAGGTATATCAGAAAAGACAGCCACTAAGTTCGGTGTCAAGATTGTTAAAGATAGAAACAACCAAGTAGCACAACATGTATACCCTTACTTTAATGGTAGTGAAGTTGTGGGTACTAAGACAAGGTACGTTTCTAACAAACAGTTCTCATGTAATGGAACTTTTAACGAGACAGGTTTGTTTGGTGAACAGCTGTATGGAAATACAGGTGGTAAGTATCTGACCATTACTGAAGGAGAGTGTGATGCTATGGCAGTACATGAACTCTTTCAAGGTAAGTGGTCAGTTGTATCTTTAAAGCGTGGAGCTTCGGCTGCTGTTAAAGATATACGAGAGAGTATAGAATTTGTAGAATCATTTGAGAATGTAGTTCTATGTTTTGATAACGACAAGGCAGGTAAAGAAGCAGCTAAAGCTGTAGCTAAGATACTTAAGCCGAACAAAACTAGAATCATGTCATTCCCCAACGGGTTCAAAGATGCTAATGAAATGCTCAAGCAAAAGAAATTCCCTGAATTTACACAGGCTTGGTGGAACTCCAAGACTTACACCCCTTCAGGTATCATGGAACTATCATCACAGAAAAATGATTGGTTGCATAGAGAAGAGAAGGAGAGTGTTGCGTATCCTTGGGAAGGACTCAACAAGAAACTATATGGAATGCGTAAGGGAGAACTTGTAACCTTAACAGGTGGCACAGGTCTTGGTAAGTCTAGTGTTACTAGAGAACTAGAACATCACCTTATCCAAAACACTACTGACAATGTAGGTATCGTTGCTCTCGAAGAGAACTGGTTAAGAACTGCTGATGGTATCTTATCTATCGAAGCTAACGATAGACTGTACTTGACAGAGAAACGCAAGAACTATAGTGAAGAAGAGCTGACAGCTTTGTTTGATAAAGCTATACCGAAAGGTAGAGTTTATATCCATGCTCATCTAGGGGCTACGGATATAGATGATATCTTTTCCAAGCTTAGATATATTATTGTAGGCTGTGAATGTAAGTGGGTTATAGTTGACCATTTACATATGCTTGTCAATGTCTTATCAGAAGGTGACGAAAGACGAGGTATTGATATGCTTATGAACAGACTGCGTAGTCTTGTAGAAGAGACAGGTATCGGTATGATATTAGTATCGCATCTTCGTAGAGCAAGTGGAGACAAGGGACATGAGAATGGTGTCGAAGTTTCACTGTCACATCTTAAAGGTTCGGCAGGTATAGCACAGTTATCTGATTGTGTCATTGCCCTAGAGAGAAATCAACAGGCAGCCAATCCTGAAGAAGCCAATACAACCAAGGTTCGTGTACTCAAATCAAGGTACACAGGAGACACAGGATTAGCTTGTGGTCTCAAATATAATCCTGATACAGGCAGATTGTTTGAAGTATCAGAGGAGGAAACATTTGACAACGAACAATTCTAAAATAATATTTGACATAGAAGCAGACGGATTAAACCCTACTAAAGTATGGTGTATCGTAGCTAAAGAATGGAATGGTGTAGTACATACCTTTGACAATAGTCAGATAGCTGAAGGAATTAAGTTCCTAGAAAGTGCTGAAGTATTGATTGGACACAACATCATAGGCTATGATATCCCTGTCTTAGAAAGATTACATGGTGCTAAACTTACTAAGAATCTAGAAGATACATTGGTAATGTCTAGGCTATTCAATCCTGTTCGTGAGAATGGACATAGCTTGAAGGCTTGGGGTTGGCGTGTTGGTATGATGAAGCAAGAATCACCAGCAACTTTTGACGAGTACACCCCTGCTATGCTGGACTATTGTATTCAAGATGTAAAGTTAAATGAATCAGTATATAATTACTTATTAAAAGAAGGGACTATCTTTAGTGAAGAGTCTGTTAATCTTGAGCATTCAGTAGCTAAGATAATGAGACAACAAGAAAAGACTGGGTTCTTCTTTAATACTAAGGAAGCAATGATACTGTTGGCTGAATTAAAAGCCAAACAGTTAGAGGTAGAGGATGAAGTACATAACACATTTAAACCTAAGTGGGTAGATGATAAGTTAGTTACTCCATACATTAGAAAAGATGGAGAGTTATCTAAGCGTGGCTTAACAGATGATGAATACAACAACTGCTTAACAACCCAATGTGTTGATAATTTTATGAGAAAAAAACTTGTTGAGTTTAATTTAGGTAGCCGTAAACAAATAGGAGAATATCTTATTGACTTCGGCTGGAAGCCTGTAAACTTTACACCAACAGGTCAGCCTATTGTAGACGAAGGAACTCTTAAAAAGATTGAGCATATAAAAGAAGCTAAACTAATTGCAGACTTCTTGCTTTATCAAAAAAGAATAGCACAAGTTACCTCTTGGATAGACCACTTAAAAGGTGACAGAGTTCATGGCAGTGTAATACCTAACGGAACTATCACAGGTAGGATGACACATAGAAGTCCTAACATGGCACAAGTTCCTAACTCAGGAAGTCCTTATGGAAAAGAGTGTCGTTCTTGTTGGACTGTTCCCGAAGGTTATAAACTCGTAGGTATAGATGCTAGTGGGCTTGAGCTCAGAATGTTAGCACACTATATGAACGATAAAGATTATATTAATGAAGTTATTAATGGTGACATACACACCACTAATCAAAAACTTGCCGGTCTTAAAACAAGAGACCAAGCTAAGACATTCATATATGCATTGGTGTATGGAGCAGGTGACGCTAAGATAGGTAGTGTTGCAGGTGGTAGTATGAAGAAGGGTAAAGAATTAAAACAAACATTCTTTAAGAACTTGCCCCCTCTTAAAATACTAAAAGAGAAAGTCCAGAAAGCATCTGAAAGAGGATTCTTGAAAGGGCTGGATGGTAGGAAGATATATATAAGAAGCCAACATGCTGCACTTAATACTCTGTTACAGGGTGGTGGTGCTATAGTCATGAAGAAAGCCATGTGTTTTCTACAGGAACTTATAGACTTGAACGATATTGATGCAAAGTTTGTAGCTAATATACATGATGAATGGCAGATTGAAGTCAAGGAAAGCCAAGCAGAATTTGTAGGAAAGCTAGGAGTAACGTCCATTGAACGAGCATCGGAACATTATAACATGCGTTGCCCTTTGACAGGGGAATACAAAATAGGAGAGAACTGGTATGAAACCCACTAAAGAAATGAAACCTGCTAAAGCTAATAGAAAGAAATTTGATATAGACTTAGCTTATGGTACAGTTAGAGAAGAGAAGATAGCAGAAATGCTAACCAATAAAAAGATAGAAGTAAAATCAGAAAAAGATATGTGGCAAAAGACAGGCAACATATGTATTGAATATGAATCATGGGGTAAGCCTTCAGGTATCAAGGCTACTGAAGCAGACTACTGGTTTCATAATCTATGTGTAGGTGACAACGAGTTCTGCACATTAGTATTTAAGACTGATGTACTTAGAACAATAGTAGATAAATTAGATACATTTAAAACTGTATCCGGTGGTGACCATAAAGCAAGTAGAATGTTCTTGGTTAACTTACAAAAATTATTCTCATCGGATGTTATTAAAGCATTCAAGGAAGCAGAAAATGATAAAGGAAAATGAAAAACTTGTTGACAATACAGAGTTAGATAGCTATAATAAATTTACGGCTGAGTCAGGACATTGGTATACTCAAGAGGGAGACCCGATGTATACTATCATCGGTGCTAATGGTAAGGAAAGAAACACTACTCTTAGAGATGCTAAGAAAGAAAAGTTAGTTCCTTCTGTTACTACCATCTTAGGTATGATAGCAAAACCTGCCTTAGAAAATTGGAAGATAGACCAAGCACTTAACTCTGCTCTTACACTAGAAAAAGAAGAAGAAGAATCCTTCAAGTCTTTTACTTACAGATGTAAGACTGACTCTAAAAAACTAGGTATCAAAGCTGCTCAAGAAGGTACTAAGATTCATGCCATGATTGAACGAGGGTTCTTAGGTGAAGGCACTAGTAAGACTTATGAAATTATTAAAGCTTACTTAGATGATAACTTCCCTGACGAAGAATGGATAGCAGAAGATTCTTTCTGTGCTGAATCAGGGTATGGTGGTAAGATAGATTTATATTCTAAGTCTGGTATCTTTGTTGACTTTAAAACTAAAGACAATCTATTCGGTAAAGACCCTGCTAAATTAGTATACGATGAACATGGTATGCAGTTGTCTGCCTATGCTCAAGGCTGTGGGTTTACTGACGTGGAAAGAGTATCTATATTTGTAGATAGAGAAGACACAGAACTTATCTCTTGTCATATCTGGGATAGAGATACACAAAACAAACACACTGAAATGTTTAACAGCATTTTAAACTACTGGAAACTTGTAAAAAATTATGAACCAAAGAAAGTCTAAACAGCTAAGAAGAAAATCAGAATCACTACTCATTGAGTGGATAAGGACAATGACTCCTGACGGAGAAGACGCTACCAAGATACACAAGAAAAACTTACACGAGTTTCTTCCTGAACAAACACATCTGTTTGCTAATAACAAACTTATGTTAAGTGCTTATAGTTTGAAGTGGTTTTATAAACGGGTTAAGAAAAATCCTGACCTAACTCTTGGAGATTTAAATGGCTAGAGTACCTAGAAAACCTAGACCTAAAAAGGTAGATGTACCTAAAGGCTATGATAGTAAATGGGAATATAACATTCATCAAACAATCTTAAAAGATTGGAAGCATCATTGGGAGAAGGTACATTACACTGTTAAGCATAAGTATGAGCCAGACTTTGTAAGGGTGCTAGACGACAAGACAATACTCCTAGAAGCTAAGGGTAGATTCTGGGACCACGCTGAGTACAGTAAGTACATTCATATTAGAGAAGCTTTAAACAAAGAAGATAAAGAGTTAGTCTTCCTATTTCAGAAGCCCTTCTCTCCTATGCCGGGAGCTACAATAAGAAAGAATGGTACAAAAAGAACCCATGCTGAATGGGCAGAGACAAATAATTTTATATGGTATAGTGAAGATACTCTACCCGACACTTGGAGAAATGATGAACTATAAATTTAATGAAGACGAAACAATAAAGCAAATTAAAAGATATGTAGACAACACTTATAACCAACACTATGCTTATGGAGAGTACCAAGCAACAGATGTTATCTTTGATAACGGACATGGTGAAGGTTTCTGTATGGGCAATGTCATAAAGTATGCTATGAGGTATGGTAAAAAGAACGGACATGACGAAAAAGACTTGCTAAAAATAATACATTATGCTATAATGGCTATACATTTAAAGGACATCGAAGATGATTGAAGATAAGATAGGAACTAAGCCTTACTTAGGAATAGAGATAGACTACGACAGAGAGAAAACCTTTGACAAGTTTAGTCTTGATACATTAAAAGATAGATATTTTTGGGAGAAAGAAACACATGCACAAGAAGCATTCGCAAGAGCCTCAGTCTACGGAGCAACCTTCAAAGGTACTACGGATTTTGAATTGGCTCAACGGCTTTATGAATACAGTTCCAATCGTTGGTTCATGTTTAGCACTCCTATACTTAGTAACGGGGGGACAACTCGTGGGCTTCCTATCAGCTGCTTTCTTAATTATGTTCCTGACAGTAGGGTTGGTTTATCAGCTCATTATGATGAGAACATATGGTTGGCAAGTTCAGGTGGAGGTATCGGTGGATATTGGGGCGACATCAGGAGCAACGGTGTATCTACTACTCATGGCAGTCGTTCTACTGGCTCAATTCCTTTCATGCATGTAGTTGATTCTCAGATGTTAGCCTTTAACCAAGGCACAACAAGACGAGGAAGTTATGCTGCTTACATGGATATAAGTCATCCGGAGATTGAAGAGTTTATTAACATGAGAAAAGAATCTGGTGGAGATATCAATAGAAAGAATCTTAATCTACACAACGGTATCAACATTACCAACGCCTTCTTACAGGCTGTAGAGAAAGATGAAGACTGGAGATTGATTGACCCTAAATCTAAAGAAGCTGTCAAGATAGTAAACGCTAGAGATATATGGTGGCAAATCATTCATGCTAGAGCAGAGACAGGTGAGCCTTACATGATTAACATAGATACTTGTAACGATGCTTTACCTAAGACACAAAAAGATTTAGGTCTTAAGATTAGACAAAGTAACTTATGTTCTGAAATTACTTTACCTACTAACGAAGAGAGAACAGCTGTCTGTTGTTTGTCATCAGTAAACTTAGAACACTTCGATGACTGGTCAAAGGATGACAACTTCATAGAAGATTTAATAACCATGCTTGACAATGTGCTACAACATTACATTGACAATGCAATAGATACAACACAACTAGGAGACTACAGTGCAAACTTTAAAAGATTTCAAAAATATGTTAGAGAAGGTAAAGAAGGATATACTAAGTCTGCGTATTCGGCATATAGAGAGAGAAGTCTCGGGCTCGGTGCTATGGGCTTCCATGCGTATCTCCAGTCTAAAGACATTCCTTTTGAGGGAATATATGCAACTGGTTTCAATCATAGAGCATTCACCCTTATCAAAGCTAGAGCCAAAGCAGCTACTAAAGAACTGGCTGCCAACAGGGGAGAAGCTCCGGATGTCCACGGCACGGGTAATAGGAACGCTAACCTCATGGCTATTGCTCCTAATGCTAGTAGTGGGATTATATGTAGTGGCACTTCCCCTAGTATTGAGCCTTATAGGGCTAACTGCTATACTCATAAGACTCTCTCAGGTTCGTATCAAGTTAAGAATAAATACCTTGAGAAAGTTCTTAAGGCTAAAGGATTAAAAGGAAAAGAACTAGAAAATATATGGAAAGATATCTCGGCTAACGAAGGTTCTGTACAACAGTTAGATATATTAACTGATGATGAGAAAGAAATATTCAAGACAGCCAATGAGATAAATCAGATATGGATTGTAGAACACGCTTACAAAAGACAGCAGTTTATTTGTCAAGCACAGTCAGTAAACTTATTCTT
>ENA-ORXF01001344-ORXF01001344.1-marine-metagenome-genome-assembly--contig:-NODE-1344-length-16012-cov-4.233762_pt1 | contig 16012 bp, 20 predicted proteins | sample MGYA00237864_ERZ511476 | MGnify/ENA primary metagenome ERZ511476 (study PRJEB26306, sample SAMN06343908) | marine metagenome | isolation source: coastal waters | place: Atlantic Ocean: West Antarctic... | reverse complement strand
CTTTATTAGATTATTTTCTGACATGCCTTAACTTCAAATCCCAGCGACCACTCTTTCTCTGTAATAACTTACAATAATCAGGATACTCGTTCGCCAAAAATTCCTTATCTATTTTTTCTGTATCTAAGTTTCGCCCATCTCCATCACAACCTCCGGGACTATAATTTGAGGTTTTAGGAGCGATATGGTTATTTTTCAGGATAAGTCCATCTCTCTTGTAATGAAGGATACAATTCTCAAAATCTTCAGCATAATTTGTCTGAAGAACAATATCTTTTCTAATAAATCTGAATCTAACACAACCTAAACAATATCTTAAATCTGTTGTGAATTGAGGAGTATTCGTCATAAACATAGCATTATCGCATTGGTAAGTTCCGCCGTATGAAGCTCCCATGTGAGCCATAATATTAAACATCTTAACGCATTCAGCATTAAAATCTACTGAATTCTTTTTGTTATCAATTATATCTGTTAGATCATCATCTATTTCTACAATAAATTGTCCTTCATCAAAATGTTCTGTAATATAGTTATGAGTATTTCCGATTCCTTTTCGCTTAGTGATATGAAATAAATATCCCTTGCCTAATGCCTGATATTCCGACAAGTGTTCATCATCAGATCTTAATACGATACTGATATCTTCATTCGGTATCTTATGATGTTTTAAGAACTTTAATGTTTTTGATTCTAATTGTTTTGGTCTCTGATAAGATGGGATAACATAACGAATTCTTTTTTGATCCATATTTATCTTTATTTGTCATTTTAATTTTCATTTGATAATTAATAATAATTGTTGCGTAAAAGATAACAATTCAGAAATAAATCTATTCGCTATAAACTTTCCTAAATTATTTTTCACTTGATTCTTAAATTGTTGCGTAAAAGATAACAATTATATTTAAGGAGAATTTTTGATGAATGGATAACAATGAGCCAAGGACAGAGGATATATTCAGGATTGCTGAATCAGACTGGAACATTACCGATCTCAGAATGTAAGTATTATGTATTTTATTCTGATAAAATACTGAGTAAAACAACAGGAGAATTTTTAAGCATCTATTACAGAGCATACCAAGGAGGGAATTACTCTCAGGTGAAGAAATATGAAACAAAGAACGGAGAAGTGAGGATAGGGACAACTTCACTTAGATATCCGCTGACCGAAGAAACGATAAATAATTATCTTACTGAAAGCAGGATGCCCACATGTCATCAGGGTTAGATGCTCTGGTCGCGCGACTTATATCCTGAAAGATTTTCTTTTCGTGTTTTTCCTGAGCCTGATCCTTTTGTTTTTTAACTTTTCTTTCCTTACGTAAGTTATCATATCCGCTGATACCTTTCATAACGGCATCATTCACCGCTTTATCAAATTCGTCTTTAGATCCATATCCTTGAGAAGCAGGCACCGAAGGAGAAGGTGAGGCAGGGGCTGGAGCAGGAGCAGGTTCTATTCCGACTCTTAAATCTTCCAGATCTTTTTTCTTTCTTTTTGTTTTGAGTTCTTTAATTTCATTATCATCGGCGATACCCTGTAACCTTTCATTTTTCTTTCTTAACCTTGTTTCTTTCGCCTTCTCTCTTCCCCTAGAAAGAGCTTCCTTTTGTGAATCACTAAGAACCCTTTTTTTCTTGACTGGTTTCACAAGAGGTGCCACGACTGGCATACCTGTTTGTTTTACAGATTTAAATACTTCTTCATTCTTAAGAGGTTGTTTCTTAGCGAGCACCGGCATTAGATCTTCATCTTCAGATGATAGATCTTGATCTAAATCTTGTTTATCATCCGGTATCACTATAACCTCATCAGAAATAGTAATTTCAGGGGTTTGTTTTTGAGGCATAACAAGTTCTGGTAACAAATCATCGGACATTTTTAATGAATCGTATAAAAAAATTATAGGAGAAAGAATGAAAAAGAAGTCATTTTACTGAATAATTATGATTAAAATTTTATGCTCACTTCTGTTTAATATGAAATGTGACTATTGTATTACCTGTTAAGTCATTCACTGGGCGTTCATTTATATCTACGATCTCTACCTGAATATCATTTAGGATTAAAGTATCTGTGTTATTAAAATCTATGTATGTTTTTTCATTACACTCAAAGAACAATTGTCCATAGGCTCTGCCTGAGTTATCAAATCTCGGAATAGGATAAATAATTTTACTTACTGAACCCTTGTTCGCGTTAAATGAAGTTTGAGTTCCGCTAGAAAATCTAACGAATGCTTCTTTACCAGATGGAATTAAATCTTCCGAACTTTGATATTTCACTTGGAGATCATTATTAGTTACGATATTGTAATCTCCTAACAGAATTGGTCGTAATTTAAATCCGAGTTTAACACTCATATTAGGGAACTGACCGATATACTGCCTACTAGTATAATTACCTACATCTACTCTTCCCGGACCTCCGTCTCGTCCGAGGATCAAAACAGATCCCCAGTTAATACCTGAAGAGGCATTCATCCCTGAAAAGACTACTGGAGTAGAACTTTTGATAACTTGTCCCTTGCTGAAATCAGGCATAATTCTGGCATTAATACGATTGAGACTTGGTGCTTCATCTTCATTTGTGAATCCGATTAATCTGCTGTTATTAAAAGGGAAGAAGTCGCCTCCAGCCGACGGCGGAGCTCTATCTTCCCAATTATCAATTCTGAACGGACTTGCCCTTGGGACTGTCCCATGCCCCCAGAATGCGTTTGCCCAAAAAGAGTTTCCTGGATCTATTGTAAAAAGTCCTGATGCGTTTGCGTCAGCCGTTACCTTAGGATAAGCGAAATTATTTTGTAGATCAGTATGACATCTATAATTTGTGATATATAAACCATCAACCGAATCAGAATTCCATAATTGAGTTTTGAGATATAACGCTCCAGTATTATCATTAATCGGTTTAAAATTATGATCCTGATCAGTAGAGTGACTTGCTTGATCTATGATAGGGAGGGCGGTGGTCTCGCAAGCATTGCTATCTAGCAAGTATGCCTTAATGTGATCACCGAAAGTTCTAAATCTTAAAATACAATAATTTCCTGCTCCAGAAGTATTTAGTTTCGCTACTGTGATAGGTTCTCCTTTATAGATGACTGGCTGAGCAGACCATGAATCTTGGATTTCCATTTCAGAATCTAAATCTCCGTCCATCGCCCAGTGCCAGACATTAATTTTCGTGCCATCACACTCAACCATGTAATCACCGAAAGTTCCATCTCCACCATTTCCGTAAAGATTAGAAACACCATCATCACTTCTCATTCCGTTATTGTGACCACCAACATTAGCAACAAAAGCAGTAGGTCGTGTGAGAGCAACTCGCCAAGGATGTGCTGTAATCTGACTTTCACCTACTGCTCCAGAATAAGTTCCAACATTTCTGAAATCTATATCCATGATTCCGTCATTTAAACCGAGTGGCGGAACCTTAGCATCATTACCCATAATACCGACACAATCGTAGTCCCACATTTTATCCCCCGAGGGCTGACCAGTCATAGTAGCGATCGTCCTGACGAATCCGATAGCGGATGCCGAATAAGCGGTTCCCTTCGCAAAATCTGTGAAAGCGACTTGTTTCTTCGCACTAATAGCATAACCGCCTGAACCGACATCTTCATACTTAGAAAATCTTGTATCCCATATTTCTCTGAAATTAGTATCCCAATAAAGTTGTTCTTTCGGAAGCCAATCTGTCCACTCGGTCGCCACGTTTCCAGTTAAGATAGCAAGGTTAGAATTTTTAGCGAGTGAAGAACCTCTCTGGGTCATAACAAATTCCACGTTTGCCATTGTTCCAGATCCAGAATTTATTGTAGCATTACATGCGAATTTACTCCATAATTCAGGGTTCATATATGAAAGATTCATCTGTGTCTCAATTTCATCACAGAGGCTCTGGGCATCATAAGAGCCACGTGGCAGACGGATCGGAATAGGAGTAGATCCAAAATCATTTAAATGATCATTCTCAGTTATTTCTCTACCGAAATAGATGTAAAACACATCGGAATCACCTATCTCAAAAAGAGCTCCTTTCTCAATTTTAACTGACTGAACTGCTATCTGCGAATTTGGTTTAATTTTGAGGGGTGATACTAGATGATTCTGAAATTTCATTGGTCTCTCAATACCGGTTCCTCCGTATTGACGAATACCATCCCTTCCCGGACCTCCAGCATATTCTTCTTGGGCACTTCCACAAACAATTAAACTCATTTTATAATTACATGTTTATAATAATTATATATGATTAAATTAAAAATGAAGAAGAAAAAAGTTCAGGCGATGAAACCATATCAAATGGTAGATAGCGATACTCAATTTAGAGTTCCTCAAAAGGTAGAGGAAGATAAAAAAATCTCTCATAAACAAGTGTTCGGAGGATCTACGACCGCTCCGAAGAAGAAGCCGAAGAAAAAGAAGTCCCGAAAGTCTCCTTATAAGAAGAAATGAACTTTTCATATTCATATGATTTTTCTCCGAATTCATCAACAATAAAATCGTGGGCGAACTTAACTTTTGATGAATCGCTTTTCTGTTTTTGTATATTGATACATGTTTCCAAATGATTAATTTCATCACATTTTTTATTAATAATTCCTGCTAATTTTTTACATCTATTTTTCATCAGAGTTAATTCATAAATAGGACGATATGATAATGTATCCATATCATTCAGCATCTTTTTCTTATGAACGCATCTCCTTGACCTTTCATTTGCCCCCTTCCCAGCCATTTGAGGATGAACTTTACAGAATGTTTCCATTATAAGATCAATATTATCATTCACCCAATCTTGATCTACCGACATAGTTTATTTTATGAAGCAATCTTTAAATTGTTATCTAAAAGATAACAAATTATCCTTTACAATATTCAGTGAAATATTCCCACGCTCCCCTCACCTTCCTAAAAAGTTCATTAGACCCACCCCTATCAGGGTGAGCCTTGAGAACAGATTTACGATATGCCGATTTCATATCTTCATCTGATGAAGATTTTTTTAATCCGAATACAGAATAGGGATAGTCCGGTTCTAATTCTTCCTTTGGTTTCTCATCATTAAATCCGAAAAAACCCTTGGCGAATTTTTTAGCGAATTCAGCCCATCTTTCTTTATCTTTTTCTTCCTTGGCTCGCCTATATTTATCATCTGATTCTTGTTTTTGTTTTTCATAATCTTGATAAAATGCTGGCAATACGTTCCACGACCCTCCATGGGGTGAAGAATATAAGGGATATGCGATTGATCTATATCCTGCTGGATATAAACAACCTCCAACTCTAAATGCCATGAATAAATATAATGGAAGATTTATTTTCAGGAAATCAAATTTATTAATTATCCTAAGGTTCGTCTAAATCTATGATTTCTTCCTTTTTCTTTTGTGGAGGAATTAGATCTAAATCATCTAATTTATCTTTTTCCACTGCTTCTCTGTCCTTTTTCTCTTCTTTCTTCTCCTTACGATCAGATACTTGTTTTTTAAGAGTCTTCATCTCATCTTCACTCGGAGGTCTTCTTTCACATCTGAATAAATAACATAAATTCACGGAGCAATGACATTTACTCATCCAAATAACTTGGAGCAAACCTGCTATTGCCCCTAAGACCAGCACTATCGCACCTGCCACTTGATCTACTGAATAATTTTGTAGTGTCCCAGCATCACTCATTTTAGAATTAATTATATTAAAACATAATATTTTATTTAAGATATATGGAACTTAATAAATATCACCGATACATAAATTTAGATTGTCGTCCTGATAGAGATACGCTATGTAAGGATCAGTTAAGTCAGATTGGAATTGATTCACCAAAAAGATTTTCAGGATTTAAAACTACAGATGGAATTGTTGGATGTGGAATGTCTCATCTAACAATTCTTAAGGATGCGAAAGCGAAAAAGTTTCCATATATTTTGATCTGTGAAGATGATATTGTGTTCGGTTCATCAAAAATTCTCAAAACAAAAATAGATAAATTAAAAAATGATGAGTGGGACATGTTATTATTAGGTGGAAATATGTTTCATCCTTGGTCAGATCATTCTGAGGATGCTTATCGGATTCACAAATGTTTTACGACGACTGCCTATATCATAAGGGAACATTATTATGATACATTAATAAACTGCTGGCAAGAAGCATTAGAGAAATTAGTGAAAACTAAAAATAGAAATTATTCGCTTGATGTAGCATGGTTTCCCTTACAGCAGAGAGACACGTGGCTCTTGGTGAAACCTCTTCAGGTTCATCAAAGGGCAGGATATTCTGATATAGAAAACAAAAATACAGATTACAAAGATTTAATGTTATCACTCAAAAAATAAAAATAACCATTCATTATAAATGCCACCTCAACCAAAACCCACAGGATATGTTATGATTGATGGATGCCGTCCTTCGGCTGGATATGTCTGGTGTGAAGTTCTATACAAATGTGTGAGAACTTGGATTACTGCGTGTGAAATTCCTACTGAATGCTTAACTTGGAACGATGGGTGTAACACTTGTTCAGTTATAAATGGAGAAATTGGAGCATGTTCCGAAATGATGTGTTTCACAAGATCCAATCCTGAATGTTTAGTCTGGTCACCGGGAACAATTAGCATCATGCCTGTCGTAGATTATGCTCCTCCTGTGATAAATCCTTTTTTAGGAAATGGTCATTAAAATAAAAATAAATTAGGAAGATATAGATGTCCAAGTTACCACCCAACTTACAAATCATTAATGATAAAATAGATCAACTAGCGACATCAATATCAAAATTGTCGTTAGATGTAAAAGAAATGAAAGAAAAATATATGAATTATGAAGTAATAGATGAATCTGCTAATTATGTGAAACCTGCTTCCTTCTGGGAAGGTTATTGGTCTCCGGGACTAAGAAGTTAAACTTGCGATTTCTTCAGGGGTTGCTGTATAGACATCCAGTGCCGTTTTAGGATCATGTCCCCGTGCTTTCGCCCCTTTCATTAAATCTTGCTTTGCCTGACCTTGTTCAGCCGAATAAAATATCTTAGCGAGCATCGTTGTAGAGATACTTCTATCCTTATAGATTGGATCTCCATCCTCGGTCTCCCCCACCTTAATCTTCGGCAAGACTTGTTTAGACCACTTAGCGAGCAATTTAGAAAGATCATTCGGCGATAACTGACTATTTGATCTAAATGAATTCTTAAACATATAACCCCATCCATTAAATTTCAGGAATAAATTAAGGTCTTTATTAAGAGATTTATCTTCCACAATTGTAACTTTTTCGCCGTATTTCTTGGCAGTCTTATAAGTATTGGCTGATATGAGCCATTCAGATTTTCCTGAATTCCAGACAACATAATTACCAGTTGGATTCTTTAATTTTTTAAATTCTCGTAATGAAATCATCTCAAACGTGGCGACTTCATTCCGCATATGATACACTTGTAAGATACGCAGTATCATCCATAACTGGACTAGTTTCCTATCTTCATTTGTAATATCTGATTTTTTAATGATTAGTTTCACATTTTTACCCATATCATTAATTTGATTAATGATAATATCCGCATCCATAAAAACCTCTTCTTGTTTATGACTCTTAAGAGCTTTCACGGATTTTCTTTCTTTATCAACGATGCTATCTCTGATGACTTCCCATTCACTATAAGTTTTTTGTGAAATTTTATCACATCCGAGAGACACAATAAGAAGAGCAGTAATGTAATTCCGAATAGTTGGGATGCTCTTTCCTGTATCTGAGAACCAACTTCTGATACGATCAATTTCAGATATCCAGCCAAAGTTATCCACATATTTCTCGTCGCTTGCGAAACACTCCTCATGTATTTTGATAAAATTACGGATATATACATTAATAGATTTTTCCGATGGCATTCTTGTTGGGCGAGTCTTGATGTAATAAGCGGTGAGGGTTTCCCTGATGTTGTCTTCATTCATATTTATACTACTATATAATACAAATTTCTTTTTTAAATAGAAAGTCAAATTTAAATCAAAAAAAATTAATGAATGAATGAATGAATGAATGAAATTTAAGGGTCGTGGAAGAAGCACGCTCCCGGAATAGTGATGCCATGCTCCGAGGTGAGCCAGTCTATCAATTTTTTCAGGTCTTTCTTGCGTCTCTCAATATCTTTCTGATGAAGGACAACATCGTCTGTTTGATCTGAAATGAAACTTCCCATCTCCTTTAACTTCTCTAACATTAGACCGATATTAAACTGAACCATATTAAGCAGAGGTTGGTCTTTTGATATTTCATATTTATCTCCATCATTCATAACGATGTGATACATGGTCGCCATTTCATCTTTGACTGAATCAATCTCTTCATCGCGAATTTTAAGATTCTTATCATATGCCTTTTTGTCCTTCTTATGAGCCTTCCCTCCCTTTTTGAGTTGTTCCTGAAGGTTCTTCACCATGATTCCATACTTTTGATGAGTTTCTGTATTTAGATCGTTTAGTTCCAGAAGTCGTTCTTTGAGTTTCTCATGCTTTTCCGCTATTTCGTGAATATTTCCGTGGGTGAAAGTATCTTTGAGTTTCTCATTCTCTTCTTTGAGTTCCGCGTTCGCCCTCTCGTCTTCCTCGGCTCCGTCTGACAGGACTTGGTTCTCTTCTTTCAGTTCCTTGATATTCTCATACATATCATCAATCATAGATCCAATCTCAGAAGGTTTGCGAAGTTCAGTAAAGGTTGGCTGAATTTCAGTTTTCCATTCATTCAGTTCTTCTGTGAGACGATAATTTTCCATCCCTTTTTCTACGAGTTCATTTGTGAGCTTCTCAATAATCTGGACGTGTTCCATAATGAAGGGTGAGCCCCTCGCTTTTCGGTCGTATCCTTTCACCTGATCTACCGATACATCAGGGTTAATTTTGAGATGTTCCTTGGTCGCGGTGATGGAGGGGTAGGTGAGGTTCAGTTTCGGTTGGTTAGGCATTGTGAGTTGTTGTTGTGATAGAAGTTCTTTGTAAGGTGAAGTCAAATTTTTTATAGTTTTTTCTATTTTTCGGAAGTCGCTTGTTTATATAATATAAAGTGTCTTAAAGTAGAAATCAAATTTATGGGGTTTTTTGTTCGCAGACTGAACATATTGTTGGTTTTTGATATTCAGGATCAAATAAATTACATCTTCCACAGAGCACTGCCCTGAAATATCCTGAATCGTGATCGTGATCCATATTCCGCCTGAATAGACCTTTATCTGCGAATTCAGTTCCGCACCAATTACATTCTTCACAAGACATAACAATATCATATATTTCTTCATATGTTTCGCCTTCACGTAAGATTAACCCTTTTCGCCTCCATGTGCTAATCGTATTTCGTTTCTTTCCATTTGCTGTTCGCTTATATGAGTTTTGTTGTTGTCTCATATGGTCTTTGTTCTCCTTGTAATATTTAAGAAGGCGTATGCGTTCTTTAGATTTTACATCATCGGCGGTTTGGTCGGAGTTCTCCATAAAGACTAAAATGATTATATCTTTAAATCATATTATATTTCCATAGATTTCGGGGGAGTAATATCATCTTTATTCCACGATCTATGTTTCTTATCTTCCCACCAGACTGATGTATTTGTATCAAAAAATAGAGAATTCTCGGCACAGATATAGATATGTTTCTGACCATTACAGACTGAAATGATATCTAATAATTCGGTAATTTTATTTTGTTTAAGAACTCTTTTTAGCATGAAATGACCTGTCGTCTGAAATACGAGCCGTCCGATCCATTTTTCATAAATCGGCATGCCTTGTTTTTCATATGTGCTTTCCTGGCAATGAATCATAATATCTTCATATAATTTTAGTCCTTTTTCTGAACCTAAAATAGCATTGTATGGTTTATTATCATTATTCCAGCGAACAAAAAAGAATTCCTTTTCCCAGAGTTCAGAAATATCTCTCATAGGATGAACATCCAAATCTAAATAAATTCCACCTTCGTGATGTAAGATCATATATCTTGCGAAATCTATTCGCTGTATCGGTTCTCTGAAATCTCCCCACAATTCCACGTATTCAGGATAATTTTCATGTAATAATTCTTCTACTTCTTTTTGATCCCAGAATTTATGATGAATGCCTTTTTTCTCACAGAATAGTTTTGTCTTATTATAACCACTCACAAAATCAGATATATCTGTATATCTTTTTGCCTTTCCTATATCAAAAAAGATTTGATGAATCACTTTCGGTATCATATTTATCATTCATTATAAATTTATTTAGTATGAATAATTATGAAAAATAAATTAGACTTCGTCCCCACCTACTAGTGGAACCGCCCCTCCGTATGCTATGAGCTTCTTTTTAGCGACCTTCTTTTTCGTAACTTTATTCGGTTTAACTTTTCCTGAATCACCCGAACTGACTTCCTGTTTCTTTAGTTTCTTTCCACTTCCATAGACACGAGTAATTTTCTTCTTAGAATGATCTACTCGGTATCCCATCTCAGATATTTCACCCAGAAGTTTTGATCTACTTTTACTATCAACTCCCTTAATCGTAGAAAGTTTATTATGCTGGCGAACCATGTTTCTAATTTCTCCTAATGATAACTCTCCCTTTGGTGGTGGTGGCATAGTTTTTTAATGAATAGATATAAAATTATCATAACTTATTAATTATCAATTCTATTCACAGCGACTTCATAGATTTCAGGATCCTGTTCTATTCCTATGAAATTACGATTCATTTCTTTACATGCTACTCCTGTAGATCCAGATCCCATCGTTGGATCTAATACGACATCACCTTCCTTAGAATAATATTTGAGTATCCAAGACATCAGGGCAACTGGCTTTTCAGTAGAATGTTTTCCCCGAGTAGATTTAATTTCTAACATTGATGTCGGAAGTTTAGGATCATACATCACCTGACTTTTACCTGCTTTTCCGTAAGTTTCTTCATCATAAATCTGTTCTTTGTATTCTTTATCTTGTCCGTATAAATCTTCTTTCACAACTGATACAGGTAAAGGAGGTTCATAAGCACTTTCACTTTTCCCTTCTTTTTTATATTTCCGTCTTAATTCATTCCTTTTGATATTATTCGCAATATATTCAGGAGTTTTAATATCTCCGTGAATTCCCTGATGACCTTCTGAAACAGCACCATCAGATTCAGGCTCAGGCTCAGGTTCTTTCATAACTGATACAGGGAGAGGAGGGTCATATTGAGGACCTTGTCCGTCTGAAACAACTTTCATCGGTTTTCCACCATTATAGATCTGACCTTCTTTCTTAATTTCCCCGTGAAAAACACTTGTCGGAAGAGGAGGGTTATATGAGCCTTGTTTATCTTTTTTATATTCAGGATCTCCAGCATATCCGTAACATCCCTTATCATTCGCTACTCTATCTGTTTTAACTGGATTAGGGTTAATGAACTTATGCTGATGACTTGATAAATCATAGAGAGGAAGTTTTTCATAAAATACATAAACCATCTCATGCTTCCTCATTGGCATTTTCTTCGCCGACAAGAACCCTGCTGGGGCTGACTTAACCCAAACGAGATCATATCTGAAGAAACATTTCTTCGGAGCAGACTGAATCAAATCACAGCCAAATTTAGTCGTAGTCGTGAAAAACAAAGGAGTATGTAATTTCTTAATACGCATGAAATGTTCCCATAATTTTGTTAAATCTATTTTACAATCCCAAGAGCAACTTGTCTGACCATATGGCAAGTCACAGAAAATTAGATCAACTGAATCATCATCAACCGAATGTAAGTGTTCTAAGCAATCTCCATGTAACAATAAACTCATTTATCTTTATTCAGAAAATATATAATATCAACTAATCATTAAAAACTCAAATGTTATCTAAAAGATAACAATTTAAGAATCAACTGAAAAATAATTTAGGAAAGTTTATAGTGAATAGGTTTAATTTAGAAATGTTATCTAAAAGATAACAATTCATTTCCATTCATAATGTTCATTTGAATGAAGTTTCTTCTTGCCTCTGATTGATGAAATTCCATCAGATTCTATATAGACTGCTGGATATTCATAATAAATTTTAGGTGAAGCGTTGTTTAGATCAATATCCCATGCCCTCAGCCTTTCTTTATCTTTGAGTTTTTTAACGATTTGTTCGGCTATTTCCCAAGTAGGGATAATATATGATAATGCCATCACCATCCGATGCTTCTCCTTATTTAGTTCATTAATTCCTTGTTTATGATCTATTTCTATCTTTTCTTTTGATGTAATTTTATCATTCATTATAAATCCACCGAGATATGTGATACCATCTCTTGGCAAATGTTTTATTTTTTTAGGGAATTCTTTTATCTGTTTAGCATCATCTTCACAGATCAAAACCATGTCCATCTTATATTTCACTATCTTTTCTAATAAACTCAAATGACTATGATAACATCCACATTTAGCGTAATGTTGGTGAGTATCCTTAATATTCCAATATGATATCATTCTGTCAAATAATTCACATGCTTCCATATCATCAAATCTCGTAGCCGAATGTCTAACGAACCCTGTATCTTTCCATGCCAAGAGTCTATGAGTATCTTTCTCTAAATTAATGAAATATTTGTAATTTAATTCATTTTTGTTATTAGATCTCTTCTCAATATCAGTCGGTATAATTTCGCCTGAACATCTATCGGCTATTTTCTCTCTGAGATAACAGACCATGGAAATTCTTGTGAAATTATCTAGTTCGCCCATCACACCGATAACTGAATTTATCTTATATATCGGACTTAAAGATTTGTTAAATTCTGCTTGTTCAGGAGTTTCATATAAAGGAGTATTTGCGTGGTGTTTATGAACATCAACACAGAGATGATCTCCACATCTCATATCAACAGCAACTCCGTATTGAGGGATAATAAAATAACCTCCTGAATATTGTCCCCTCTCTATCACCGATAAATTACCGAATCCATAATCTCCATTCTCTTGATGAAGGGCAGTTCTAAAATTTCTCTTAAACGTAATTGTGCTGAATGCCGTATCAGGTATCTGTAAGTGAGGAAACTTTTCACATCTTTCCATTTGATCTAAATATTTTTCAGGATTTAATTGTTTATATGAATCACTTAATTGTCTCAGATAAGAAACTCCACCGAAGAAGTCATCATAATTTTCTATCGTATGATGTGTCATCCGACATTCTTTCTTGGCGAAATGTGATGGTTCATAAAATCCGATAGGATTGGAATAAACAGGGTTATTCACTCTCATTTTTGATAAAGATTGTTGCCCTGTCTGAGCATTCTTATTCATATAATACGTAGAATATCCTGAAGGTTTAGCAAGAACTCTTTTTTTCCAATATGTTCTTTCAGGGTCAATCGGACCGGCTGAAGCTCCCCTGCCTCGGCTGGTCACAGCAAGATCCTTAAAGAGATCCATATATTTTTCAGAATCTTTAATGACTTTCTTACGGAACTTAAATAACAATTCACCTGTATCTGTATAAACATCGGCATCTTCCCTGATAATAGGATACATGATAAATTCTTCATCTATGTATTTTCCAGTGAGATTTTTGATTTCTTCATCTGAAATGAATTTGTCGCAATAGAGTTCTAACATCTTAATCTTTCACAGATAAAAAATTAATAAAGGATAATGATAAATAAATTACTCCAGCCAAATGATATCTCTGGGAAGGTTCATTTTCCAGCAATAATAGAAGCAGTCAAAATTACATGCGTTTTTCCATCCCTCCGGGACTTCACCATCAACGAGTTTCATAAAATGAATTCTTTTCCGTGGAATGATAATCTGAATTGGATTTTCATCCTTAGCGAAAAGTTTCCTGATATACTGAGTGTTAATCATAGATGAAGGGCAGAGAATAATGAAAGGTTTTCCGAGTTCTTTCATTCTGGCGAAGACTTCTTTTTTCTTACTGAAAGGAGGGTTCGTAACGATCATTTCACCGCGATTGTTCTCAAAGAAGTCTTCATCCATAGAAATGATATCGTAGCCGAGTTCGGTTAAGAATTTCCGCGAGTTCCCATTTCCCGCGAATGGCTCCCAGATGACCCTTTCTTTAGGAATGTATTCCTCAATTGCTTCCCAAGCGGACTTAGGAGTCATGTAATCGTCGTGCTTTGTGAATGTTTTTGAGTGAAAGGATGCCATTATGTATCTTATTTGTTAGATAAAAAAGAAATCTAAACTAAAATCAAATTGTGTGCGAAACTGAACGGAACTCCTAAATTGTTTTTTCAGCCCTTTTTTTTATTTTCGCGAGCTTCCTGATTTTCTTCCGACAATCTACAAGATCAAAATGCTGAAAAAGAAGGTCATCAGTCCACCCTTCACGCCTATCATTTCGCGAATACTTCTTCGCTATCTCTCGCTTGCCGACCATATGAGTATGAATGCTACTCTGTTTCAGGAAACAACCCCACTTGCTCCAGAACTCATCTGAAGGGACACCTCCTTTCGCCTTCGCACGATTCATCGCATTGTGATAGTTGTATTCACAGAATTGTTCGGCTTTCTTGCCCCTGACTGGCTCACAGATGTTTTCGTAGAAAGTTTCGCGTTCGGCGATGAAGACCCTTTCAGTCCATCCGTGGACTTTCATGTATTCTCCGACGTTCTCAATTGGTCTGAACCAGTTAGTTCCTTCATCTGGAATAACCATATGAGGATATGAGAGCAACTTACACTCATCGTGTCGTTCCATAAATGAGATATCATCGGCGATATTGATATTCTCAGGTGCCTTCACGTCATCCTGAATGACTACGATGTAGTCGGCGTCGCTGTTCTGGAGGTGAGCGATGAGGTTCTTCCTGAAGTAGTTCTTCTCTCTGCCGTGAATCACATCAAAATCGTCGTGAAAAACCCTGATTTGATCCACGTGTTCATCCAGAGCATCAATTCTGTCGCAGTCTTCGTTGTCGTTGATGTCGCCGAAACCATCTATGATGATAGTTTTTGATCTAAACTCGTGGGTGTGCTCAACCGAAGCGATTGATAGGTCTATCATCTCGCGTGAGTGGTTCTTGGCTCCGACCACGATTAGATCAACCGAGGGAGGCGAGTCCTGAGCGAGGCGAGCCCAGCAGTCTGCCATGGTCGTAGGTCTATTTTGGTGTTGTGAAGAGCGATCTGTTCTGGAAGTCAAATTTATGAAGAAGGAGCGACAAATTTGTCGGCGTGATGGATCTATATGTTGTGAAGAGTCTTTTGTTCTGGAAATCAAATTTGTGAAGAAGAGCGACAAATTTGTCGGTGTAGATCCACGAGCGACAAATTTGAGCGACTTTTTTTGTCGCTCTTGTTCATAAATTTGATTTCGTCCTAAAATTCTTCCTAACAGAACCATATAGATCCAGAGGCGACCGACAAATTCGTCGCTCTTCTTCATAAATTTGACTTCACCCCAAAAAAAGTCTCAACAGAACCATTCACTACAAATTCAGCATGCCTCAGGGATGGGAAATCCTCGGATACGCCTCCAAGGAAGACGCGATGACCTCTCTCTCTCTCCATCGGACAATCTCGTCTGAGAGTGAGATGAGTGAAGACCTCGCCCTCACTCCGACCCCTCGCTCCGACCCTGAAGTGGAAGTCAACTGGGGCAACCTCCCTAATGACCTCATTATGATGATCATCAGGACATCTACCGAAGACGGACGCCTCACGACCCTGAAATACTGGGAAGACCAACTCGCTCGGCGAATGAGGTCGTTTGATGTGCTGGGCGAATGGAACCGCGAACCCAAGAAGAAGAACGTCGCTGTGACTGAGTTCCATATGAACAAGGAGCTCATCTACAAAACCCTCGGAGACTTCCAAGTGGAAAACCAGCGTGAAGAAGGTGGTCACAAATTCACTTACCCTCCGGAGCAGTATGAATCCCTTCTGGAAGGGATGAACGGAGCAACAAAGTCAGGGCTGAGGAGGGCTCTTCGGTTTCTCACTCCTTACAAAGTGAAGGTGAAGAAGGCTCCTGTGAAGGGGAAGT
>ENA-ORXF01001343-ORXF01001343.1-marine-metagenome-genome-assembly--contig:-NODE-1343-length-16024-cov-7.120524_pt1 | contig 16024 bp, 5 predicted proteins | sample MGYA00237864_ERZ511476 | MGnify/ENA primary metagenome ERZ511476 (study PRJEB26306, sample SAMN06343908) | marine metagenome | isolation source: coastal waters | place: Atlantic Ocean: West Antarctic... | reverse complement strand
TATGCCGTGTTAGTATCTATGTTAGAAGCAGATAATGAGTTTTACAATACCGGTATTGTAGATGTTTCTTATAAATATGATAAAATGTATGTAATTAGACCTCAATTTTTTATTCCAATGATTACCTTGTTAAGAAATGCTGGTATGAAATCTTTAGAGTATAAAGCAGAGTTAAGTCTTATGAGAAATCAAAATGTAGATATTACTAATTTTGAAGATAAAATAAACGATTTTAAAACTGGGTTTGCTAGGAATTACGACTTAGCGAGTCGTCAATTTAAATCAGCTATTGAAGAGATTGATAAAACAATGACACATCTTCAAAAAACCAAAGATGCATTATTGTCTTCGGTAAACAACTTACGCTTAGCAAATAATAAAGCAGAGGACTTAACAATTAAGAAGCTGTCTTATGGGAATGCTACAATGAAACAAAAGTTTGATGATTTAAAGAAGCAGTAAGTATGCTATTATTCTGCATACACCTATGTTAATATTATAGTGTTAATTTTAAAATATTTTATTATGAGTGCTTATGAAAAATGGAATAAAGCATTAATTCAGCATTATTTCCCAGAAGAGAATAAAAACAAAGAGATAATTCTATATGCTGATAAAGAACTAATTTCTGATTTAGGTAAAGTAAATAAATTAGGTGATTATGATGATTTTTTAAGGGTTATTTTGCTTGATTTTAATGGCAAATATAAATTATATAACTCTCTCTTTTTTAAGAGTGGAAGAGTCAAAATAGATGACGTACCATATAATAGGGGTGATGTTTTTCTGAATAAAGCATTAAAAAAACAAATTATAGATTTTCCTAATTTAATTTTTAATTCAAACGAGGGAAAACATTTATTTTTTTTTAGTTATATTATTTTTTATATAACGATATATGTTGGTAATGATAAAAATTCTTTTTACCAATTTCTAAACTCAAAAATTCAAGAATTTTTACCAAATGAAAACCAAAGAATAACGAGCCTAAAAGACTTAGATGTTTTATTTGATGAATTAGAAAAGTGGTCTTTAGAAAAAAATAATGGCACTTTCAGATCTAGAAGAATTGGAAAACTTTCTTATTTAGGTTTACTAAATTATCAAGTAATTTTAAAACCTAATGAGGTTGACCAATTTGAAGAATTATTATACAAATATCAAATTGAGCTGGATGATAATGCAATTTATCCAGAGTTTGTTAATAAGCTATTACCGTATATTGTAAAAGGTGGACTTAGGAATAAACTTATAAAAGCTATTAACGACAATGTATATGCTCAATGGTTTTTAAACAAGGCACACAACTTTAATTTTTCTGAATATGCTAATTCAGAAAAAGGAAAAAATACGACGATACATCGAAAAGCAAAACTAGCGTACAAAATTAATACTAATTTTGAACTTTGTCTTGTTACTGATCTAATGCCTAATGATGATGAAAAGATTACGGGCTTTGAATTACAGCAATCTGGCAAAGATAATAGTGGATATTATACTGCTTCACTTTCTGGCGAGGAGTCAATTAAATTTATACAGCGAACTTTATTTACATCAAATAACTTAACAGAGTACAATACAGTAATAATTAATGATATTAATTTCTTTTACAAGTCAGAAGGAAACTATATTCAAACATTACACCCCCCTAAAAACTATGATCTTCTTATTTTAGTAAAAAACAATAAAAAAAGTATTTCTGCATGGGAAAAATGGGCTGCAGTTGAGACGAATATTAATTTAATAAGCAAAAGTAATGCGCAGGTATTAGTTGATATGTTTAGAGAGGAATATGTTTTCTATACAGCAAAAAACATAAAAAAAAGTTTTTATAAAAACAAAACTGATGATATCGTTTATACAACAACTTTTAAAGATGACTTAACCGTTAAAAAACTCGGAGGAATTAAGGTAGGAACCAATATATATCTAGACATAGGTTTACCCTTTTTTCAGGTATTGGGAGAAAATTTTATAGAGGAAAATTACAGTTTTAAAGTTTTAAGAAATGGAATTCAGGATAAAGATATTAAACATTTTTGTGAAGGAAGTAAAATATATTTTTATTTAAACAAAGAAATAACATTAAATGAGGCTTCCTTAGTGATTGTTAAAATCACTAATAATAGAAAGAATATTGAAAAATCTTTTGACTTTCAAATTATGGGGACTAAGCTAAAAACACCTGAAAAAGAAAAATTATTTGAATTTAATAGTTGGGGAGATACCAATTTTAATTCAAAAAAATTTATTAAAGGAAATTCTTTTATTGGCAGTAATAAGGTGCTTTTAGGAGGAAGTAAACATGTATTACCAAATCTAAAAAAACAAACAACTTTCGAGGCCAACTACTTCATTTATGTACTTACTGCATTATTTTATAATTCAAAAAAAGACCATATTAATAAATTGAAAATAAATAGCGCGATTGACTCTGCTATTAGCTACCTGAAATCAAAAGATTATCAAGTGATTGAAAGTAAGTATTCAAGATATATTCTAATAAAAAATCTAATAGCATTGGGCTACATCAATTATAATATAGATAATGAAGGTAATCAATATTACCAACTCATGCCGCCTGGAATCAAAAAAATTGAAAAATCTTTTAGAAATAATGGAAATCAGATATACCAAACAACTGGAGCAAGAACAAAATTCATGAAGCAAAAACTCGAATATTTTTGCGAAGAAAATAGTATTACCATAAGGTATATGCATTCTACAAATAGACATGAAATAGGGCGTCTTGAAGATCTTTTACTTCCTGAAATTATATATTTAGATCTGTCAGGAAAAGTAGATGTTTATAAACAGTTTATCAAAGATAACTTTGAAATAGACCTGTACTTTGAAGACCAAATACATCTTGGTGATACATTATTAAACTTTACCGCCTCCATTGACTTGTTTGATCAAAAATATTTACAAAAAGAGGTAAGTCTAACAAATCATCCACTTAAGAGTACTGATAAAGTAGATTTTCCAAGAATTAGAACTTCAGTTGCAGAAAGGAGGTTTAGAGGACAAGATTATGATCATGATTTTTTAGAAAATACTCTTGGAAAATTTTTTAAAATAGAGAGCAAATCATGGACAAACCTCTACATTGCCAAGCAGCAAAAAAAAACCATAGCAATTATGGGAAGAGTTTGGGACGGAAAGAGCTACAATTATAAGCCAGAAGTTTTAATACCATCAAAAATTAAACTACCGAATCTTATATACACAGCTTTCTGTCAAATAAACCACGGGATTCCTAAAACAAAAAAAGTATTTCTTAAAAATGTCAAGCCAGAGTTTCTTGCAGATAGTAAGAGTTTCTTGTACTTTGATCAATATAAATTATCTGATAAAGAGGGACGAAGAGAGAGAATGGTTGAGGTCCTTACAGGAACAAAAGTTCTTGAAAATAATGAACAAATAGAATATTTCTTACCATCTAAGCCTGGGTACAGTATGAAATTCATAAAGGGATCTTTAGATAGTGATAGGACATCTTCTATTATTGTTGAAAACAATAATAGACTAGCTGCAGTGATCACTAGCTACAAAGAAGTATTTGTAAACAAAGAATACCTCCAAGAGACCGACAAAGAGGTTAATATCATGATAGAAGATAAATCCTATAGTATGCTTCAAGTACTAAAAAAAGGAGAGAATTTAAATGCTATAATGTCTAAAATATTAGATGCAAATTTTGAATTTGAATTCTCTGTACCAAATAAAAAACAGATAAATATTACAAGTGAGTATTCAGAAAATATTATCATCAAAGAATTACTATAATTATGAAAAAAAATAAATACGAAAATTTACTATCTATAGACCCTGTTGGGGCATTCAATAAAATTAAAGAAAACTATCTTAGATATTTTCAAACAATGTACCGTTTCAATGATACTGAATTAGACAAAAGAAAAAACAAAGCTTTGCAATCTGGAAATACTTTGTTTAGAGAACCATATTTAGAAGTATTACCTGAGTATGTTACAACCGCTATAAACGGAAAAGAAATAACTGAAATAACACAAATTAGCGCTTCTCTTTCAAGCGCTTTTGGACAGCAAAGAATTGCTGAAGATTTTATTGAGAAATTTATATCTAAAGGGTTAATGAACTACCCTCCATACCACCACCAATACGAAATGTTATTAAAAGCATTTGTAAATAAAAAAAATACAGTAATCAATTCTGGAACAGGGTCAGGAAAAACAGAAGCTTTTTTATTACCATTATTCGCTGAACTTTATAAGGAAGCAAAAACCTGGGATAGTCCAGAGTATGCTTACCTTGATTGGTTTAATCAAGAAGATAAATTTAAAGGATATAAACCCCTGCAAAGAGTTGGTGAAAAAAGAACTACGGCTGTCAGATCTTTAATTCTTTACCCCATGAATGCGTTAGTAGAAGATCAAATGACTCGTCTTCGAAAAGCACTTGATAGCGATGAAGTCAGAGAACATTTCGATAACCAGAGTGGGTTAAAAGGGAATCGTATTTATTTTGGTCAATATAATGGAAACACAATTAAATCTGGAGATTACGCGAACAAATCAGAGCATAAAAAAAATAGGGAAGCATGCTTCCGTGGGTTAAGTGATATTGCAAGCAACGCTGCTAAAGTTGAGGCTTTTTCGACACAAAATCCAAAAGAAAAAGAGAATGCAAGCTATATAGCTCCTAGACTAAGCCATACTAAAAGAACAGCCGAAATGGTAACTCGATGGGACATGCAAACAACACCTCCCGACATACTTATTACGAACTTTTCAATGTTGAGTGTAATGTTGATGCGAGATATCGAATCTAATATTTTTGAGAGTACTAAAAGTTGGTTGATTGAAAATCCTTCAAATGTTTTTCATCTAATTGTAGATGAACTTCATTTATTTAGAGGAACTTCAGGTACAGAGATTGCTTATTTAATTAGAATATATTTAGATGCAATAGGATTACGACCTGTTATCGAAACGGAGAATGGGAATATCCCCAATCCTCAATTAAGAATTTTAGCATCAAGTGCTTCTTTAGGTGAAGAAGATAAAACCCAAGAATACTTGGAGCAATTCTTTGGGGTATATTTTGAAAAAGGAAAGACACAAGCTTTCCAGGTTCAGAAAGGAAGTGATTATATTCCAATAGTGCATGGAAGTATTGCTTATGAAAAATTTGCTGACCTAGATTCAAATTATCTAGTCTTAACTAAATCGGAACAACAACTTGAAAAAAATAAAATAGCCCTAACATTAGGTTACCAATCCATCACAGATTTTTTTGAGACTAATCATAAATTGATCTTTTCAGATTTCATTAAATTATCTAAAAGTGAATCAGGTGTCTTAAAACCCATCGATATTAAGAAACTAGAGGTTGAATTGTTCAATAAAAATGAAAAAGCACTCCGTAATTTTTTAATTCTAAGGGGAGATAAGCAAGTAGTTGCCTTAAAGAGAATCCGTCTTCCTCGATTAAGATTTCATCAATTTTATAAATATATTGAAGGGCTTTGGGCAGAGCTAATACCACAAGAAGAAGGGCAAACAAAACAAAATCCTTTTGGTGCATTAATGTACACGCCGCAGTCAGTAAAATATAGTTCTGTTAATAAGATACACAAGGTATTAGAGACCTTACGTTGTGAAAAATGTGCGACTCCTTTTATTGGTGGGAATAAAAAAGTACATGAAAAACACAATGGTTTATTAAAATTTGAGCTTTCACTAAACAGTCCAAATCTTGACAAGATTCCAAACAACCAAGTAACTCCGATGGTTCAGAATAAGAAATATAGTGAATATGCTATATTCTGGCCTACTGATAATGTATTAAATAACTTTGCTTCCGTAAAGATGACCGATGACAGCTCCATAGAAAGAGATGACTTCAAGCACACTAATAGTAATGGTGAATCTGCCTTTAACAAAACCAAAGTTAGAGGGAATTGGAAAAAATCTTTTTTAAACCCATACAATGGTGAACTGCATTTTAGTAATGACAAGCCAAAACCTTTTTATATCAAAGGATATACATTTGTTTTAACGGATGATAAAAGAAACTCAGACAATCCAATTGATTCTCCAGTCAAAGGGGATAACTCTTTTAATGCTTTGCCTCATGTTTGTCCTTCATGTAACTCAGATTACACAAACCGTTTATATACTAAATCTCCAATAAGAAGTTTTAGAACTGGTATGGCCAGAAGTAATCAAGTTTTAAGCAAAGAGTTGATTTACCAACTAGAAGAGAACAATAGAAAACTAGTGGGCTTTTCTGATTCTCGTCAAGATGCGGCTAAACAAGCTTACGGAATCGAAGTGGAGCACTTTAGAGATGTCGTAAGAATCTTATTTTTAGATTGTATCAAAGAGCTAACCGCACCTGACCCAAAAATAATAGCGCTAATTATAAAAGCGGAAGAAAAAGGAAGTGCAATTTTTTCTGACATGAACTATATAACCTCCATACCAAATGGCGCTATAATTGTGGGACACGTAATTGCAAACAATAAAGCTGAACTTAAGAAATACAAAGAGCCTCATACTTCTTTTAGTATAAAACAATTAGTAGAAACGGAAGACAATCAGCTGAATGGTCTCTTAGTAAAAAAGTTATTAGAATTAGGAATCAATCCCAATGGAGTCGGAAACAACAATAGCTTCGTTATAAATGAAAAAGATAAATCAAACAATGAAAAAATTCATTGGAGCAATTTCTTTGATTTTGAAAACGGAAAAATAGCCACGGGTGACCAAGTGAGAAACCGCATAAAAGATAATAACTACACAATACCTGCTGAGTTTATTGATAGTACAAGAGAAGCGCTTTTTGCAACCATTTTTAGCAATAGTTTTGGTTTGTATATGGATGTGAATTCTGAAAGTGCAGGAATTGGATATTTAAAAATAAAACATCAGGAAAGTAATCTCGACTATAAAAAATTAAAGAATGCTTTTCCAAAGAATATAGACAATATTCTTAATGCTTTTCTTCGCATAATGGGAGATAACTATAGATATGACAATCCAGATAATGGATTCGGAGCATCTGCTTACGAATCTTACAGTAAATTGCCTACAAAATTCAAAAAAACAATTATAAAAATTGCTGAAAAACAAGGATGTTATGCAGAGGAAATAGGAGAGTATATTTTTGATTATTTTTCTAAAATATTTGGGAATCCTGGCTTTATGATAAAACCTAGTGGGGTTGAATTTGAATCTGTCTCTGATAAAGATTCCTACTATCAATGTACAAATTGTAACAAAACACACCTACATTTTGGCTCTGGTTTGTGCACAAATATTCAGTGTCTTACGGATCTTTCAAATATCCCCACAGGGCTGGTAAAAGAATTAAGAGAATCTAATTTTATTAGTTTTGATGTATTAAAAGAGCCGAGAAAAACCATACGAATAAGAACAGAAGAATTAACAGGACAAACAGATAACCAAGCAGAAAGACAGCTCCAGTTCAAAGGTATTATCATAGATAATGATCCGAAGGAACACCGTAAAGAGCGTCTCTCTAAAGAAATCGATATGATAAACGTAACTACGACTATGGAGGTAGGTGTGGATATTGGTAGCTTGCAAGCAGTGTACCAAGGGAATATGCCTCCTACCCGTTACAACTACCAACAAAGAGTTGGCCGTGGTGGTCGTAGAGGTCAGGCCTATAGTGCAGCACTAACTTTCTGTAGAGGTAAAAGTCATGATACGTACTATTATTACGAAGGAATTGAAGAAATTATTGGTGGGGTTGCTCCTGCACCAATCTTAGCTTTAAAGCCCACTATCCATCAAGGAAAACATGAAATAAAAGTACCTATTGTAAAACGGATGCTGACAAAAAGTATTCTAAAATTAGCTTTTTACACCTGTCAGGTAGACAAGCTTCCTAAAGATACACATGGTGAGTTTGGCTTGGTAGAAAGTTGGATTAATCTACGCGATCATATTGCGAATTGGTTAATAGAGAATAGCAATATCATAGACAACTATGTTGAATATTTTTTATGTCAATTTAATGGGAATGGAGAAATAAACGAAGATATCCATAACATGAAAAACTGGCTAAAAAATGAATTGATTAATGAAATTGACAAATCAGTCGATAAAAGCACGTACACAAAAGGCTTAGCACAAACACTTGCAGAAGCTGGCTTATTGCCAATGTTCGGAATGCCTTCCAATATGAGAAGCTTCTACCATTCTAAGTCAAACAAAGGACTCCAAACAATGGACCGTGATTTAGAACTCGCTATTTCAGAATTTGCTCCTGGTTCAGTAAAAACAAAAGACAAGGGTGAATATGAATCCATTGGTTTAACTGTTCCTTTAAATTTAGGTAGTTCATTTAATAATAAAAGTAGAAAATACATTAAAACTCTTGTCAATTACAATGGCAACAATCAGGAGGAATTAGATCCATTAGAACACAGCTATAAGCTAGTGTTAGACAAGCAAGACAACATCCAGAAAATAGAAGCGTTTGCGGATTTTGATGGGGAAGCCCAAAATGAAAAAAGACTTGTCGTTCCAAAAGCATTTCGCACAAATGAACTGGAAACAAATAATGGAAATAGTATTGATAGGAAGGATGCAAACAGTTCTTACTCTACAACAAGAATTTTTGCCAATGAAAATAGTAAGTCAGAAAATGCTTTAAAAGAACACAATTTCTATTTAGAATATTTCAATTACAAATCAGATATTTGGCATATCAACAACAATAATGATCAATATTTTCAAGGAGTTTCTGCCAAAGATTTTAAAACGCCTTCTAATAAATATGATAACACTGCAGTAAAAAATCAGTCAAACGAACCAAACGATGAAGTACCTTGTAAACCCAATTTCATTATTTCTAAATACATTAAAATAAAGGAAACGGACGAACAACAAGAAATAGCATTGGGTGCGAAGAAATCTACAGAATTAATAAAAATACAAATAAATAAAACATCTCTAGCAGTAAACTTAAATATTAATACAGGAAATAGAGCTGCCATAAATGCGGCAATGTATTCCGCTGCTTTTATATTACAAAGAGTAACAGCTGATATACTAGATATTGATCCACAGGAAATTGAAATAAGTGAGCTTAAACAAAAAGAAGGGATTCCTTATTTGTTTTTAAGTGACGCTGCACCCAATGGCTCAGGTTTTGTAAGTTATTTATTCCAAAATTTTAATAAAATACTAGATCAAATCCTCAATGAGCAGCACCCTTTTATTAAGGCACTAATTTCGCACAGAGAGAATTGTGCTACTTCTTGTCAAAAATGTCTAAATAGCTACAACAATTCTGGGTTCCATCATGTATTAGATTGGCGATTAGGTCTAGGAGTGCTGCGCCTTTTAAAAGACCCTAAGTATACATTCGGTTTTGAATATGAGACAGAAAAATACGTTGAAAATAAAGATCTGCAAATTATTATAAACAAACTAGCGGAAACAAAAGCAGGTATGAGTAACAAAAATACCTTAAAAAAAGGTCCCATTTTCGATTATATACAGAGGGAAATCGGTGATTTCGAAGCTGAATATACCAATGAATTTGTAGTACATCCGTTATGGGATTTAGATGTTATTAATGCAAAGTCTGTAGAGCTTTATGGGGTTCAGGTGATTGATAATAAATCTATTGATAATGTTTTTGAGGCGCTTAGAATTATCAAATAAAATCTTAAGAAGATTACATGAAAAAAACATAGGTTTATAAATTCCGAGGTCGGAATTTATAAACCTATACAAAAATTTAATTGTTATTAACGAACCCTATGAGTAAAGAAAAAAAACAGATATATAATTAATACGCTAATTATAATTACAGAATCCTACTTAGAAATAAAGATATAAAAGAAGTAGCGTAACAAATACTGACTATAAAATAGTCCACTTAGAAAATTTGTAAATACCACATCTTTAATTCAAATACTTTACCTAATTTGGTAAATTAAGTAATATTTATAATTTTCAGTTGCTATGAAAACTAAATCAAATTTCGAATTTTTAATAAAAGACTATTTAGAACTCTCTAAACTAGGGCAATTAGCGGAACGTAATTGTTTTGTAGACCCGAGTACAACATTAGCTAAACTTAGAATTCTTGCAGAAAAGTTAGCGGTGGTATTGGTTGGTATTGAGCAGTTAGAGGACTGTATCGATAACAAACAAATGAGCAGACTGGGCATATTAGATAATGCTGTAAATATTCCAAAAGACATTATTTCTATATTTCATACCATCCGTAAATCTGGTAATAAAGCAGCACACTCTGGAACTGGAACGCAACCGGAAGCAAGATATATGCTAAGACAGACTTATTATTTAACAAAATGGTTTGTAGAGGTATATGAAGAAGTAGATTTTGTAAGGGATTATGAAGTGCCACAAGAAGCCTGGTTTAGTAGTAATGAAGTTACTTTAGAATTAGAGAAAGAACTTGAAACTTTAAAAGACGAAGTAAAAAACTATAAAGAAAAAATAGCAACTTTTGCTCAGGTTTCTGCCGAGGCAAAAGAGAAAAGAAAAGTAAGAGCTTTTGAGAAAGTAAAAAAGATTGATGAAAATGAAAGAGAAACGCGCGAAAGAATAGACAAACAATTGCGTGATGCTGGTTGGGAATGTGATACTGAAACACTCAATTACAAAAAAAATAAAACACTGCCACAAAAAGGAAGAAACATAGCCATTGCAGAATGGAGATGTGACACGAAATGGGCAGATTATGCCCTTTTCAACGGATTGGAGTTAATCGGTATCGTTGAAGCTAAAAAACATATTAAAAATGTAATGAGCGATTTAGGACAAGCTGAAAAATATAGTCAGCTTGTTACAAATGACCAAAATATTACATTTCCAAGCCATGCAAATAGTGCTGCTTATAAAGTGCCATTTATGTTTGCAACGAATGGTAGACCGTATCTAGAACAATTTAAAACAGCTTCTGGGATATGGTTTTGGGATGGTAGAGCCCAGAAAAATATGGCAAGAGCTTTACGCAACTGGTTTTCTCCTAGAGATTTAATAGAGAAGTTAAATTATGATGAAAATGAAGGTGAAGAAAAACTTCAAAAGACAGATTACGATTTATTATCAGACCCTAGTGGTTTAAGTCTAAGGGAATATCAGATAGAAGCTATTAAGGCGGTAGAAGATAAAATATTAACCAATACAGCAGATCGGCGTGCTTTACTAGCGATGGCAACAGGTACAGGGAAAACACGTACAATGATTGGTATGTGTTATCGTTTAATAAAGTCCGGACGGTTTAAGCGTATTTTATTTTTGGTAGACAGACGCATGTTGGGTAAACAGGCATCAGACGCATTTAAAGAAGTGCATATAGAAGGCTTGCAAACCTTTGCTCAGATTTATGATTTACAAGATTTAGAAGACAAAGCATCTCAGCTAGATACAAAAATACACTTTGCAACAGTGCAAGGCATGGTGCAACGCATTGCGTATTCAGATACACCACCAAGTATTGGAGATTATGATTGTATTGTGGTTGATGAGGCGCATAGAGGATACACTTTAGATAAGGAAATGGATGAAGAAGAATTCATTCTTCGAGATCAGATGGACTTCCAAAGTAAATACAGAATGGTTTTAGACTATTTTGATGCATATCGTATTGGTTTAACGGCAACACCAGCTTTACATACCAAAGATATCTTTGGAGACCCTGTGTACATGTATTCTTATCGCAAAGCAGTTATAGAAGGGTATTTAATAGATTTCGAGCCTCCGTATGTTTTTCAAACTACATTGTCTAAAGATGGTATTGTTTGGGATAAAGGAGATGCTGTAAAAATATACGATCCAGAAGAGAATGAAATTAAAGAATTAGGAGTTACAGAGGATGAAATTAAAGTTGAAATTACAGGTTTTAACCGTAAAGTCATAACAGAAAATTTTAATCGTGTTGTTTTAAATGAACTTATTTCTACCTATGGCATTCTGCCAGAGAACAGGGATAAGACCTTAATTTTTGCTGCAACAAATGCACACGCAGATACTATTGTAAGATTATTATATGAAGAGTATTCAGCACTAGGGGAAGAAGCAGATAAAGGTGCTATTGTTAAAATTACGGGCGAAGTATACAACCGAGAAGATTTGCTACGAAAGTTTAAAAATGACCAATACCCGAGTATTGTGGTCACGGTAGATTTATTAACTACAGGTATCGATGTACCCAGTATTTCTAATTTAGTATTCCTACGTAGAGTAAACTCTCGTATTTTGTATGACCAGATGGTGGGTCGTGCAACAAGACGTTGCGACGAAATTGGTAAAGAAGTCTTTAAAATTTACGACTGTGTTGGTGTTACCGAAATTATGGCAAAAGAGCAGGTTATGAAACCTGTGGCGCCTCTGGTAACTAAAACCTTTGCTAATTTAGTTGAAGAGATTGCTATTATAGAAGATAATTACGCTAAAGAATCTAAGTTAGAGCGTGTTATTGCAAAAATGCAGCGTAAAATTTCTGGTTTTAATGCGCAACAAAAAGAACAGTTTGAAATTTTGTCTGGAGAACCTACTGTTCGAGATTTTGCTAAAAAATTAAAAGCCATAGACCTAGAGAATGTAAACCAAACTATTCAGGATTATGGTCATTTATGGGAGTTTTTAGATAGAGAAAAAGGAAAGGCACTAAATTACCAAACGCTTTACAGCGATCATGAAGATAAAGTTGAAGAGGTTTCACGAGCCTATGAAAACAATCTAAAACCAAAAGATTATCTAGAGTCGTTTGCAGAATTTATAAATAATAACAAAAATGAGATTGCTGCTTTAAATATTGTGTGCACCAAACCAAGCGAACTAACAAGAAAAGATTTAAAAGAAGTTCGTTTAATACTAGATACGCAGGGTTTTAATAAAAACAACTTAAATACTGCTTATAAAGAAGTTACGAATACGGAAATTGTTGCAGATATCATAGCACACATACGTACGTCTGCTCTAGGTGAAAACTTAGTTAGCCACCAAGAGCGCATCTCAAATGCTGTTGCTAAATTAAAGACATCCAATAATTGGAATCAAATTCAGTTAAAATGGTTAGATAAAATAGAAGCACAACTGCAAAAAGAATCTATCATTACTTTAGAAGATTTAAATACCCCACCATTTAGTTTAGATGGCGGATTAAAGCGCTTAGATAAGGTCTTTAAAAATGAAACAGCACAAATAATAAACCAATTAAATAACTACCTGTATTTGCAGGCTTAATAGAATTATGGCATTAACTACACAAGAAATAGTAAATAAACTTTGGAATCTCTGTAATGTTTTAAGAGACGATGGGATTACCTATCACCAATACTTAAACGAGCTTACCTTTATTCTGTTTTTAAAAATGGCAGAAGAAACAGATTATAATGACAAATTACCAGAAGGCTATCGTTGGGCAGATTTAAAACAAAAAGAAGGGATTGAATTGGCTACTTTTTATAGACAACTACTGTTGCATTTAGGCACAGAAAGCACTGGTAAAATTCAGAAAATATACAACAATGCACAAACCAGTATTCAAGAACCGGCAAATCTGCGTAAAATTATAAAACATATTGATGAGCTCGATTGGTTTGAAGCCAAAGACGAAGGTTTAGGCGAAATGTACGAAGGCCTGTTAGAAAAAAATGCAAGTGAGAAAAAATCTGGAGCAGGACAATATTTTACACCAAGACCTTTAATTAATGTAATGGTGCGTTTAATGGACCCTAAAGTGGGCGAAAGATTAGACGACCCTTCATGTGGTACCTATGGATTTATGATTGCTGCACACCACCATATATTAAAGCACAATGATATCTATTCGCTAACCGAAGCACAAAACAAACACTTACAAAACGAGCAGTATTCTGGTTGTGAGTTGGTGGGCGATACACACCGTCTGGCTATGATGAATGCCTTTTTACACGGAATGGGTGGCAATATTGCTTTAGGTGATTCTTTGAGTAGTTTAGGTGAAAGCTTTAAAAATAAAGATGTGGTTTTGGCAAACCCACCTTTTGGTACCAAAAAAGGCGGAGAAAGACCTACAAGAACAGATTTGGTTTACCCAACATCTAATAAGCAGTTAAATTTTTTACAAGGTATCTACAGAAGCTTGCATACCAGAGGTGGCGCAAGAGCCGCAGTAATATTGCCAGATAACGTCTTGTTTGAAGATGGTGATGGACAAAACGTACGAAAGGACCTTATGGAAAAATGTAATCTGCACACTATTTTACGTTTACCAACGGGTATTTTTTATGCAGCAGGTGTAAAAACAAATGTACTTTTCTTTGAACGTGGAACGCGTGATAAACAAAATACGCAAAGCGTGTGGTTTTATGACATGCGCACCAACATGCCAAATTTTGGAAAACGTACCCCCTTCACCGAAAGCTATTTTGAAGATTTCGAGAAAGCCTACACCGCAAAAGACCGCAACAAAATTAAAGACGAACGATTTAACAGTATAACCAGAGAAAACATTGCCAAAAAGAACGACTCTTTAGATTTAGGTTTAATTGCAGACGATAGTATTACCAAAGCCGAAGATATTGGTGAGCCTATAGATATTGCCAAAGAAGCGTTGAATGAATTAACCAGCATTACCGGAGAGTTGAATGCAATCATTAAAGCTTTGAATTAATGGCGAACAAGTTACCAAACAGTTGGAAAGAAGTTAGTTTTACAGAAGTATTTGATATAAATGGTGGCACACAACCACCAAAAAGTCAATTTATTAGTGAGCCTAAAGAAGGTTACATTAGGTTATTGCAAATTCGTGATTTTGGAAAAAAACCAGTTCCAACTTATATACCCAACACAGGTAAATTAAGAACTTGTGAAAAAGAGGATATTTTGATTGCTAGATATGGTGCATCTATTGGACGGATAGTTTCTAATCAAGAAGGAGCTTATAATGTTGCTTTAGCAAAAGTGAATATTCCAAACCTGATGAACAAGAATTTTGTAAAATGGCTTTTAAAATCTCATATATTTCAAAATAAAATAACTTCCTTTCAAAGAACTGCTCAAAGTGGTTTTAATAAGAATGATTTGTCTAACATTAATATTCCTCTTCCCCCATTAAAAGAACAACAACGCATTGTTGCAAAACTAGACACTTTATTTACCCATTTAGAGGTTTTGAATACGCGTTTAGCTAATATACCCAAACTACTTAAAAACTTTAAACAAGCGGTTTTGACACAAGCGGTTATGGGTAAATTAACGGAAGAATGGCGTGTTGGGAAGGAGTTGGATGAATGGGAAGAAAAAGCTTTGCAGGATATTACAACAAAAATTGGAAGTGGTTCAACACCAAGAGGAGGTTCTGAAAATTACAAAGAAGAAGGTATTCCATTAGTTCGTTCTATGAATATTCATTTTAATGGAATTAAATTAAAAGGTTTAGCATTTATTGATGAAGTCCAAGCTGAACGTTTAAAGAATGTTATAATTGAAGAAAACGATATTCTACTAAATATTACAGGAGCTTCTATTGGTAGAGTTTGTATTGCTGAAGAAGATGTAATTGGAGGAAGAGTTAATCAACATGTAACTATTATAAGGTTAAGTGAGTGCCATTCTTCAGAGTATATAAATATGTACTTAGCTTCATCAATAATTCAAAACTATATTTTCAACGAAAATTATGGTGTTACTAGGCAAGCATTAACAAAAACTCAAACTCAGAATTTAGAAATAAATCTACCACCACAAGAAGAACAAACCGAAATCGTAAAAAGAGTAGAAAACTTATTTACTAAAGCAGATAAGATAGAAGCACAGTATAAAATTTTAAAAGCAAAAACAGAAAGCTTACCACAAGCTATTTTAGCAAAAGCTTTTAAAGGTGAATTGGTGGAGCAGTTAGATACAGATGGTTCTGCGAAAGAGTTGTTGGCGGAGATACAAAAGCTGAAAGCTGCAGTTATTCCTAAAAAGAAAACGAAGAAAAAAGTTAAAGTTTAAAAATTGCCTTGTTAACAAACCAAGTGTTTTAAAAGTAAGAC
>ENA-ORXF01001340-ORXF01001340.1-marine-metagenome-genome-assembly--contig:-NODE-1340-length-16070-cov-20.814794_pt1 | contig 16070 bp, 16 predicted proteins | sample MGYA00237864_ERZ511476 | MGnify/ENA primary metagenome ERZ511476 (study PRJEB26306, sample SAMN06343908) | marine metagenome | isolation source: coastal waters | place: Atlantic Ocean: West Antarctic... | reverse complement strand
AGCCCTGCAGACCGATTTGGCACCTCTCTGTTTGTCAAACAGTGCTGATGAAAGATACACGCAACTCCGCAGAGCTGCTCAGATTGGCGACTGTGAACTACTGTGCGCAGACCGTGTTGGCACTTCTCTGTTTGTTTGAGATTTGGAATGATGTATGTACTTACAGACTGAATACAGAACATTTTCTTTTGCTGTTCTATTACTTGAGCATAATTCCAAATGTTCTTTTCCTTGGAACAAGGTTTCTTTTCCTGGGAAGTTTGTGCTCAAATCTCAGAGATTTGGAATGATGTTGCTACCTTGACTGAATACAGAACACTTTCTTTTGCTTGTTCTATTACTGAACACGTATGGTAACATAATTCCAAATGTTTGGAATTATGGAACAAGGTTTCTTTCCCTTGGAACAAAGGTTTTGGCGCGAAGGAGGGGCTGGACGGGCTTTCGGGCGGCGGGTCAGGGGCAATCCTGAGCGGCAGGTCAGGGGCAATCCTGAGCGGCGCGCACGCACTTCTTCCTGCGCACAACCCGTCGCATTATTCCTCCAGCACTAGTGCAGCAATCTGTTCAACCGAGGGCCGACAGGTGCGTGTGCCGTGGTGTTTTCTGGCTCTCTCTCATATCGCACGCGGCGCCCTCGCAAGAGGGTGGGCGGTGCGGTGCGGTGCGCACGCACTGCAGTGCGGAGCGCACGCACCGTGAGCCTGCGTAGATCCCGTCGCATAATTCCTCCAGCACCAGTGCAGCAATCAGTGTGGCCGTGGGCACACGCGCGTAATAGTCCGGCGCATAAATGCTCCAGCACCAGTGCAGCAATGAGTGTTGCCGCGGGTAGAGGAGTGCCTAGAGAGAGAGGTGACTTTCTTATATCTCTACGCAGCAGGGCAGTGAGGGTCAATGGCCGGCACGCAGGAGGGCAGAGAAGGTCAGCGTCAGTGGATGGATTTGGGCTGTCAGCATGCAGATTGGTGTGAATTTTATTGTTCAGACGCTTTTTTCCACAACAGACACCTAGGCAATTTTTGCCCCTGTGAGTACGAAGGCTTAGCTGATGGCTTAGCTGATCTCCGCGAAACTGAGGACGATCTCGGACAGTACGATGCTGCCAGACAGGAAATAGAAAGCATCATGGCCAAATTCCTTGAAAAAGCTACCACAAAGACGGAGGAAAGTCTTGTTCTTGCTGTGAGTAAGGACATTCTTATGCGAATCATTCTTGAACATACATATGCTGTGCATACGGTACGAGCCGCGAGAATGCACCACCCCGATGCGAGAATGCATCAGAATGCACCCCCAGACGGAAGATTTTGGGATTGCCCAGCCATTGAGCATTGGCATACTTTCCAGGAGGCACACGTGATGTTTCTGGTCCCCAAATTTTTGCAAGAACACAATGTGTACTTTGCACAATTTGCAGGACATCTCGACTGGCACCTCCGGCATGTTTGCGGATCCTTTCAGCCCCTCCGATCAGGGGATCGCACAACACATGACCGGCGTATGGATTACACTCTGCAAGTAAGTGCGGGACACATTAGCAGGTGGAGCGGCCCAACAAATGATCTCTATACCGAGACTGTCAACGGATATCGTGGGTTGCTGAATATCACGCACGCGTCAAAGCTGTTCCTCGAGTTATTGAGCACTGCTATACTATCAGCACCTGTGGCCTCTACCTCCGCCATATTATCAGCGCCTGTTGCCTCTTTTTTCGATTCCGTTCCTTCCACCATGTTGTCCATGTGGCGTGCAGGCGAAGTGGAAGTCCTCGTAGACCAGCTACTCATGGAGTATAGGCAGCAGCTTCTAACACTCCTGGAGCATGCTTTGGAGGTCGATGCAAGGCCAAATACTGATCAAGGTGAATGGGGAGATCATATTGTCACTTGTTTAAAGACTTCAGAGCACTTCAATATATGTGATATTGAGTATTCTGAGAAATGCAGGTTTTTGTGACAAGTACCATTGCATTCGATCGTTGAACTTGCCAGCAAGAGATGTGGAACAGCTGCAGTATGACTTCGGTCTGGGGGTTTGGTAAGAAACGCTGTTGTCGCGTGTGTGTGTGTCTTGCTTTGTTTTATTGAACAGACAATGGCTCGCGGGAGACCCCCAACATTCTTGTTGGTGGCTTTCGTGAATATGTGTTGATGTATTCATGCCCCACCCAGGACGAAGTTCACTCAAACACGCGTGGAGGCCTGGTGGCGGTGGTTGGTGACCGTTGCGGGCTGCAACAACTGCGGTGAAAGTCCTAACAGTGAAAGTCCTGCGGAAGGGTTAATTTATGGTACACTCTCGTCCAACGCCTTAATGCGCGTGCCCTGCCCTCAACATGCGTCCTGCGATTCGACACGTGCATTCCTGGGCACCGCGACCTTGTTTACACAAAACGATCCTCAAGCAATGTGCGGTATGTTGTCAGAGTTGCGAAAAGGCTCGACGCTTCAGATGCCAGCAGCGCGACATAGTTTCGCCGTTGAGCGTGATGTCATCCTTCAACGACTTCAGACATTGGACGTTCCCAGTTCTTTTGTGATGAGTAGAATGATTGTTTGGGAGACTTTTCTGTTATCCGAATGGTCTCGTGCTCTGAAGCGAATGTCGACATTCTGCGGAAATACGTCAGACATGTGCACCTGTCTATTTGCTCTCACGACACTCGTGTCTGAATGCGAGGGGGACTGTGAGAAGCGGCAGCGGCTTGATGAGCGGCTCCGGCTGTTGGTGGCGCAATTTTCGGCGCCGTTGTGGTTGGGAGTGTGTGGGCAAACACTCATGGTAGAAAGCTGGCGAGCTGCAAAGTGCCAGTGGATGGTGCTCAACACAGATCTCGTCATTCGATCGACCAAAAGCCCTATTTGTGTAAATGCGTCCCCCTGCCCAATGTGGAGCATCATTTGTGCGTGGGTAAGCATTTTTTTTGTGTTGCCTGTGCTGGTTGTTTTGGTTGTATGTGGCTGAACGTGAAAAAACTGATGCCTGTTCTGCAGATCACAGGAGAGGTGCCAGGAGAGATTACGAATTTGTATGTGGAAGCAGGATGCGACACGGGATCCAGCAATACAGGACAATATTGTCGAGCCTGTCTGCAACCTGAGCACTTCCCAGCATTCGAGGGTTCCCCTCTCTAGCTCACGATGCCCTGCCTCTTTGACATGCCCTGCCGCCTCCCCCTTGTCCACTCTGGTGCCGTTCGCGTAAGCCCCCACTGCCTTGTGTTGTTCTGTTCTCACCACTCTGAAATATTCAAGGTACAACATTTTTGGCCCAAGAAACTGGAGCAACTGGCCTCCCCACCCTTGTTCCCGCTGATGGCATCGGAATGCAGGATGCTGAGATATCGGATGAGGATGAGACTTTGGGTCCTGCGTTGGCTTCGTGCCAGGAGAAGCTTGCCGACAAGCATGCAGTGGCCTGTGTTGGCGACCAGGAGGTCTCAACCGTTGTGCTGGAATTGCAGTCCGTCGAACACGCGCAAGTATATACACATGCACACGTACACACAACTTTTCTCCAGTGTCCTGATGTGTGTCTCAAACAACTCAAATTGAGTACAGAGATAATATGTAAACTAACTGAAAGACTGTCTGTCGTTCAGAATGGTATGCAGACCAGCCTAGACGGAGCGGGAGAGGGCGAGAGCGAGGAAGTTCTTTCTCAAGCTTCACACATTTCAGAAACTCAGTGCATGTCACAGGTTTCGCACATTTCGGAAACCCAGACATTTGAAATGTAACATTCGAATGGGAGAGCGAGGTCAGGGGGGGCAAAAGCAAGAGCGACACCGAGAACAAGACTTGGAACGAGATCCAGAGCCAGCCACGGAGCGAGTAGGCGAGAAAGATAGTAGGCGAGACAGAGCCAGAGCAAGAGAGAGGTCTCAAGAGAGAGTGCCCGCTTGTACCTCTGCGAGCAAGCGAGACCAGGCGGAGCCGGCTGAAGAGTCTTGAGGTGCAGGGGACTCCAGTGTCGGACTCGGTGCAGCGTCACGGACAACCTGCTCCTCACGAGATAACCATTGTCGGAATTTCATTAAAAACTGCTACTTTTCCTCCTCCTCCTTAGTCTCCTATTTTCGTGACCGTCTCTTAAATGCAAGGTAAGGGTGCAGCCATATCGTGAGTGCTTAGTCCTCCAAAAAATAGTTTACCTACTCGATTTACGCCACCCTCATCCCAAAACTCTTTTTGAGATTCCCTGGTCTCTTTTGGATGAACCATAGCTCTTTGGTAAATTTCATCGGATTCAGTGGTTTTCGTTTTTTGTTTTTTGTTTTTTTGGATATTCTGAGATTCCGAGAAGAGTTGACATCCAGCCAAGATATTTCTAGTGTGTTGTAATGATCTAAGGTGACATTCTTTGATGGACCAAGGTACCTATAGATTCGAACAGTAAAATCTAGGACCGTCATATGAGGACCGTGCTATTAAAATCTAGGCCCGTCCTGCGGTCCCGGGATCCTCCGAGCACCCTCTTCGTGCAATACAGAATAGGGTTCGGGACATTTTTGGTCAGAAAAATATCCCCCTCAAAAAAGCCTGCTTCAACACAGACTGGCGGGGCTGGGATTGGGCAATTTCTCTGGCAACAAAATCGGGGCTGTCCACTTGAATGCGGGGCGGAAATTTACGGACCACCGAGCACAGACTGTCCTCTCTTATTTCCATTATTCTTAAGCCCGCATTCTCGTGGACAGCACCTCTTCAGATCCCCACGCTTCAACAGCGACTGGCAAAACCAGCACAAAACAAGCTCCTTCAGCCACGTGTTGAGGAAACCCCCCATTTTGAGGTACCCTCTGCTCAGAGAGCAGACATGCAAGCGGAACGAAAACACACAAGCAGGATCTTGATCAGTGGAGGAATTTATTCACAACCAACCTATTACCAATATGTGTCGTCCACTTCATCATTACTGTCCGAGTCGCTACGGTGTCCGTCTCCGCGTCCTGGGTCATCAATCTCATTGTCATTATCGGGGTCTGAGGGAATGCGCATTCCCTCGTCATCATGGGGCGCTTCTTCTAGACCATCTGCCAACTGCTCCGATATAGACCCCATTTGGGGTCTAGATGACATCCAATTTGCAAACAACTGCGATTCAGGCAACCAGTTGCGGTGCTTGAAAATGTTATACAGCGTCCGCAGAGATTCTGGCTCGTCGAGCAGCGAAAATCCAAGAAGGATGCTGCAATGTTGACAGTATACCTGAGGAAATCGCACATGTTGTCAGTGCAAAGTGCAGTGAAGGTGCCACAGTGCTCGGGTGCTGACTCTCGGCCTGAAAAATACCGTCATAATCCCAGGTTTTAGAGAAGTGGGATTGTAGATTTTTTTGGCACACACTTCCATCTGCTTGATGTGCCTCTTGAGACAGCCAGTCGCAGCGTGCTCGTCGTCAATGAACCGCAGGGGCGCAATGCCAGTCAACGGCTGGAACGGGAAGCACTCGCCGCTCTATGCACAAACACTCAATCAGTAGTCCTTCATGCATGGAACATGCATGCGAAAGAGGCGAATGTCGTCAACACATGGGCAGGAGACGTGTGTAAGTAAATACGTGTGAGTGTGTGCGTGTGTGGCAAGATGAGGCAGCCGAAATAATCGACAGCAAGAGACGTCACGTTACTCACCACCTTCGGCAAGTCCACCCCCGCGCTGTAATCCTCATCTTGCTCCACACTGTCCGCACGGGAACCAGGGGTCTTGTACAATTTCACAGTCGTGTCCGCCTGTTGCTGCTGCATCATCAGAAGTAGCAGCTTCACTCCCTCTGGCACCAGCTTGAGGCGGTCAGGCACCTTCGAGTACTGCACCAGCGCTAGGAGCGCACTCGGCGCAGTGCAGCGCAGCCGGGAATAGTCCTCCGCTGTGTACTCCGGCGTGTGCACTGCTGACCCTGTATCTTGCGCATGCATACCATCCTGTCTCACAAACGGCTTCAGGTTCTCATACGTTTGGGGCGAGACCAGGCTCGTGGCATGATTAAGACACGTAAATTCCAGTAGCAGCTTCCGCAAGGGAAATGCTCGTGAAATGATGCGCACTGGATTTCCATTGCAGAATGGGCCACGTCCGCCCCCGGCGTGCTCCAGACAAAGCAGCCACTGTAGTGGCTTACGGGATGCTGTAACATACTGCATGAGTTTCCTAGTCTCATCAGAATATGCACAACTTTGAAAGGATGCCGACGAATTCGCCAGGAGCCGGGCAAGCTCAGACTGTGCAGGTTGACCCGAAATCATAAGTCGAAGCTTGAGGTCATTTGGATTGCCTTGCCGGACACTCGCAGAGCCTTCTTGTAGGAACCGGCGCTGGTAAAAAGATAGACGTTCCATGTGGTGCACGGCTGTACCATCTGTGACGAACACGGCGCACATGGGGTCTGGTTTGGCTGCACCGCGGCGGAAGTCAGCTGTCTGGTTTCTTGCTCGAACCATCTCGTTGTCCATTTTGAAAAACATCATAAGCGTATCCACTGCGAACAAAAACATAGTCTGTCATCAGCACACGAACACACCGTACATGACAGCCACAAGACAGCATTTCAGTCTCAGTCATAAACTTGCTCACAGCAGCTCTAGGGGGGCTGTACACACACACACACACGCACACACACACATATATATATGTATGTATGTGTATATGTACGTATATACCTATATATATATATATATATGCATATGTATGTGTGCATGTGCATGTACATGTACATGTATATGTATACGTATATGTACCAGTACATGTACATTTACATGAACATGCACATGCACATGCATATATATATATGTACTTGTATATATGTATGTATGTATATTCATTATCATGTATGCTTAGATATGTATATTCATTTGCGGAGCAACGCACTCAGGTTCGTCTGCAGGAGATATGGCATCAAAGCTGCCACATTCTTGGTTGCGGCATTGTGCTGCTCCGCCAAAGAGTGGTTCTTGCCCACCTGGTCAGTGTATGAGGCTGCACATGCGGACTCCGCGCACCGAGCGTGTGGATTCTTTTTGCCAGCGCCTCCGTAGTGGAATCCGTCAACCAACACTAGAAACCACTTCAGGAAGTCAGGGTCTCTTTGGCACACCCACACCACAAAGTTGCAGGCGTTGTCATAGATGAGCCTGGTGAATTTTCACACCGGGGGTCAGAGTCTCAGGCCTATTGTCAGAGTCTTATTGTGGCAAGACGGTGTAAAGTACATGTGGTCACATGATTGCGTCCGGGGGGTTTATGGTTGTGCCCCAACCCAGGTGGGATATTTTTCATCTGCACAGACACCACCGTTCTTACCGTGCCATATCCTTGTTCTGGGGCTTGCAATGGCACTTGAACACAGCGTCCCAACTGCAATCCAAAAGAGATGCATAGTCGAGGCAAGCGCTCGTAAACCTATACACACAGCACACAGACACACACAACAGTCATGCCACAGCAGCCAATGGGAGTCTGGCCCCGGCGAACACACGCATGCGTCTATGTGTGGTGGCGGGCACCTCAACCGGGCAAAATTGTGAGAATGACCACACCTTTTCAGAAAGGGCTTCATCCAGTCAGACTGAGCTTGGAATTTCGGGAAAAGTTCAAGCAGGTCGGAATTGCATCGGATGCTGGCAGCCCACGCTTCCATTTTGATCGTCATATGTCGTCTGAAATTTGTCGGCTCTACCTGCATGTACACATCAAGATTTATTTGCAGGACTGGTGCTTGCACGTTTGTGTGCTAAAAAATGAGCATCGGATGGACACCACGCACTCACCGACAATGTTGACCAGAAGTCACGCAGCACATTCCAGCAAAACAGATACTTCCCATCCTGATTCAGAATGCCGTCAGCATTACCGTCGTAATTCGATGCCGGCCCGCCGTCTACCCCACGCCTGCACACCAAAACATACTGCACGCCGCTGCGGGTGAACAAAGCAGCGCCCTTGCACTGCGAGGAGTCGCGATGGCACTCGCACGGTTCTTGCAAGACAACGGGAGCAGGGGAAGCACTTGGTTCTCGTGAGGCAACTGTCGGCTCCGCAGCTCCTTCCAATGGCGTGCTGGCTGTGTTCTCGCACAGAACTCGGGGGGGCAGCGAAAACGGCACTCTGGTGGGTGGCGGCTGCGCAAGTCCAGGAGGACCCCACCTTCCACAATCGCGCAGCAGCATTGCAAGTTCCTGCTGTAACGTGAACGCCTTCAGGCCAATGGAGTGCCGGTGCTCTTCAGGAACCGTCACAATCTCGCTGCGCAGGGCCTCAGAGGGCACGTCCGGAATTTTCTGTGTCGAAACGCACTGTCTCAGTCGGGAGCTGCCGTCAGACTGCACTGTTCTGGCCATCATGCTTCGAAACTGTAGCAACGACATGCGCCTAAGCCGTCTGACCTTGGCTGCAGGCTGCCCGGAAATCAACATGGTGTGCATGCAGGCACTATGGCGTGCGCAGGTCGTGCACAGCACACTGCCCCGGCGTGTCAGGAAGACAAAGGCACAGGGAGCCGCCCCGCCCACGGCACCCACCTGCACCCACCACAGCAACATACGCGTCAGCACGCCAGCAGGACAGGTTCAGCGGTGGCGCTGCTGCTATCTCAACACAAGATGAGCCACTCAGCAGCTACACATCTTTTATTCTTGACCACAATAAAAGCCACATGCATTCACTGAGGGCTTGTACCTGCACCATTGTAAAGGCCTGAGATGTGTCGGGTGGAGAGGCAATAATTACATCACGCGTGCCTTCAAGATTCTGTGGGGCACGGTTCACACAACCAGATGTTTGATGCGCTGCATTGGGGGAAATGTTAGGCAGGACGACCCACAAAAGATTCTGCGCTCTCCCCAGCAAGTAATCCAGCGGCCCGTTGATATTCGGCATGTTAGAAACACATTCCGCATGCCGTCTGGTGTGCTCTGCCAGGGCCAGCAGACACGTGCAGGGCATTGCTACAGAACCCATGATGTTAGCATCATCCTCCAGATCCAACACTTTTGGCAGCTCCTTTGGCATGCGCACTCCCGCCCGACTGCACTTTGAGCATGCGGCCAGCAATACAGATTTGTGCTTCGTCAAATACAAAAAGGTAGGCTGCTGCTGAGCACACCTGAACCGACCATCTTTTGTTTGGACAACCGATGGAACACAGAAACAAGCCTGGACCACTGGCACGTCTGTGGAATGCTCAGAGACCGTGGCGTGAAGGATTACACCCGGCGTCACAGTGTAAGCCCACGCCGCCTCCATCCAGTACGCCAGGGCCGCCGGCCCGGAGTCATAGTGATCTGTTGCCAGAGACCCTGCTGAACCGTCCTGCTGCTGCTCATGTGAAATAGGCTGGGGCGTGTCGGTGTCTGCTGGGGTCCCTTCATCCCCTGCGTCATCGTCGGCAGAGTGTGGGGAACCTACATCTCTTGCGTCTGCGTCGGCAGTCCCCGCTGGAACACTAGCATCTTCTCTATTTCCGTTTGCTGACGTGTCTGCACTCAGGTAGGGCGCATCCCTCGTATCCCTCGTCAAAGCATTGCTGTATGAATTCATGTCCAGAACAGCTTCGAACGCGGCTTGAACACGCGCTCTTGTGACTTCCGGCGCGTGCGCCACAGGACCTCTTGAAGCTTTTTTTATGGAATTGCCCCGACCCTTCTGGCGCGTACCACCTCTTTCGTCCGAGTCGTCCGTGCTCCGCGCTCGACCCTTGCCCTTGCCTCGGCGGTTGACTGCCGCAGACGCCGATTCTTCTCCGGTCGCAGGTCCTCCGAGTTCGAATCGGTTTGCCAAGTCACCATGCTGCAACATCGGCATAGAACCCATCAGTGCGGTGCGAGTACTGGCAGGGGTGGGGCAGCTCTGCCGTGCTGTTTGAACAGCTCGCCACCCAGGGTCCTCCCAGTACACTGGTGTTATGTGTTTTTGGCCCTTTCGGCAAAAGGCATGGATGTCTTTGTACTGGCCCCTCCCCGCCTTGCGCTGCCAACAATGTATGCACGCAACAAATCGCTGTTCAGCACGCATTGCATCCAAACACGTTGGAGTTGCGTGTTCACACCCTACACGGCAATACGCTTTGAGGTCCACGAATGGGCCGCCCTGATCCACTAAATTTTCAGCGGCCGCTTCTCGGTTGGCCCAGCAGTTCTCACACGGCCCAGCAAACTGTACGCGGGCCATTGCACGTACGCCCCCGTGTCCCCGCACTGGGGCGTACGGGGGCGTCGTCCAGCAAGCTGTTTAATATCAATATCTACCTGTCAGACAGGTAAGTGCCTCTGACAGGATAATCTCGTTCCAAATGAGCCCAAAATTTCCCTATGACAGAAGATTGACACATTTGGAACGGCATCATTTTTTGGTCTCATAGTACAAATTTTTCTTCAAATACACATTTTGTGTTCTAGTACAAAAATCATTATTATAAACAAAAGGGACATTGTTTTATAAGAATTGTGTTGCCCGCTCCAAAAAGAGCCCGCAACAATGCGAATCGTTGTGTGATCTGAATCGTTGATATAATAATACTCCCGATATGCGATCCAAATTGTTGACCTACAAGAACACACAATTTGAATTTGAAGGAATTTTGTACTGTATCATACTGGATTGTCCCATTCCAATTGTGTGAATCTTCCCTGCAGAGGTGATTTCGAGAATATTTGGAACGAAGATACCTCGTGGGGCACCCGCACATGTCGAAGCGATGAAGAGGCATAGTCATACACCGTTTCGCATCCATACCTGCACGGAGTACCATGGCTGCATAGTCATACACCGTTTCGCATCCATACCTTCGCTGTGCACGCGAGTACCATGGCTGCAGAGCCGACGCTCATCAATGAAGACTATATGCCGAAGTTTCCCAGGATGAAGCGGTTGGACAGGCCCGACAACCGCGAACGCTACAAATGGCTCCGCAATGTGTTTAGGGGGGCGCAAGTGTGCGGTGTACTACACGAGAATATGGAACGTCTGCCGTCGGAACTGAGTTTGTTTGGAGGATGTCCTTTGCAAGACGCTGCGTTGGTACATCTTCACAGGGTAGGACGGTTTGGCAGCAAGTTCAAAGCAGCGATTCGCCGTGATGTAAATTACGCGGCAGTTCACATGCACAAGCATCTCGAGAAGCCGAAGTCGCTCGCAAAGCGTCCTCCATATACGCCGGGCTCTAGGGAACATTATTGGGAGGAGGAGTATCAGAAACCAAGGCCTGTGTATGGATCCGAGTTTGAAACGTCACTGCACATGCTCTGGGAGAGAGAGTTTCGTGAACGGCAGTGCACGTGGACATCCGCAATGGGAAGACTTGACTCTGGGAAAGGGGGAAGCGCATGGAAAGGGGGAAATCGCATGGCTGTCGACATGTTTGACTATGACGAAGAAATCGAAAATATTTTTGCCCCTGCAGGACCCCAACAGAAACCAATGTGTAAGTTCCCCGCCTGCTGGTTCATTGGCACACAAGATGAATGCGAGAAGCATGAGACAAATTGCCACCGCGAGGATAAACCGGGTTCCACAATGTGCAACACACTCAGCAGGGTCCAGAAGACGCAAGGTGTGCGCAAGCAATGGTTCCTTTCCCACTGCGATGCTTGCGGCAGCGGCCATCGTGCCAAAAGGGTAAGGTCGGGAGCTGTTGATGTTTGCCGCAGGTCTCCAAAAGAGAGAAATTTGTCGGAGAGTGTAGAACGCATGCTGCCCAATATGGACTGTAGCCCGTAGCCTGTGTGCCACGCTGTCGGTGGTCAAAACAAAAAACGGGGGGGGGGAGGGGTGGGGGGGTTTAAGAAAATGGGTGTGGGGTCTTGTTCAGAAATACCAGAGTACGGTACGCATGTATAACAGCCTGTGTTCCAATCATAAGATTGGGGGGTGGTCAGATCAGGGGAGGGGTGGGGGGTTATTCTGGGGGGGGGTTGTCTTTAGATTAAAAACATATTACAAACAACAATTCAAAATATATTACCAACAACAATTACTCCGCGTTTATCTCCGTCACAGTCTCCTGTGACTGAAATTAGACGGGGACCGATGTAAGCAGAGTAGAGTAGTTCGCCGGGTTGTCTCGACAGCTCTGTCCTCCGTCCTACCCCCTCTCTCTTTCCCCCACCGCTGGCGGGAGGGGAGTTCGTTACTAGCTGTTTTCGGGGATGTCAGCGACCATGTTGTGCGTGCGCAAGGGGATTGGTTTGCCTCCATCCCAGCCAAGACAAGCTCATACACATAGAAGATTTCTCATGTCCATCAGGGAAAGGGTGGCCTTCAACTTCTCTCCAAAGAACTCGTCTCAGGCGGTTGGCGCCATGAACACAGGACACGGAGTCATGATTGGTTTTTGCTGCGGTGAAGAGAGCAACTCTTCGCGAAGGGTTATATTAAACATTAACCATCGAACTAGAATTAAACAACCTTAACTAAATCTTGTCACTGTCGACCGTGACTCCAGTGTTCCCTCAATCGCACGAAAAAAACACGGAAAAAAAAACAGGCCGCGCAAAAAAGGAAATGGAGATCTGATTTAAAAACAGGAAAGGGGGATCTGTGCATCTGAGAAGCTGGGTCGTGTCTCACGCAAGGTCGCGTCTCGTGTAAAACAACCTCATAGAGGGTTCTCGTTTTTATATTAGAAGATCACGGCTTTCATGCGCCTCATTCAGAATAGTGCACCTACCTTGAATGATACAATACGAGGGCGTACTATGATGTGTGCGGAATGCCCGTCCTCTATCTCTCAAGGCCACCATCATGCGATCTTCTCACGCGCGTGCGTCACGGTTTCTGTGCACTTGTGTGTGTGCATGTGCATGTGTGTATGTGTGTATATGTGTGTGTGTAGCTTAACTCGTAGACACCATTGCGGCGAGGTGTTGTGGCCTTCAAGGCCTGAGCTTTCACAGCCTTGTGTGTATTTGAGTTTACATGTTTCTGTGTCACGTGCGCTTCGATGCTCCATGACTGCGTCCGCGCCATCTTTCTGCCCATGTGTGTCACAGTGTGCGGGGGACGGCGGTGGGGGGGGTGGGCATGTATGTACATGTATACATGTAGATATGCAGGTGTGTATATATATATGTATGCATGTATGTAGGTATGTACGTACGTATGTATGTATGTATGTATGTATGTACGGACGCATGCATATATGTATACATGTATGTATCTATGCATCATGCGATCTTCTTTCCAATTATGAGAGGCGCGAGCACAAGTTTCCCAATAATCTTGATGGCATCCCCGGACAACGGGTAGATAATTGAAGTAGCGCCCAGCCGCACGTGTTGTCCACATGCAAAGGTGATCATTTTTCCGACCTTGTCTTTTTGTGAGGACTTGCGGATATGGATGCTTTCTTGATCTTCTAAAATATGCCGCACCTGCCTGTGTTTTTTCCACTGCGGCGTTTTGAGAATGGTAGTCGCAGGAGCCAATTTAACTTCCGCCAAGAGGTGCTGTCCAATAATTTGAACAATCCTGTACATATTACCCATCTGTAAAGGGCTTGGTTTCAGTGGCTGGTCCTCAAAGACAAACACCGTCATTTTCGACAGTGCGCCAAGACGCATATGTGTGCTCATGGCGAATGTCAGAACGCTATTCTGGGTGTCACGCTTTTCATCTTCGATCACTTTACGCTGATCTGCAAAATGATGAGGACTGTGTGCAGACGCAAGCTGAGGTCTCGCCAAACAGTCGCGCTGTGCCTTGTCTAGGCACCTTTGCACGATTTTCAGCCATTGCATCTGTTCTGCAGCAAGTATTAAGTCCGCCGCAGACGACTTTGCAGAGATAGCAAAGGCGCTATGTTCGTGAATCATAACGTCTACCAATTCCACAATATTCTTCTCCTGCTTCGAATAGGGTGTACAATTGCGCTGACTGCTTTCATCTGAGCGAGCAGCCAATTCTGGCATGAGTAGTTCAAGAGCAGACTTCACCAATCTACGCAGAACCCACGCACTGCGCTCGTACTCAACTGCAGAAACACCTCCTTCTGCCATGAATTGGCCACCAGGAGTTAGTGTTTTTACACTTGCAGTTTGGCCAATCACCTTCAATGCCTCAGGATCGACGCACTCCCACGGGAGACAGCACAGCCCTTGCGCGCAAAACACTAGACACTTAAGAATCTCCCTCTGGTCGAATTCCTGTACGGAAAGGAATAATGATTTCCAGCTGTCAACATGAGATTGCATCTTTCTACTGCTGTAGCCGCCGCTACCTGGCATTTTGCGATAGTATGTCGGTATGTCAGCCGATTGACAAATGTTGTACAAAACATTGCTGAGTTTTCTTGTTAGCATCGCGGCTCCGAGAAAGCCATGGAACCCGTAATCATCAGGAGGCTGTTCTGACCAGGAGGATCTGAATTTGGTACACCCCTTAGCCGTGAATGCATCGAGTTTGCCTGACTCGAACAATATTTTGGCTTCACTCTCAGTAGCCGCTTTGTCGTGGGCAGTACGTTCATGGGTCCTGCCGTCATCATCCTGCAAAAAAAATTGAGTACACACCATTCACAAAAAATAAATGACATATTCAGCTGCCAATGTGCCGCTGCGCACTGCTGGTCTCCTCGAACGCGCCTGATCATGTGGTGCATGTGGTGCATGCATATTCGCAGCTGGTAATGCGAATACATCTAAGAACCAAACTACTACAATCTATGAACATACTCTCCATCATCTGCGAGAAGCCAGAGAGACATGTTTGCAGCACCTGTTTTCCTTTCATGACAGAAGCGAACCAGATGCGACGCAATTTCAGATGCTCAAGAGCACTCAACACAGGCAGTGCTGTACTGCTCCCGTCCAACGCCTGTTTAGCTCGCACTGATCAATAGCGCCTCAGAGAGTTCCACCCCCTGTCAGGGGTGGAATATAGAAAGGCGTTCGTAGAGGGGCCAGGGCTCCTGAGTAGACTTCGCAAAATTCTACAACTTTTTAATTTACAAGATAATTGCACACAAAATACATTTTCTTGTTACAAAACCAATGAGATTGCTGTTTGAAGTTGTCTTAATGTGATTTTGAAGAATTTAACTTATTCTTGTGCCTGCGAAGCTCGCATCCTTTCCATTTTGCTATGCCATTAATTCTCGAAACACTCAATGTTTGTTGAACGAGGCCACCTTCGAAAAAACACATTTTTTGAAATCAGTAGTAAAAGTCACGAGTCCCTGTACCCTCTGGAGGCCCAGGATTTGAAGGGAGGAATTCTTTTGAAAATTGAGAAAAGAGGATGACCAAGAGGCAGGTTCCAAGACCTATTATCCAAAAATCTCGACGAAAATGATGACACCAGGAAGTGTGAGGAAGTGTCAAAAAAAACAGAAACCACAACTTTTCGTAAAAACTATCGCTCTAACGTACCAATGCTGACACGCGCGGCCGTTTTCGCACCCGAACGAGCTCCCTGCTCAATTTGAGCGCAATGCCGAAATCCTGGACTTTCTTGAACGTATGGGAGGGGCGTCCGCGGGCGCATTGAGGGCATCGAGCGCTCGTTCGGACGGCAAGATGCGTCTTGCGTCGTTGCAAAACTAACAAGCACGGTATGGGGTACCGTCTTCCTGATATTCTCTGAAACTGGTATTGTCGACGCCACGCAGCGTCGCCTCCAGAGCGCGTTGTTGTCGAATGCGTGTTCTGATGCATGCTAAGGTTTGAGCGGCCAAACAAGATGCAGTTGAAGATGCCCAGACGTCTGGTATACCCAGCAGCCCCATCCGCGCGCGCATACCCAGGGCATTTCTGAGCTGGACAACTGGCGACGGGCATGCCGCTGTGAAAAGTTGGAAATTTTGATGTGTCCCACGGCAAGTATGACACATGAATCTGGTTGTACACATCCAATGAGGCGTGTATGCGCAGTCTGAGACACATCCTTCGTGCATGATGCCGTCCAGCAGGCTACGACTCACGCCGATTGACGCGTTTTGGTGTGCTAAAAAAAATCTTGCGAGGTCTATTGCACTGCACACAAGACTTATATCACATATCTGAATTGACAAAATTCAAGCTATACTTGAGGACAATATGTGGAGCAATTATGGGCACTATAGAAGGTCGGCATCAA
>ENA-ORXF01001332-ORXF01001332.1-marine-metagenome-genome-assembly--contig:-NODE-1332-length-16114-cov-15.866372_pt1 | contig 16114 bp, 26 predicted proteins | sample MGYA00237864_ERZ511476 | MGnify/ENA primary metagenome ERZ511476 (study PRJEB26306, sample SAMN06343908) | marine metagenome | isolation source: coastal waters | place: Atlantic Ocean: West Antarctic... | reverse complement strand
AGCCAGCTTTTCCATCAGGGGGTAAACATGCTTTGCTAGGAACGCATCGTCTTTAGGCGTGTCTGTCATATTACAAATCACAGACGCAACCGATACTAGCGTGGTCGCTAAAACGTAAACATCAAATAATAGTTCCATACTACTTCTCCTATGATGCTGTGTATCCGTTTCCTGCTGAGATAGCTGAGTCAGTAGCGGTAAAGCTTTCACTACCCCAATCGCTCTTAGCTTTCATAAGCTCAAGGTGCTGAGTGTTACGATCAACACAGTCCTGACGGTCTGCGGCATCATCTTCTGCCATGCTGTTTCCTGCGATTACGTCTGTAATCAATGCAATGCTGTGTCCCATTGCTGTGAAGTCTACTGCTAGTTCTGCGTCTGTACGGTCTGTCATGGTTATTATCCTTCTAGGGTTGTGATTCGTGCTTCAAGTTCTTGTATTGTTTTTACTAATAGTGGTACAAGTTTAGACTGATCTATGCCTTGCATTACTGCATTGCCGTCTGCATCAACTTCGTTGTGTGTTCCATGTACTGCTTCAGGTACAACGGCTTGTGCTTCGTGAGCTATAAAACCATCAACAAGAGTGTTTGTATCGTCAATAATAAAGTTAAACCTTGCTGGCTTGAGTTGCTTTAATCTAGTTGTTGCATCCCATGTGTAGTCTATATTTTCTTTTAATCTATAATCTGAAGATGTGTTGTAGGCCGCAGATGAAGAACCAGTTGTTATTGAACCAGTCTCACCTCCACCAACAGTATGTTCAAACATTATTGCTTTACTGTTAGCACCCACTTCACCTACAAAATTACCATGCCCAGTAGCTGTGCCAGCACCGAGTGCTTGTCTACCCGAAGAATTAATTACAAGTCTAGGACTACCATCACCATCTGACAAGACGATGTTGTTGCTTGAGGTGCGAAGGTCTAAGCTGTTTTGGTTGCCGTTGTAAGAGCCAAGAAAAGTATTTTTACCTCCTGTGGTCATGAGATGACCTGAACCAAAGTTACCTGTTCCTGCAATAGTTCCTGAACCAATAAAAGTATTGTAAGCACCCGTTGTTAAATTAGAACCTGCTCGTCTACCAACTGCTGTATTAAAAGTACCTGTAGTTAGAGTAATTAGTGCTTCATGCCCGATGGCTGTATTCACCCCACCTGTTGTGCAAGCTTTTAATACATCAGCGCCAACTGCCACATTCTCAGCACCCGTGGTGTTTGCGGTTAAAGCTAATAAACCAACGGCGGTGTTGTTTGCTCCAGTAACTACCCCCGTCATAGCATTAGAACCAAGGGCTGTGTTACCAGAAGCTGTGGTACCAGCACTATAGGCGTGTAAACCAAGTGCGGTGTTGTTTACGCCTGTGGTGTTTGCATCTGCCGCAAAAGCACCAACTGCTGTGTTACTTGCGCCTGTGGTGTTTGCTATTAAAGCACTAGAACCGACTGCTGTGTTGTTAGAGGCTGTCGTGTTTGCCCCTAAACTATTTGCTCCTAAAGCGGTGTTGTTGCTTCCAGTAGTGCTAAGCCCTAAAGAGCTTGTACCCATAGCCACATTATTAGCGCCTGTGGTATTAGAATCTAAAGATACTGCACCTACTGCTGTATTTTGACTTGCCGTGGTATTTGCCGCTAAAGCATTTTGTCCTACTGCAACATTAAAAGTGCCTGTGGTGTTGGCGCTTAAAGAAGCATAACCCACAGCCGTGTTGTTATTAGCTGTTGTATTAGCATCTAAAGCTAAAGCACCAACGGCTACGTTTGAAGCACCTGTGGTGTTTACGGATAAAGAAGCATAACCAATAGCAGTATTATTGCTCGCTGTTGTGTTTGCGGTTAAAGCATCACGACCCATTGCTACATTAGAACTACCTGTGGTGTTAACATATAAAGCCTGTGTGCCAAGAGCCGCATTATTTGTTCCAGAGGTAAGAGCCGCTATAGCGAAGTGACCTATTCCAACATTATAATCACCTGTTACAGCGGCAGAACCTATTGCCGTGTTTCCTATTCCAACATTGCCTGTACCCGTTGTCTGCGCTCCTAAAGCGTTTCTACCTAATGCTACGCTACCAGAGCCAGTAGTAGTAGCGTCTAATGCGGCATAGCCAACAGCAACATTATTGTCACCAGTAGTAATCGCAGTACCTGCCTCATCGCCCACGACAGTATTATAATTACCACCGCTTGCAATGCTGTTACCTGCGTTTACGCCTAGTCTTAGGTTTGAAGTTCCTGCTGTAGATGTGTAAAGTGTTCCTCCAGTAGAGGCAATGATAATATTTCCATCATCATCAACGGTAAGCCGATCTAAAGCACTGTCACCATTACGCTTTGTTTGTATAACAAGTTTGCCGCCTGAACCTGCATCTGTGGTTACATTAATACTAGCTAAAACATCAGCAGTAGAAGCCTTCTTAAAATTCAAAGTAGGCGTATCGTCAACCGCTATTGTTATGTCTCCAGAGGACAGAGTGCTACCAACTGCCAGTGTGCTCGCCATATCCACAGCACCATCAATGTCAACAACATCAAGGTTAGTCGTGCCGTCTACGTCTAAATCGCCATTGAAGTCTACGTTGCCAGTAACAGCTAGAGTGCTTGCCATTGTTACAGCACCGGCAGGATTAGTGCCTAGCTCAACAATAGCACCTGAGTTATTCTCAGTATACAGTCGTTTGTCAACTACGTTTACCGCTAGTTCACCTTGTACAAGATCACTTGCTGAAGGTGCGTTACCTGATGTGGAGCTATTTTTAGTTACAATTTTTGTTGCCATAGTTATATACCTTTAGTATGTTCCACCTAGTAGCGTACCAGTAGTCATGTTGTCTGCGTTTAAGGTTGAGTTAGATTGTAAAGCTGAGTCTGCCTTTGTGCCTTGCGCTGCTGTAGCATAAGCACTAGCTGCTGTAGTAGCAACATCTCCTAAGCCCAATGTAGTCCTAGCTGCACCTGCGTTAGCATCATCTATCAGCGTAGCGCCATAGGAAGACACTGTAGAGGCCACTAGAGCGTTGTCTGCCTTAGTTCCCTGAGCAGCCGTGGCATATGCACCAGTTGCTGTTGTAGCCGCTGTACCTAAGCCTAGAGTGCTTCTGGCTGCTGCTGCGTCTGCGTCATCTACCAATGTAGCACCGTAGGAAGACACTGTGGAAGCCACTAGAGCATTGTCTGCCTTTGTGCCTTGGGCTGCCGTAGCATAAGCACTGGCTGCTGTAGTAGCTACTGTACCTAGACCTAGTGTAGTCCTAGCTGCTCCGGCATTTGCATCATCTATTAACGTAGCACCAAAAGATGATACAGTAGATGCTACTAAAGCATTATCTGCCTTTGTGCCTTGGGCTGCTGTAGCATAAGCACTGGCTGCTGTAGTGGCTGCTGTGCCTAAGCCTAACGTAGACCTAGCTGCGGCAGCATCTGCATCGTCTACAAGTGTAGCACCGTAAGATGAGACTGTAGATGCCACAAGAGCATTGTCTGCTTTTGTGCCTTGGGCTGCTGTAGCATAAGCAGAGGCTGCTGTAGTGGCTACTGTACCTAAGCCTAAGTTGCTACGTGCTGTAGAAGCACTTGCTAAGTCAGAAAGATTGTTAGCTTTAAGTGCAGCATTAGCCAATGTACCAGAGGCATCAGACGCGCTGCTTGCGGCTGCTGTGGCTGAATTAGCAGAAGCAGTAGCAGAATTAGCTGATGCTGTAGCTGAGTTTGCTGATGCCGTAGCTGAGTTTGCTGAGGCTGTAGCAGAGTTGCTTGAATTAGTTGCGGAAGTACTAGCTTCTGAAGCTTTGCTTGTAGAAGTACTTGCGGAAGTGCTAGAGCTTGATGCACTAGCGGCTGCGTCACTTGCTTTCGTAGTAGCTATGACAGCTTGTGCTGTAACTAATGATAGCGTAGCGTCCGAATTAGAATCACCTGCACCACCGTCACCTCTAAATATAGCCATTAATAGCTCCTAAGAAAACAAAAGAAAAGGAAGGAGGGACTCCTAAGAATCCCCCCTAGTTTGTTACTTAGCCATTTACAGCTAGAACAAGACCTGCTTCTGGACGTAGTACCTGAGTACCGTATAGAGTGTCAGCAGTATAAAGAGTACCTAACCACTCTTGCTTGTACTGAGTCTGAGAGCGAATAGCTTGTTGCTCTGCTAGAACCATTGCGTCTTTGTGGAACAACATAGCACCTTTAATGTCACCACCTGCTGAGTTAGCGGAAGCAGTTTCAATGATAGGGCAGTTGCTAGAAACAAATACGTCAATGCCGTATAGGTTGCCAATCTGACCATTCTTAACACCGCGTCCATCTACAAAATCAGAAGACATATAACGATCAATGCCCATGATAGCGTTACGGAGTGAAGGAGGTACAACAAAGCTACGTCCGTCCATTGGGGTGTCTGCATCGTCAAGAACCTGAATAGCAGCACGGAAACCTGCGTCAGTGAATACGTCACCGGCAGCTACAGTGTCAACTGCATAAGCAGTAAGACCAGTAGAAGCGTCAAAGAAACGACAGTTGCTGTGAACATAGTCAGAACCAGAACCGTTGTCATCTCCAAACTTCTTACCCAAAGCAAACAAGTCATCATCTACTTGCTTGGCTAGGCCATAACCTGCATCGCCTGTGTAGAACTGACGGAGAGAAGCTAGAGCTTGTACTTCAGTGATGTCTTCAATGATACGAGAGAACTCAAAGTGCTTGTCAATGTTTACAAGGACTTCAGACTCAACATTCATTTGTACAGTTACAGCAGTGTTAGCTGCCTTAGCAGTAGCAACGCCACGTATAGGCTTAGGGATATGAATGGTATCGCCTTTCTTGCCTGTCATGCTCATTTTCTTAACGAGGTTAGCTAGGGTTAAGTTTTGCTTGTATGCAGCAATAACTTCGTCACTCCAAATTTCTGGAATAAACTTAGCTGCGCTAGTGTTGTCTACGAAACCGCCTGTGGCGGGATATACTGATGTTGCCATGATAATACTTCCTTAAAGAGTTTAGTTTCGGACTCTTCCATCTTGATACGCTTGCATGATCTCGTCACTCAAGGATAAATATCTTTCTGGATCGTCCTGCATAAGTTTAATAATGTCTGAACGTCTGTAGACTTTCCGTTTTGCCGCTTCGCCACTGCCCTTAGCATTACCTGCTGAGGCTTCTTTAACTGCGGTTTTACGACTAGCTTTTTCATTAGCAACAGATTGAGTCACTACTTGCTTACGTTCCTTCCAATTACTGAAAAGCTCATCAGCAGCGTCATAATCATATTGTGCATCTGCTTGTGCAAAAAGCTGTGTGCGGATTTTTGATGCTTTGATCCAATCAACAAAGTTAGAGTCTGCCAGAATAGCTTGTATGTCAGGGTGTTTCTCTTGTAGCTGACCTTGGGCTGCTGACTGTCTATACTGCTGAGATACTGCTTCAGCTTGTTTAATTGAAGGGTGGTTTCTAATTGCTTTTTCCACCGCCTTATCTGGATCAGTAAAAAAATCTACGTCTTCTTCAGGTTCAGGTGTTGCTTGTGTCGTGGTGTCGAGTTGTGTCTGAATGTAGTTATCAACAACTGATCGTAATTCCCCCACTTCACTGCTTTGTCTTCCTAGTAGCTTTTCAGCTTCTTGGTGCATCCTTACAATATCAGCAGTTGACTTTCCTTTGTACTTGTCGGGGATGTCTTCTTCTTGAGGAGTCTCCTGTTCTACAGGTTCCTTTGTAAGTTGACTTAACTCTTCTTCGTTGTTAATTTCTTCTTCTTCTTGACGCTCGTCTATTAGTGTTGCCATTATTAAACTCCGTGAGTAATCTCATTATGGAGGTGTATTATACAAAGCTTCTAAATTAAGAGTTGGCCTTGCGTTCTAGTTGTAGTTTTTGCTCTCTGTTCTTCATCCATTTTCTAGTGGAGCTTTCAAAGTCACCGGAAATAGGATCAAGTTTTGATCGCACAGCACTTACAATTCTGTTTGCTTTTTTGCCGCAGTCTAAACAAGAAATATGGGTACACTCAGAATCAGTGTACCTTTCATTTGTATGTCCATCTTCACAGCGAAACTCATAGATGGCTCTCATTACTCTTCTTCTAACTCTGCTGCTTCAATACTTTCTTCTGCTGCAACTATTTGCTGCTCTAAATTTATAATGCTTGCGACAATGGACATTTGCCCCTTACGGAAGTACATGTCGTTTGCATCTTTAGTAGCTTCAATAGAATTAATATTCATTGCGTTGTTTGTTAGGTCTTGTACTAAAAGTTTAAAACCTTCGCTTGCAAACAGACCGCGATATGTGTTATAATATTCTTCAAGTTCTTTATCTTTCATTTACTGTTTCTCCATAAGGACAGTTATTAAAGTAGTTACTCTACATATTATAGCATATTATAAAGTAAAAGTCAAGCTATTTCTTTACTGTTTTCTTCTTTTTAGGTGTCTTATAAATAGAATCCCAATTACTTCCAAACTTCTTTGAGTCTGTTTTTCTTTGAGTACTTCCTTTACCACCGTGAGTTTGACCCTTCACTTTTTCTTAGCCTTTTTCTTTGCAGCTTCTTTCTTACGGTAAGCCTTTTTACCTGCATCATCTCTTAAGGCTTGTATAGCAGCTTTAGCTTGCTTGTCCGTCAAGGGCATTGATTTTGCACGTTTAGCAGGTGGTCTACCTACCTTGCTACCGTATGTACCTTTACCTTGTGGCATCTTATTTCCTCTTGGTTGTTTTGGAAGCTTTCTTAAACGCTTTTGCAGTTGGCGCACCTTTGGCTCCTGCTTTCCTCATTTTCTCTTTAGAACCTGCTGCAATACGTTTTCGTTTAGCGTGGATATTATCATATAGCCCTGCCATTACTTTCTCCTAGACTTAGCACCGGAACATTTCCAACGCTTACGTGATAAGTTGTTAGGGGTGTTAGGGTCGTTCTGTTTCTCTTTAGATAGACCCTTCTTAATACCAAGACTTCTAGCACAGTACGCATCACCTTTAGATGTACCTGCTTTTACCCTTGAACCACCACCTTTAGCTTTACCTGCCTGACCATAGCTAACTTTCTTACCGCTAGATGTAATCTTAACTTTAGCCTTACCTTTTGCCGGAGTAGCTTTAGCCATTGTTTTTACCTTCTTTAGCGGCTACTTCTCTTTCCTTAAGTAGTTGCTTGGAAATTTCAAGACGCTTTTGGAACTCTTTGTCATCAGCATCTCCTGCCTTAAGGTTAGTCGTAACAGCTTTAATCCTATCAATCTCAAGCTCCTGCGGTATAACCTGCGCTTCAACAGTAAGCTTCTGCGCCCTTGCTGCTGACTCTTGTGCTTGTCCGTTAAGTGCAGCAGACTGAGAAGCTTGGAAAGCCAACTGTGCTTGCTGTGCTGCTTGTTCAGCTTGTTGTGCAGCTTGCTGTGCTTCAGGGTTAGGAGTATTGGCTTGCTCAAGCGTTCTAATAAGCTCTTCACGATTAGATAGGTTCATGTTGTCAATAATAGACATGACCAACTTAGGATACATGGGGGTGTCAGGTGACATGGTTTGTAGCAACTGGACTAGCTGAGTTACTTCGTACTCACGCGCAATAATACCTAGTGAGCTAGAGGTATGGAACTTGTAGTCAGCTACCGGATACATCTCAGGCTCAAACTGCATATAACGCCAAGCTGCTTTCGTAACAAAAGGAATAATAAAAGACTCTTGGAAGTTAATTAAAGTACGTTTGTGTCTCTTAATGATAGCACCAAGGGACATAGAGATACCTGCTGCTGTAGCATCACCGTTAATGCCACCGGATATACCACCGGAGTCAACAGCACCTGTAGCTGTCTGTACCATCGTCTGTAGAGCTTGCGCTTGTGCAAAGGTAATCTGACTAACATTACCAAAGTTAAACGGCTGTAGTATCTCAGAAGGATTACCGTTGGTTAGTATGGTTTTTCCCGGCTGTATGGAGGGTTTTGCGCCTCTAGGCATACGTGAGGCATCCATTGCCATCATAGGGTGTATGGTGAGTGCAAGAGCGTCTATTCTAGCTCGTATTTCAGTGTCTAACGCCTTTTGAGAGTTATAACCTTTCTCACATACCCCTCTGCCCCAGAAACGGCTAGGAACGACATCCCATGGGAATGCTATGATAGGTCTGTCCTGCATCATGTAAGGGTTTTCGGAAGCCTTAAGCAACGTACCGCCATTAGCTATAATAACTACAGCTTCTACATAGTAAGAGCTACTTTCTTCTTGGTCTAAATCAACAATTTCTTCGTCTTCTGCATCTTCATCTTGCATTGCTTTCTCAAGCAAGTGACGAGGGACTAAACCGTAGTACTTAGTAAGACGTACTTTGTCATCATCAAAGCTAGTTAGGTCTTGATCTGGCTCAATATCAAAGTCAGGACTAGCTGACACAATATCAACGTCCCTGTACACTCCGCTTTCCTGTAGCTGCTCTACTAGGTGCGAGGACACAAACTCATCAATAGCACAACCTAAGGCTGAATCAACATCAGTAGCTACAGGATCAATAAGGAAGTTCTGGGGCATTACAGGACGTAGTTTAATACAGGTACGATCACGTATAGTGACACCTACGGCTTGTAATTCACCACCCATAACTGGTTGAGTAGCAGGTGCCATCTCTTTTTCTTCAGATAAGACAACTTCAGCAATGCCTGTGCCAAATACAGCAGCGTTTATAAGACATTCTGCTACACCTTTACGTACTTTGTTCTTTTTAAAGTCTTGGTCAAGATGTTTACGTAGCATCTCAATGTCTTGACTATCTTGATCGTGTATGTCATCTTTAATGTCAAACCACTTGCCTCGACCAAAGGTAGCTTCCTCTAATTCCGCTACTGAGGACTCTACTGCTTGTTGTAGGGCAGGAGTAATAATTTTAGAGCGTTCTGTTTCTCTTGTTCTATCTTCTATAGACCACTGTCCTCTCCACAAACGGTAATATTCTTCAAACCTTTGTGCATAGTTAGCTTCGTAATGGTCACGCCAAGAATCACACTTAGTAATTACCCAATTCTCTAGGTCTTGTTCTCTAGTAAAGTCTTCTCTATCTTCTAACATAGTTAATACCCTGCGTATTTGTCTAGGAATTCGTATTCTTCTTCTTCATAATCATAAGCATAAGAAACTTTTGCAAGTTGATCTATGTATGCTAAGGCATCTATTAAGTCATCATGGACTAAATGGTTAGGAAATTGAAATAACTCGTCTAAAAACTGACTGTTCCACTTACCTTTGTTTAATGTAATGTTACCATGCTCAAAGCGGCCTTGTAAAGCCCACACAATCCTATCTATTTTCTTTTTATTACCGTGTGTAAGTTCTTCTACTCTAAAAAACCGTTGATTCTTTTTCATTTGATCGTTTAAGTAGGGGTGTACAGCGTTCTTTAAAGCACCTTTCTCAATGCCTACAGCTAGTGGACGGTAGTCTCTAACTGCTTCAAAGATTTTCCTAGCAGTCTCTTCTACGCCCCAACGCCCATGTATAATATTAGCAACCCACCAACCATCAACACCTGCTTTAACAACCGCAATAGCCGTTTGGTCAAGTCTGCTTGTCTTAGTAGTTACTTTCTGTACGTCAGCAAAACCTGCCAAATCTACTGCAATGTAAAACTCACCTTCCTTAGGTTCATCTTCACTAAACTTGACATCATCTTCCTTAAACAGTTCACTACCGTGAGCCTCAAAGGATGCCATGAACTCCTGTCGGAAGGAAAAGGCTGACATTGACTTCTCAGCGGCTCTAATCTCGTTAGGGTCTAGCAGTGGGTTATCAAAGCTTGTAAAGTGATAACCTACAAAGGTATCGTCTTCACTAATGGTTGCGTATGAATATAGATCATAGAAGTGGTTGCGACCCATTGGCGTACCAATGAACATTGCATCACCCTTCTGATCCGCAAGAGCCGGACGTAGGATTTGCTCCCACACCTCTGGCTTCATATCTGCGTACTCATCCATGACTAGGAACTTAAGGCTAACACCACGCATGGTTTCCGGCCTGTCTGCGCCCTTAAGTGTCAGGAGTGCGCCATTAATAAACTTGATCTGTAAGTTATTAACATGACTTGAAGAGATAACAGGGTTGCCTAGCTCTAGCAGCATCTGCCACATGATGTCCCTAGCCTGTCCCTGTGTAGGAGCTACGTAGAACACCTGACCCTTCTTAGCTGACAAACAGTTAAGTATTAAAGCCCAAGCAGCCAATCGTGACTTACCTGTACGTCTACCTGCTGCTATGACCTTAAAGCGTGTCTTGTCTTCGTATACTGTTTGCTGCCAAGGTAGTAGTTCAACCTTTAAATCAGCCAATTAGAGAGCATCCGTAAAAGTTTTAGCTGCTTTAGCTTGCTCTTGTCTAACATCCTGAGCTAAAGCACCTTTGGAAGCACCACCTGCTTTAGAGCGTGAGGCTGCCCATCTATCTGCTTCTTTATAAGCTTTAGTACCAAAACGAGGAAACTGCTTTCCAGAGTCTCTCTCATACTTCTTTGCTAACTCAACAGCTGTGTTCTGATTATCTATCAATCTAGGAGAACCTTGCTCATCCCACCATATAGAAGGAATGACCATAACACCACCTTCAGGGGAATCTACTGTTATTAGATACTCAGTGGATGGGCCACCTAAACCAATGTCCTGTGGCTTATGTTTTTTAAAGTCAAAAGGTATTAATGTTTTTAATTCAGCCATATCAATAGCACCACATTACAGGAGACTCGTTAGTGTCCAAGCTGCGGATGTCAACATGCACAAAGTTAGAAGCAATTCCAATTCCTGAGAAGCCCATCTTAATAGCTTCTGCAACAATCTTATAACGCTGTGTTCCGTTGCTGACCTTAATGTCCGCTGCAATACCTTGGGCATGAGTTCCTGCTCTCTCCTTCTTCTTTTCAATGGGGTGGTCTTCTGATCTATAACCACTAGTAATGACAAAAGGAAACCCACAGCGTCCACGCAATATATCTAACTTTAAGAGTAGTGTATCTTTAATCTCGTTGTCGCCTGTGTACTGACAAGCAAACTCTTCTCTAGTGAAGTAATCTAAATCTCTGTTGACATTATACATCTGTGTAGTCCCCTTCAATGGGTTCTTGTTCGTTACCAGAGATGATAGTAGTTTCTCCACCAACACCAGTAATTGATATATTAATTGCACTCTTGCCGCCCGTTGCTTTATCCTTCTCAAAGTAACTGACAGGCAGTAATCTATCCATACATAGCTTCCATGCTGCTGCTTGATTCTTATGGTCATCGTCCAAAGCTGCTGACAATATAGAATCTAATACTTTCCTACTTTTAGGTGAAGCAAGCATCCTAGCTTTATAGTCGTTGATGATTGAAGCATCACCTTTAGGACGACCTACCTTATTCCTATTGCCTGTTGTTTTTGACACTATATCTTTCTTCTTGGGTCTTCCTTTCTTTTTTACAATAGGCTGCTTTTCGTTACTCAAAATATACCCCTTGGTTATCTTAAGTATACTTAAGTATGCTTTAGTATTTACTTTAATTATTTCTTTAAAGTTAATCCTTAAAGTTTTTCTTAAGTACCCTTAAGGCTCTTGGTTATCTTTATCTCTTTAGTATACTAGTTATTATAGCATATTATTAAGCAGAAGTCAAGCATTATTTACTCTATTATCTAAATTATTCTCATGTCCCTTTGCACTGCTTGTGTCAACCCTAGGGGCGACCTGTGTTTTCTTATGTATTACATAAGGTTACAGTACATATGAGGATACAGTTGTCAATCCTAATTTCCTACTATTTTGTATGCCAGAGGGTACCGCTGATACACACAGGAAGCCACGCGGCCCCCCGTCCCCCAAAGTTATCCACAGGTTTTACATAAGTTATACATGAGATACCCACAGCAGTGCATAAGGTGTGCATAAGTTATACATAAGTTATCCACAGGTTATACATGAGGCTTGGTGCTTATGTTGGCATGGGTATTGCATGGGGCGAGTGTGAGTGTGCGTGTGGATACCTATAGCACACACTAGCACACACTAGCACACACTGGCATGACTCTTGCATGACACAAGCAGACAACAGTTGGCATGGTTCTTGCTACGCGTGCGCGCATGATAAAAGGTAGCATGTAGGTCATGCATTAGATGCATATAGTTTACTAAGGTCATGCACCTAATACATTAGACTGTAGCTGATCAGGCTCTATAATGGGTGCAAGAGGCAAGGGCGAAGCGCGCTTGTAAATGAGATTCATTATCAACTAAAGGTATATAGCAATGACATACAATGACTTTATGACAATAGCTGAAACACACTACACCAAGCACTGCGAGGAAAGGCGAGTATGGGAGCGAATGGCTGGCGAAGCTTATAACACCGACAAGCAAACACAACGCGCTACCGCTTTCAAAGATGCGCAATTCGAATGCATGATAGCAATAGAGGAAATGGTTGCCGATGCGTTCCCACGCAAAGCAAGGGAATCAGAAAGTAGATTACTGGATATTTTATGTGCTGTTGATTGGCGTGAAAAAAAGATAACAGAGAGGTAGCATAATTGATTTACCTATGACTGTCATATATACTGGCAGTCATTAGCAAGTCAATTTAAACCATAGGTATATGAATATGATTACATTATCAGAGATACAAGCAACCACGTTGATCAATTCAACGGCCAAACAATGGTGCGTTGATAACCTAGATTATCTCAATAAACCTATGAGGTTTTTCGGTAGCAGTCTAAAGGTTGAGAAGGGCGCAGATAAATATGATACTTATGTTATGTATTTACAACCTGCGGACAAAGTAGCCACGGAAACGCTATGCAGTTTTGCGGATTTGGCAGGATGCAAAGCGCCTTGTCTAATATCTAGCGGTCAATTGGGTATGTCAGTCGGTCAAAATGCGGCCACCAAACGCACCGTATTAATGTTATTACGTCCTGCTATGTTTGAGAGTGCTATGCTCGCAGAGATAGACAAAGCGGAGCGTAAGGCGTTAAAAACGGGCATCCCTGCGCTATTTAGACTGAACGGGACAAGCGATATAGATTTTACTGATATTATGGTACAGCGTCCCGACTCTATGTTTTATGACTATAGCAAGATTCTAAGTAGGGTACGTAAAAACACATTGCCTAATTTTGATCTGACATTTTCTGGTAGTATGTTTAGTGTGCAAAGCAAAGCCGCACTACGTAAAGCAGTGGGCGCAAAGTATCGCATTGCTATGGCGTACAATACCAAAGGTTTAGCGGATGATGGGCTACAGATTAGCCACAGTTTAAAATCATTCGACACTACAGACTTGCGCCACCTAGATGATAACGTGGTCGGTACATTGACGCGCAAAGGTAGCAACAAAAAGGAACGGGCAAGCGACAATCTACGGTCTGATTCGTTCTTTGTGACTAGTGCGAACGTGCTAGAATTTAATGATATAATAGCGGTGGGAGGTTGAATCATGGCAGTAATGAGTATATTATTAATAGCTTCTGGACTCTATGCAGTATGGGAGTCAGAGAAAATTATCCAAGAAAAACATAACAAGAGGAATAAAAAATGAATACTAACGACGATTGGAAAGATGATTACTACTGCGCTGAGGTGTTTGTTCGTGTCCAGTACAGGCATAAGGTACTGATAAGGGTAACGGACGGTGGTGATCCTGAAGAGGCCACATTGAAATACTTGAAGTCGTGTTCAATGCAAGATTTAACATTAGATAATAACAGAGAGCACTGGCAAGATGACCCAGATTGTGCAACTGAAGATGATCAGTTTGAAATAGCCAATCTATGGGATAGGGGCGACGATTGGGACGGATGTTGTTTAGAAGATGGCGCAGAAAATGAGGAGGTGGCGTGATGAATAAAGCAAAGATATTGATGAACAAGCGAGAAGCCCACAGAGACGCACGTAATACGTTTATAGTCGATGTGGTAGGATGGGGACTCTTAAGCGTTGGAACGGCTGTAGTAGCCCTTATATTGTACACAATGGCAGTTGTAGTGCTTGGAGGTGACTTATGAAAGATATTATAGCTAAATTGGAAGATATAGCATTAGATGTTGCATGTTTACTAGATGAAAACCCAGATAATCTTGATTATGACCTATTACAACGTAAAATTGATGGTATTATCTATTTATTTGAAGATGCAGAGGAAGGGGAAGGTGATGAATAACTGGAATGACGATGTACGGGATTGGCTACACGGTGACGACCTACACGACACCCAAGAATTACCGGATGCATACGAATTTGAGCCAATGCAAAAATGGGAGATAGACGCGGCAATAGCGTCCCTCAAAGCTAAAGCAGGATTAATGGAGACAAGCGTATGATGATATTTAATAGACATTTAACCATAGAGCTTATCAATGGTTGCGGAGTATTCTTAGAGATTGCAGACAGTCGCGCAGTGTGGACAGTGGACAAACAGACGGAAGAGGTAGGGGCTTTACCTTTCATGGGCTTAATGCTATACTTACCTTTCATATTAATCACCTTTGGACAAGTATATGAGCAAGATTAAAGAGGAACTAATAGGCTACGAGTATGAGCCTAGCGAGTGGATAGAGCCAGAGGCTCAGAACATGGTTAATGAGCTTATAGAGTATCAGGTATACTGTATGCCCCTCTCTGAGCTAATGGCTAGAGTAACCAAGCAAATGACGGACGAGTACTATAATAATTCATACGAGAATATGACAAAGAAGTATAATGAGGTGTTTAAATGAGTAGATGCAAAGCATGTGACACTATTATGAACGAATACGAGCTTAAGCGTATTGACCACAACACCGGACATCATCTAGACCTATGTAATGTTTGTGCTAGGTATTCACTGGATGCAATGCAAGATGCGTGGAATGATTCAAGCACTGAAATAAAATTAGATGAATTGGTGCTTGACAGGTCAATCAATTAGCAGTATAATATACTTAAGAAGCAAAGGAATATTTTAAAGATTATAATTAAAGTTTAACTAAACGATACTTAAGTATCATAACAAGCGAGGAAGTAACTATGGCAGTAGTAGAAGGCACATTAGCATTTGAGAACCTAGACACCCACGAAATGTATCAGGGTCAGTCTACAGGTAAATACTCAGTCGTTATTAGCGTGGATGAGGACACCGCTAGTAGTCTATCAGGCTTAGGCGTTAAGATGCGAGAGTATGAAGGAGTCAAACAACGGAAGTTTAGCACCAAGTATGACGTACCTGTCTATGACAAAGAAGGTATGCCCTTTACTGGTCGGATTGGTCGTGGCTCTAAGGTACGGTTACTGTGGGCAGAATCAGGCGCACCGCATCCAGTACACGGTACTAGCACCTACCTTAACAAGATCAAGGTGTTGGAAGTAGCAGAGCAAGACGATGGTGAGGAGTTTTAATGTCAGTCGAGTCAACCTTTGTTAGACATGAGCCATGCCCATCGTGCGGTTCATCCGACAATCTGGCTCGTTATTCAGACGGCCACGCCACCTGTTTTTCGGGTGGTTGTGGTCATTATGAACATGGCAACGGACAGGTCAGTCAATTATCAAGTAACAACAAGCCTACAAGGATATTAGAGATGACAGGTGTAATAGCGGCAATCCCTGATCGTAGAATCAACCAAGAGACAGCCAAGCGGTATGGTGTCACAGTTGAGTACGGTACTGATGGGACAATTACCAAGCACCACTACCCATACCACGATAAAGATACAGGCGTGGCTACAGGGACTAAGGTACGTATAGTAGAGAACAAACAATTTTATGCGACAGGCTCCTTTGACAATGCAGGACTCTTTGGTCAACAAGCATTCAAGTCAGGCGGCAAGTACATAACAGTAGTAGAAGGAGAGGCAGACGCACTAGCGGTTAATGAGATGTTTGACGGTAAGTGGCCTGTCGTATCCATTAGGTCAGGTGCGGCTAGTGCGGCTAAAGACATCAAGGCTAATCTTGAGTGGCTTGAGACGTTCGACAATGTGATTATATGCTTTGATAATGACAAGGCCGGACAAGAGGCCGCAAGGTCAGTACTGGACTTGTTCACCCCCAATAAGGCTAAGAATGTCACACTGCCCATGAAGGATGCAGGGGACATGCTCAAGGCTCGTAAGGTGCAGGACTTTGTTAAGGAGTG
>ENA-ORXF01001331-ORXF01001331.1-marine-metagenome-genome-assembly--contig:-NODE-1331-length-16118-cov-4.521476_pt1 | contig 16118 bp, 8 predicted proteins | sample MGYA00237864_ERZ511476 | MGnify/ENA primary metagenome ERZ511476 (study PRJEB26306, sample SAMN06343908) | marine metagenome | isolation source: coastal waters | place: Atlantic Ocean: West Antarctic... | reverse complement strand
ATCTGGTACTTACACAAACGATATAGCTAGAGATGTTAAAATAAAGTTTACTAAAACAGGTGGAGCGGACAGTAGTGGTTTAACTAACCTTGCTCATATATGGGCTTTAGATAACGCTAGTTTTGCTTATGCAAGTGCGCTGACTCCTGCATCTGATTGTGATTATACAATCTCTCTTACAGATTCTTATGGTGATGGATATGGGTCTGGAAATTCTGTTGATGTTACTGTCGGTGGAGTTCTTGTTTTAGATGATCTTACTCTTGCTAGTGGTGCTGGACCAGAGTCTACATCATTTGGTATAATTGAAGGTGACGAAATTATAGTTACATATAATGATGGTGGCACTTACAATGGAGAAAATTCTTATGAAATTTTAAATTCTTACGGAGATGTAGTTGCTTCACAGGCTGGAGCTGGTGGTGGTTCATCTGATGCAGGACCAGCAGATACAACCCTTACAGCAACATGTATTGAAATGTTTAACGTAACTTTCTCTGTAAACACAGCAAATATTACTGTTGGAGAAAACGGCATGTATGTTGGTGGTGGTGTTCTTGGTGGTTCAAATGCATATCAATTAAATGACGACGATGGTGATGGAACTTGGACTAATACTTTAACATTAGCTGAAGGAACTTCAGGTAACTATATTTTCTTTAATAGTCCAAACGGAGACTCTGATTGGGGAACTAAAGAAAATTTAGAAGGTCAAGAATGTGGAGATGCTGCGAACTATAATGATAGAATATTAGCTGAAGTAACAGCGGATACTACATTATTACATTGTTTTGGTAGTTGTGAAACTGACGGAACTTGTCCAACACCTGCAGATACTTATGCTACTACATTCACAGTTAACGTTACTGATGGTTACGTTGATTATGATGGTAATACACAAGCTATTGGAGATAACATTGTTTATTTAAACGGAAACTTTAACGGTTGGTGTGGTGCTTGTAACCCTATGACTGATAATGGTGACGGAACATGGTCTTCTACAGTTGAATTAGAAGCTGGAGCTTATGAATATAAGTTTACTGTTAATGGATGGGATGGAGCTCAGGAAGAGTGGACAGCAGATTTTGCTGCTACTGAAGAAGGTTCATGTCTAATTACTGATGGTACTTATACAAATAGATCTTTAACAGTTACTGATTCTGCTCAAGAATTAAGTACTGTTTCTTGGAATAGTTGTACGGATGCTACTAACACTGCTGGAATTGATCCAGGTTGTTCAGATTTCGATTCTGGAACTGAAGGTTGGACTGTAGTTGATGCAAATGGATTAACATCAGATTGGTTGTTAGATGAAACTGCTGAAGGAGGTGCTAATGGATCTGTTTATTCTATGGGTCATGGTTATTTACCTAATGATGCTGCTTATAATGACTGGTTAGTTTCTCCAGCTTATAACACAACTGGATTAAGTGTACCAACATTATCTTATTGGGAACATTTAAATTGGTCAGCTGATGCACAAGCACATAATGTTTATTATTCAACTGATTATGCTGGTGATGCTACTACTGCTACATGGAATCTGTTAACCGCTGAAATCGGCGCAGATGCTGAAGATACTTGGGTGCAAAGAAGTTTTGCATTACCTAGTGCTGATAATGTAGTTGTGTCATTCCAATATAATGACACTTATGGTTCAGATTGGAATATTGATGATGTATGTATTCAAGAAGACACATTGTCTACTATAGATGCTACGGTATTAGATATGAAAATCTATCCAAACCCTTCTAACGGAAGTTATGTAACAATACAAACTCCAGCAAACGGAGTGAAGTATGTTGAGGTATTTGATATCACTGGAAAGAGATTGATGAATACAACATTAAGTGCAGACACTTTAGATGTTAGTTCAATAAGTTCAGGAATGTACTTAGTGAAAGTAACAATTGAAGGACAAAGTAAAACATCTAAATTAATTATTAGATAAGTAAACTTTAACTAATAAAAAAGGCGCTCTATTTATTTAGAGCGCCTTTTTTTTTGTTTAAATAATTATCAAAGAGTAATTCAATAACTCTATCTCTTTCTGGACGTTTTAACCAGTGGAGAGAACCTTAAAATAATAATTCATAACCCATACTTTTATGAATTGCATATAATTAAAAGCTTACATATATGATTTGTAGGATATTAGTATTTCATATTAATTATAATACAACACAGTTTACTTATGCAAATAGTATTTGTAGAGTTTAATGTCATTCCTCCAATACCATCATCAACTAAGCCCTAGTTGCCAATTACTTCTTGTATCCCAGCGAACACTTTAATGTTTAATAATTAAATATCAACAACTCAAAAATAACTTTTTTTAGTTTTGGACTAATATTCTAAACTCCCAGGGATTAATTTTTAAAACCTCTTTTTTTTCTATTTTTTTAGAAATATAATCTGTAGCACCATTACTTGGATTATTTATAGTTTGAACGCTGTCTGAAAAGTTACCTATAAAGGTTACCTTATGTTTATTTTTAATTCTATTAAAGGCTAAAATATTTTGATTTTTTAAATCAATATCTTCATATAGTGCTGGATTTTTACCTCCATTTAAAGCAGGATTATTATTTTTTAATTCTCCTAAATTTTTAAGTAATGGCCACATTATTTTTTTCTCTTTTGGAATCTGATCTTTCTCAAAAAAAAGTAAACGATGATCTAGGTCATATTCTTGCCCTGAATAAATTAATGGCATTCCTGGAACTAAGAAACTCATTGCTGTTATAAGTTCTGATGCATCTGATAAACGTTCTCTGACTGTACCATTCCAAGAATTTTCGTCATGATTAGTTACAAAATTCATCAAAATATCATCTTTTTCATAACGCTTTAAATCCTTCTCAAATCTATTCCTCCATAATTGAGGAGCTTTTTTAGATTTAGACATTTCATTAAATGTATGGTGTCTATCCCATCCATATATCATGTCAAATAAATCATCACCTTTCACAAGTTCTGATTCGTGGGCTTCTGCTAACATAAAAAGTGATTTTTGAGATCTTAATTCTTTGATTGTTGATTTCCAGAAATCTAACGGTACTGCGCCAGCCACATCACATCTAAACCCATCAATATTTTCGTTGTTAACCCAATATTTCATTTCATTTAACATCATAGTTCTCATTTCATAGTTACTATAGTTTAAATCTGCTACATCTTGCCACCCCCAAGACTCACCATTATCTTGATTAATAGGGTCTATTATCACTCCATCAATATTTTGAGTATAATACTCGGGATTAGTTTTAATCCAGCTATGATCCCAACCTGTATGATTAGGTACCCAATCTAAAATTACATACATTTCATTATCATGTGCAATTTTAATTAAATCTCTAAAATCTTCTATGGTACCAAATTCTGGATTAACTTTTTTATAATCAGAAACGGCATAATAACTACCTAGCATTTTGTCTCTTACTATTTTGTCATCTATTAGACTTGCAAAATCTCCCCCAGTAGCTTTTCTTTTAGTTTTAGATATAGGAAAAATAGGCATTAACCAAATTATTTTTACACCAAGGTCTTTTAATTTTGGAATATCCTTTGTGAATGCTGAAAAAGTACCTTCTTTTGAATACTGACGCACATTTACTTCATAGAGAACAGAAGTTTCTAAAACTTCATTTGAAATTGGTTTTATTGAATCTTCATTTGATCTTGTTTCATCTGATTTGTAGTTACAAGACTCAGCTAGTAATAATAATGTACAAACAAATATTTTTATTTTTCTCATTGATATTAAATTTTATTTTAAACAAATCACTTTTTTATAACTCTTTTAGTATGGACACTTTTGCCTAGTGTAGAAAATTTCACCAAATATATCCCACTTTCTAGTGCTGAAATATTTATTGACGTATGTTGTCTTGTTAGTCCATCATACTCCTTGATTAATTTACCAGATAAATCATATATCTCTATATCATTAACATCTTGGTTAAGATGAAAATATTGATCTGACGGAGATGGATATACTTTTATCTCTTTTTCTCCAAACATATCTGATATTGACAAAGATTCTGCTGCTTGATTACCTAGTATCATATATTGACCTGGCTCTAACTCGATAGATTCTGATGTATTATTAATAGTAAAAACGTTTTCGCCAGTAGGATCCATGAGGTCATACCATTGACCTGTGTATGGGAAATTAGGATTTATAGATTTGTCGGTTAAATCAAAATTTGATAAAATCACTATATTTTTCAGCTGATTATCTTCTAATTGATCGTTCCATATGTACACAATAGGGTTAAGGCTGCCAGAGCTAATGCTGTAATCACCTTCAAATACATCCTCACTAATCTTTAGTTCATTAATTCTAGACCAGCTATTGTATATACTGTTTCTATTCTGATTTTCTAACCAACTTTCTGCCCATTGTGGTTGAGGTTTTGAGGATAGTTTACAATCTGGATTATTTACACTACCGTCCTCACATGTAAATATGGAATTATTCATTCCTAACTCACCAAAATGCCAAATCATTTTTGGGCCAGGAATAGTTAAACTTATAGCTCCTATTGCCTCCATGCGTTCTAGTGAAGTATTTAGTTCTGTAACATTGTAAGAATCATTGCTAGTCCCAAATTGAGTACTGTTGTACATTAACCTTTCCTCGTCATGACTCTCAAAATATCCAACTAATCTTTTTTCTGTAAACCCATGGCTTTCATGCCCCATTCTGTTAATACTACTAGCAGAGCTATACCCCATTATTAACTGACTATATGGACCATTTACATTTCCCCATAACATAATTCCTTTTCCTTCATCTATTCTATGATTAGCCCACTGCTGTTCTTCTGAATCCCAGCCTAAGTGCTCAAAAATCACATAATGACCTGGGTCTAGTGACCAGGAGTAGTCCGCATACGATTTTAAAATATCTACTCTATCTTGTTGATATGAATTTGTACAATCATAATCCGAAGAGCTACAGTTCTGAGTAAATCCTTTAGTTAAATCCCATCTGAATCCATCAATTTTAAAATTTTCAATCCAATGGCTAATTACTCTATTAGTATAATATTGGGTTATACTACTTTGATGATTGAAATCATTTCCGTAGGCATAGCTATGCGTTGCTTCTTCATTAAAATAAGGATTTTCAGAACTAGGAGGGCCCCATCCATTTTCATCACTATCATTCATCCACATTCTCACCATAGGACTTCTGTCATAAACGTGATTTAAAACTAAGTCTAAAATAACTGCAATTCCATTTTGATGGCATAAATCAATAAATTCCTTTAATTTATCTTCTGGACCATAAAATTTATCTGTAGCTAAATGAAACTCGGTATTATAACCCCAGCTTTCATTACCGCCAAACTCCATAACAGGAAGGAGTTCAATAGCATTAACATTCAAGTTTTTGAAATAATCAATTTTATCTATTAGATTTTGATAAGTCCTATCGCTATTAAAATCTCTTATTAAAACTTCGTAGATAATTAGATCTTCTTTTTTTGGTTTTTCAAATTCCTCTACTTGCCAATTATATTGTTCTTGCCCAGTTTTTAAGACTGTTACTTCTCTTTCTTGTCCTTCTGGATACTCAGGCATATTAGGATAGGAGTTTTCAGGAATAAACGGATCATCGTATGGTGATAGTACTAGTGTTGAAAATGGATCTGCTGTTTTTACAATTTGAGGTGAATTACTTAGTGGATTAAGGTCTCCAACTAAATATTGATAGGTGTAAACCACTTCTGGGTTTAAATTGTCTAATTCAATCCAATATTTATTAGATGATGGATCTTTTCTCATTGAATAATCGGTATGAACTTCCCAATTGTTGAAGCTTCCGATTACATAAATAAAATCTTTATAGGGTGCGCTAACAACTAGTGTAGCCTTACTATTATCATTATCATGATAATTTATACCATCCTCTAAGGAATTTGGAATTGTTTCTTCATTAGTGTTTGAAACAATTATTTCAAAGTCTATACTTTTTATATTATCTCCTTGTGTTACTACCAATGAGCAATTTTGGTTTGAGATTAAATTATTAAAGATATATCCGTTATAGTATTCTACGCCTGTTTGAGAGTCTGTAAGTTGATTGTTTACGTACAATTCATAGTTCGCTGGTCCGCCAGAATTATCTGCAAGTATTTGTGTAGATCCACCATACTCTACAACTAAATATGAATTGTTTTCAGGGTTTATCATATTCACTTGAAAAGAGCCTATATTTAAAAAAAAGTCATTACATCCATTATCTTTAAATTCCTGTGAACCATTTTCATTTCTAAAGACCAGTCCAATTTTTGAAGAATTAGCAGCTTGTGCGCTGTCTATTCCAAAATAAATTTCAGGATTTATAGAAATACTCCATGTTCCATCGTTATTATTAGTCATTTCACCAACACCATCATCTTGGCCCCAGTTACCAACCACTGAATAACCCCAAGGCTCTTCATCAGTTCCTATACCAGAATGCATGTATATTTTATTAGGGTTATCAAACCCGTTACAATCAGTTTCATTACTATTACTATCAATTGTTATTGTAATACTTTCATTTACTTCAGATGTAGTAGGACTAACTGTTAACTGTGAGTACCCGAGAGATGAAATAAAATAAAATAATATAAGTACCCTTTTCATATAATTTAAATAAAAGATAAAGTTAAGCTAAGAATTAGTTATGAAACAAAAAGATCCAGGAATATTCCTAGATCTTTTTTTAAATAGTTTCAATTTGATATTACCACTGGTTGATAGATATTGTTGGTGGAGTAACAGAAAAGTTTAACGCTATATTGTAAGTACCTGCACTCACTGGAATATTTGCTCCATTTAGTTCCATTGAACCATCATTACCGTCATCTCCATAATTTACTCCCCAAGCATCATTTTGTCTTACTTTTATTTCACCATCATTTAATACAGCTCCATTAATATAATAGTAACCTTCATTTATGCCAAAGTCAGGAATGAATTTATCATTTGGACCATCCCATCCGTTAGCTGTTGCGCTTCCAACTAGCCCCCAAACATCCATGGGTTCTAATGTGTAAGTTAAATTGTTTAAGCTCATAGTTACAAGGTAATGACCTGCAGAGACAACAATATTATCTCCTCCGATTTCTAAAGATCCGTCAGCACCTGAATCTCCGTAATTTAATGTCCAATCATTATTAAACCTAAATTTAACTTCACCATCATTAAGGCTTACTACTGTTTTAAAGTCATCTTGGTATGAATTGTAATATAATTTCATATCAGGTCCATCCCATCCGTTTGTCGTTGCACTTCCAACAAGTCCCCATGTGAATTCTTCCATGGACCATGTTAAGTTGTCAAAGTTAACTGTGATTTTATAATCACCAGCATTAACAGGAATATTAGCGCCATAAGGGTCTAAAGTACCATCATTTCCATCATCACCCCAGTTATCAGCCCAGTCATTGTTAGTTCTAAACTTGATTTCTCCATTATTCAATGTCACATAAGCAACATACTCATTTTCAATATTGGTTTGATGAAAAGGGAGATCAGGAATATTAGGATTTCCCCAGCCTGCAGCTGTTGCTGAACCAACAATCCCAAGATTAGTTGATAAATCTAATAAAGAAGAGAATGGTGTTACGCTTAAATTAACAGTATTAGAAAATATCTCTTGGTAGTCACTTAAAGTAACTTGTATTTTAAAGCTTACTACAGATTCTTCATTAGGAGTTAAACCTAAAGACAACATCTTAGCATTAAGTTCACTTACAGTAAAAGTTTTCTCTAAATTATTACCTACAGGAAGCACTTGAGGTTCGCTAAAATCACCATTACTTAGATCGATTAAAACTTTGTAAGATGCAGCAGCATCAAAGCCATAGTCTGGATATGTCCAATTTGCAGTAAGAATCTCATTATCTTGATTATCTTCTTCTAGAACTACACTCTCTAACGAAAGTATAAGTTCTGTATTTGCATTTGAATTAAGTTCAATATATTCAACTTCGTCACAAGAGAAATTGAACGTTAACAAACCTAGTACAAACAAGGATTTAAATATATTTTTCATTTTAATTGTATTAATAACCTTCATTTTGAGTAAGGTTAGGATTAACTGATATTACGTTGCTAGGTAAAGGAAATAAGTTTCTATAAGAATCTACGCCAATTCCAGAGGGTTCATTGCCTTTAAAAGGCCATAAATAACTGTTTGAAGTAAAGTAATCATATCTAACTAAATCTGTTCTTCTTTGTCCTTCCCAGTATAATTCTTTAGACCTTTCATCTAATATAAAATCTAAACTTAAATCTGAGGTATTAATATTTCCAGAGCTATTTCCAAATCCTCTTTCTCTTAGTTCATTTATTTTAGTAGCCGCTAAATCTAAATTACCATTACCACCTCTTAAGGTAGCTTCAGCATAGTTTAAATAAATCTCCGCTAGTCTAATTAAAGGAACATCTGTATCTGTGTGGTTTCCAGAACTATCGCTACCAGAATTACCATTTACATCCACATTTTTAAATTTTGACACTGCATAACCATTTTCAAATGGAGGTATAGTTTCGATTTCTAAACTCTGACCATCTGAATAAAACATTCCTCTTTTATCAGCTGTATAAGGGTTTATTGTATATGTAGAATTGTCTAAGTCTAGCTCTATATAGTAAGTTCCAGCTGAAATAAGTATGTTATCTCCGTTTGGATCTAGTGTTCCGTCTGAGTTATTGTCACCATAATTTTCACCCCAATCTTCATTAAATCTAAACTTCATTTCACCATCATTTAAATCTACATATATAGCATATTGATTTGTTGCGGTTTGATACATTTCCGTATCGGGACCATCCCATCCGTTCTGAGTTGCATTCCCCACAAGACCCCAATCAGATTGTGTACCTAATGAATTATTTAATGCGTTAACATCTACAGTAAATTTATTTACTAAATTTTTAGTAGTTCTTAAGCCTCCCCAGCCACCATTAACACCAAATTCTGTTGGGTTCATACTTCCACCTATTGCTGCATGAACTAAGAATGTTGAACCTCCCCAAGTTTGAGATTGAAGTCCGTCAAAATTTAAGGCAAATATAAATTCATTCTGAGCTCCGTTAGATCCGTTGTCAGCTAAAAATAATTCATCATATGCTGTTCCATTTCCGTTTCCGTCATTCATGTTTATTGAGTAAGAAGAATTCATTACGTTTTCAGAATACATTACACATTCATTATACCTATTTTGCCCCGTCCAAACCTCAGAATTAAGATACAGTCTTGATAGAAGGGCATGAGCAGCTATATTATCTACTCTTCCATATTCATTTGATGTAGCTAATAATGGCTCAATTTCTAATAACTCGGTTTCTATGAAATTGAAAAGTTCCGTTTGGTTGCTTTGAGTTGGAAGCTCTGTAGATATTTCTGTAGTTAGTGGTACATTTCCATATAAATCTAGAAGATTATAGTATGCATATGCTCTCAAAAATCTTGCTTCAGCAATATAAGTTTTTACAATATCTTCTTCTAAAGATGCTGCATTTGCTATAAAAGAATTACTGAAGGAAACCTCTTGTGCTAATCTATAATACATTGCTTCTGTGAAATCATTACTACTTGACCAGTATAGACCGTGTAAATCTGGTAGTCCAGGATCACCCCATCCTACAACTGCATGATCCGTTGTTATTTCATTTAAATTAAATAACATTCTTGAAAATTGTGAAAATCCTTCATCAATATCTGATATGTCAGGACTTCCTGTAGGACCATTTTGACCAGTTAGAGCTAAACTAGCATATAGTTTTGCTAGTGCTCCTCTTGCTTCATTTGCGTTAGAGAAAACATCTTCCTCAGTAAAGCTATCTGGATCGATAGGGGATTGGTCTAAATCACTATGGCATGATAAAATTAGACTAGACATGCTTAATACGAAAATTAGTTTATTAAATATATTTTTCATTATTTCTATTTTTAAAATTCAATATTAATACCAAAAACTCCAGTTCTTGGCCTTGGGTAAAAATTATTATCTATACCTCCGTAAATTTCCGGATCTATTCCGTCGTAATTAGTGAATGTTGCTACATTTTGTAACGATCCATATACTCTTAAGTTATACTCTCCTAAAAAATCTGGGATAGTGTACCCTAGAGTTATATTGTCTATTTTAAAGAATGAAGCTTCTTGAATATAATGATCACTTAAAAGAGAGTTTTCTGTTAAGTTTTCAAAACCTGTAGATAAATAATCACTGTGTATATTGTTTAAAATTTCAAAAGAATTCCAAGCTTGGGTTAATACAGAATTTGAAGCTACATTGTTGTAAGCGTAGTTTCCTAAACTAGCTCTTGCTGTAGCAGTTAAATCCCAAGATTTCCATTTTATTGTTTCTGTGAACCCCATTATTATATCAGCAAACGGATCTTCTTTTATATACCTATCATCATCATTTATAATGTCGTCACCATTTCTATCTACATATACACCTTCTATTGGGATTCCATTATTATATACTTGCTGGTACACTAGGAAACTATAAGGAGATTCTCCTTCTACATGAGTTTGTATATTGTTTCCAACCCCCCCAGAAATACCTCCAATAAATTGTTGATCTGGAAGTCTAGTTACTACATTGTCGTTAAATGCTATGTTAGCATCTAAGGTATATTCGAATTTATCTGTTTTGATTACAGGAATATTAAAGGATAATTCTATCCCTCTGTTTTGCATATCACCAATATTTGCATCAATTCTATTTCCGAAATTAGTAAATGGATCAACTAGAGTAAACGCAATTAGGTCCTTTGTTGTTTTGCTATAAACGTTAATTGAGCCGTTTAATTTATTATTAAACATACTGTAGTCAACTCCAATATTTAAAGTTTCTCCAATTTCCCATCTTAAATCAGGATTGATAGGTTCTGGTCTATATGTTTGATAAAATGAATTTCCAAATTGATAATAAGCTGTAGAACTACTCCCTGTGTACCTTGTTAAGAATTTATAATCTCCTAAACCGTTTACATTTCCTACTTCTCCATAACCAACTCTTAACTTCAGACTATTAAAAATATTTCCTTTGAAAAACTCTTCTTTATGAATATTCCAAGCTGCTGCTAACGAAGGGAAATACCCCCATCTGTCATTTGGATTTAGCTTAGAAGAAGCATCAGCTCTTAATGTTGCTGTAAAAAGGTATTTACCATCAAAATCATAGTTTAATCGACCGAAGTATGATAATAGTACATTTTTGGATTTATCAATAAACTCAAAATCATTTCCATCTTCTTGAGCTTCACTGTCAAAACTATAATTGTCAAATTCAAAAGACTGGTAAGAATGACCCAAGACAAAATTTAAGTTATGATTTTCTTTAAATGAAGTGTTGTATGTTAAATATGCATCAAATAAATTATTTATAGCTTCTTGCTCATACCTTGATAATGAGCCATTCCAAGTTGGATCAGAGGTTGGAATTAACTCTGAGGTTGCTGTAGAACCTACGCTCTTAGATTGATCTATACCTACATTAATAGTAGCAGTTAACCCTTTAACAAAGTTTAAATCGTAATCAAGTTTAAGATTACTTACAATTCTATCAACTTCAGATACATCATCAATCATATTTAAAAGTGCTAATGGGTTTGTTGGAGCTCCAATTGCAGCTTGATTGCCCGTAGCAGAATCAATCCATGAGAAATAACCACCATATTGAGAGCCATTAAATACTGGCTTTGTAGGGTCAAATCTTAATGCGCTACCAATTGCACCTCTATTAGCAAATTTGTTTTCAGTATTCATTAAACGAGTATTAAGCTCAATCTTTAATTTATCGTTAAGTAAATTTGGTCTTAAACTTAAAGAAGCATTAGTTCTTTTAAAGTTATCTCCCGTTAAAATTCCTTTGTGATCACCTAAGCTAACTGAAGCTCTCATAGGAACGCCGTATGCATTTCCGACAACACTTAATGAGTTTTCCGTACCCGTTGCTCTGTTGTAAATTTGATCTTGCCAATTTGTATTTGCACTACCTAAAGCCGCTATAGCATCCGCATTTCCGCCAGAAGTTATAAGTTCTGTAAATTCGGAAGCAGTTAATACATCAACTTGATTTTCAGCAGAATAAGTAGTTAATGAAGAGTTGTAATTAAATTTAAACCCTGAATCTCTTCCTTTTTTAGTAGTAATTAAAATAACACCATTAGCACCTCTAGATCCGTAAATCGCAGTTGCCGAAGCATCTTTTAAAATTACCATACTTTCAATATCATTTGGACTAACCATATTAAGTGGATTTCTGGATCCACCAACACCACCATCATTTAGCGGTAAACCATCTAACACTATTAGCGGAGAGTTTGTTAAGGATAATGAGCCTAATCCCCTTATTCTAATGCTTTGGCCATCTCCAGGAGATCCACTTGAAGAAGTTACTGATACACCAGCAATTTTACCAGCAATTAATTGTTGAGGAGATAAAACAGGACCTTGATTAAAGTCCTCAGATGTTACTAAATCAGCTGCACCGGTAAGATCTGCTTTTTTAACGCTACCATATCCAATTACAACTATCTCATCGAGAGATAATTTATCTTCAATTAATACTATATTTAGCGATGTTTGATCTCCAAGAGTTACTTGTTGAGTCATATATCCTACATAAGAAAAAGATAGAATATCCCCTTTTTTAAGATTGATTGAGTAATTTCCGTCAAAATCAGTAGCAGTACCTGTATTAGAACCTTTAACCAATACATTGACTCCGGCTATTGGAGAAGAGGAAATTTCGTCCGTTACAATTCCATTGATTGATGTTTGACCAAAAATAAATATTGGACATAATAACAATATCAATAGAAAAGAATTTAAGTTAATTTTCATATTTATAAGATTAATTATTTAGTTGTACCTTTTATTGTAAGATAATCTCTATGTTAAATTTATGCAAAATTTATGTAAGTACTAACATGTGTCTTTTCCGCAAACGTTTTCGTGTTTATAACTTTCACATTTAATATACTAAATATTCCGAATACAATAATTTTAATATCCATTATTCTATATATTTATATAATATAAATTTAATATGAAACAAACTGTTACATTAAAACAAATTGCTAATGAAATTGGTGTATCTATATCTACAGTATCAAAAGCATTAAGAAACAGTGTTGAAATAGGAGCAGAGACTAAATTGAAAATCAAAGCCTATGCGAAACTATATAACTATAGACCAAATAATATAGCGCTAAGTTTAAAAAATAGAAAAACGAATACTATTGGAGTGATTATACCTGAAATAGTTCATCATTTTTTTTCTAAGGTTATTAAAGGAATTGAGCAAGTAGCAAATAAAAGAGGTTATAATGTTATTATAGGTTTATCAAATGAATCTTTTGATAAAGAGGTTATCAATATGCAGCTATTGGCAAATGGGAGTATAGATGGGTTCATATTATCAATATCTAAGGAAACACTTCTAAAACAAGATTACCACCATTTTACTGAGTCAATTGACCAAGGGATGCCAATTGTAATGTTTGATAGGGTGGTTAATGACATTAAGTGTGATAAAGTAGTTGTAGATGATTACGAGGGATCTAGAAAAGCAGTAGAAATGCTAATTAGTAAAGGTTGTAAAAACATAGCCTTAATAACTACTAAAGATTACGTTAGTGTTGGTAGATTAAGAACAAAGGGATATTTAGAGGCGTTAGATCTTAATAAAATTGCAGCAAATTCAGAATTTATTTTAAAAGTAGACGATAACGATGTTTCAGATGATCATTTAGAATCCCTAGAGTCTGATATTGAGAAATTATTGAAACAAAACAAAGTAGATGGAATTTTTGCAGTAAACGAAATATATGCAATAACTGCGATGAAGGTAGCGAGGAAATTAAAATTAAAAATACCTGAAAATATAAAGATTATTGGTTTTACAGATGGTGTTTTGTCTAAACACGCATCACCAAGTCTTACGACAGTTAGCCAACATGCAATAAAAATGGGAGAAATCTCTGCCAAATTAATTATTGATAAACTTGAATCTAAAGAGAGTAATGAAAACAATCAATTGATTATTATTCCTACAGAAATAATTGAAAGAGAATCAACTATTTAAATCTTGTTAACAATACAACGTTGTCGTAAATAATTAATTTAAGTTAAATTTTATTTATTTATATATTTACTTAAGTTGAACTTTTAAAAACATTTTTTATTAGTTACATTTTAAATGTATAAATCATTACTATGCATAAACAAAAATTATCTTTTTGGCAAATTTGGAATATGAGTTTTGGGTTCCTTGGAATTCAGTTTGGTTTTGCTCTACAAGGAGGTTTCATGTCAAGGATTTTTCAAACACTAGGTGCTTCATCTGATGAAATTCCATTACTCTGGATTGCGGCTCCATTAACAGGACTGATTATTCAGCCTATAATTGGTTATTTAAGTGATAATACTTGGCACCATAGATTCGGAAGAAGAAGGCCTTATTTTCTGATTGGGGCTATATTAAGTTCCATAACACTATTTTTTATACCATACTCTTCTACGCTATGGATTGCAGCTGGACTATTATGGATTTTAGATGCTTCAATTAATATATCAATGGAACCATTTAGAGCATTAGTAGCAGATAAATTAGATGAGACACAGAGATCATATGGTTTTTTGGTTCAAACATTAATAATAGGAATAGGTACTTGGGTTGCTAGTAATTTACCATGGTTCATTTCATATATAGGTTTTAGTGATTCTGCATCAATTGGAGTTGTACCAATGTCAGTAAAAATCGCATTTGGAATAGGAGCGTTAGTGTTTTTATCTAGTATTATATATACAGTTTTCACTACAACGGAGTACCCCCCCAACAATATGGAAGAGTTTAAAAACAAATCAAATAATTCAAATTTTTCAATAGAAATAATAAGTAATATTATTTCTATGCCTAAAACAATGAAAAAACTAGGATTAATACAATTTTTTTCATGGTTTGCTTTTTTTACAATGTGGAGTATGTCTAACCCCGCACTAACCGAACATGTCTATAATTCTCCGATGCCTACTCAATCTGATTTTAATCTAAATACTTATAATTTAGAGGATACTTCAAGTTATGATTATGCTAACACTAAATTTCAAGTAGCTTCAAACTCTGTAGGTTCTGCTATGGGGATGTATGGCCTTTCTTCAATGTTATTTGCATTAGTTTTAACCTTTTACACATCTAAAAAGAAGATAAATAGAAAACACATACACATGTTCTCTTTAATTGTTGGAGGATTAGGTTTTATAATGATGTATTTTATAGATGGGCAACCTGAATTATTGAAGTATTGTTTTGTTTTAATAGGAGTTTCTTGGGGGAGTATTCTTTCAATGCCATACGCTATGCTTTCAAGCTCGGTAGATCCGGAAAAAATGGGTATTACAATGGGTATTTTTAATATGTTTACTATATCATCATTTTTAGTTTTAGATTTATAATCTTTCATTATAGCAACAACAGCATCTTTTTGATAGATATAAAGGTAAGTTCCATCTGAAATTTGATAGTTACTGTGGTGTGGATGTTTTTCTATGTGGTTTAGTTTCATCATAATTTTATTTTTTTAATTTAGTTGTTTCTCAATGTTTATGGTACCATTATACAGTAAAATCACACTCTTGTGTAACTATTTTTAAAATTAACTTCTTTATTCTTTTTTTTGCGTGTTTCATAGAATAATATTCTATCATTGATAGTGGTCCTGTGATAATTGTATCATTGCATAATGAATAACTTTCATCAAGTCAGCCTTGTTATGCCCTTCTTTCTTACCATAGCGTTGGGCATATTTTAAAATATTGCCCATGCAGAAACCAGTACCATGACCTTGGTCAATAATGATTTCTGTTGCCTGATAACTCTTTGTTTGAGCATAATGTGAATCGTAAGTTGCCTCAACATAGTCTTGTAAGTCAGCGAGTATTCTATCTTCACTAAACTTAAAATCTATTTCATTTTGATTCTTTGCTGCGGCACGAACTTTTTCATTGTAAGTCAACTTAGGCAAAGAATCTCTCCTCTGACTTAATTTTGAATTTTTGTTTCTGTGTGTAAGACATATCAACATGTTTGATT
>ENA-ORXF01001320-ORXF01001320.1-marine-metagenome-genome-assembly--contig:-NODE-1320-length-16199-cov-6.998821_pt1 | contig 16199 bp, 14 predicted proteins | sample MGYA00237864_ERZ511476 | MGnify/ENA primary metagenome ERZ511476 (study PRJEB26306, sample SAMN06343908) | marine metagenome | isolation source: coastal waters | place: Atlantic Ocean: West Antarctic... | reverse complement strand
TATGAATGGGAAGGTCAGAAAATTTGGATGGAGTATCTAAAGCCTTATGTAGATACTTTTATTACAGATACTTATGGTTCTGCAGTTGGGGTTATAAATCCAGATGCAAAATACAAGGTTGTAATCGAAGGCCATGCAGATGAAATTTCTTGGTATGTAAATTATATTTCTGATAATGGATTGATTTATGTGATTAGAAATGGTGGTTCAGATCATCAAATTGCACCTAGTAAAATTGTAAATATTCACACTAAAAACGGAATTGTAAAAGGAGTTTTTGGTTGGCCAGCAATTCATACAAGAGACAAATCAAGTGAAGAAGCACCAAAGCCAGATAATATATTTATTGATACTGGTTGTGCTACTAAAGCGGAAGTTGAAAAATTAGGCGTTCACGTAGGTTGTGTAATTACTTATCCAGATGAGTTTCATATTTTAAATGGAGATAAGTTTGTTTGTAGAGCTTTAGACAACAGAATGGGTGGTTTTATGATTGCCGAAGTTGCTCGATTATTGAAAGAAAATAAAAAAGAATTGCCTTTTGGATTATACATTACAAATTCTGTGCAAGAAGAAATTGGATTGCGTGGAGCTGAAATGATTGCGCAAACCATAAAACCAAATGTGGCTATTGTTACGGATGTTACTCATGACACAACCACGCCAATGATCGAAGTTAAAAAAGCAGGTCTTTTAGAACTAGGCAAAGGACCAGTTATTGCGTATGCACCAGCTGTGCAGCAAAAATTACGCGATTTAATTATGGAAACTGCGGAAGCCAACAAAATTCCTTTTCAACGTTCTGCACTTTCTAGAGCAACCGGAACAGACACAGATGCTTTTGCATACAGCAACGGTGGTACTGCTTCTGCTTTAATATCTTTACCCATAAGATACATGCACACAACTGTAGAAATGGCGCATAAAGATGATGTAGAGAATGTAATTAAAATGATTTATGAAACACTTTTAAATATTAAAGGTGGAGAAACTTTTTCTTATTTTGAATAGCATCCTTTTTTCATGCGACAAATTTGAGTGTAAATTTGTATCGAGAACCCTTTAAGTTTTATGTTCTCGATACAGATTTTACTTCCTTAATGTTCCTAACAAAGTGAACCATCAGCGTAATTAAAATAGCCTAAATGAAACTCCAAAACCAAAAACATCTATTTAGTCTACCTGAAGAAATAACTTATTTAAACATTGCCAGTCAATCACCCTCTTTTAAGGCAGTTGAACAAGCAGGAATTGATGGCGTTCTAGAAAAAAGCCATCCCTATAAAATTATAGCAGATAGTTACTTCGAGCCTGTTAAAGAAGTAAAAAAACTCTTTGCGAAACTTATTGAAGTTAAAGATTACAACAGAATTGCAAATATTCCTTCTGCTTCTTATGGCTTAGCAACAGCAGCAAATAATATCACATTAAAAAAGAATGACGAAATTCTTTTAATTGACGAACAGTTTCCGAGTAATTATTATGTTTGGGAAAAATTAGCAAAGAAATTCGATGCAAAAATCAAAATAGTTTTGATGCCTGAGTCAAAAATAAACAGAGGTAAAAGCTGGAATGAAGCCATTTTAGAATCAATATCTGATACAACTGCAGTGGTTACTTTAGGAAACATTCATTGGGCTAATGGAACCTTATTTGACTTAAAATCCATCAGAAAAAAAACAACAAAACATAAGTCTTTATTAATTATTGATGGAAGCCAATCTGTGGGCGCATTGCCTTTTTCTGTGAAAGAAATAAAACCTGATGCTTTAATTTGTGCTGGCTACAAGTGGTTATTTGGTCCTTATGGTTGTGGATATGCCTATTTTGGAGAATATTTCGATAACGGAAATCCGATTGAAGAAAACTGGTCTAACCGCTTGAACAGTGAGAATATGGGCAATCTAGCTACCTATGAGCCGCAATACAAACCTTTAGCAAACCGATATTCAACGGGGGAACATGCAAGTTTTATTTATATAAAAATGCAAATTGAAGCGTTAAAACAGGTTTTAATTTGGACTCCAGAAGCAATCCAGGAATATTGTAAAGAAATCACTTCTGAAGCAGTGAGTACATTAACAGAAAATGGCTGTTTTGTGGAAGATACTGATTTTAGAACGCATCATTTATTTGGAGTAGCGTTGCCTGAGAAATTAGACATTGCGAAGCTAAAAACACGGTTACTGGAAGCGCAAATTTTTATTTCTTTTCGAGGGAATTACATTCGCCTTTCATGCCATTTATACAATACAAAAGAAGACTTTAAAAAATTAACCAATTGTATTTTATCTTGTATTTAATATGGATGAACTTATAGACATACTAACTCCTGAAGGAACAGCAACAGGAAAAACTGCCTTAAAATCTGAAGCACATAAAAATGGTTGGTTTCATGCAACTGCACATATCTGGTTTTTTACTTCGGATGAAAAAATACTACTTCAAAAAAGAGCTTTAACTAAAAAAGTGTTTCCTGGAATTTGGGATATTTCTGTTGCAGGACACATTGGTGCGGGTGAAGAAATTTTAGAAGGTGCAAAAAGAGAAGTTTTTGAAGAAATTGGAATAGAAATTCAAGAAAAAGACCTCATCAAGATTGGTACACGAGTGCACCAAGTAACCCATGAAAACGGAATTCAAGACAATGAGCATCACCATGTTTTTATTGCTGAGTTGAAAGTACCAATTTCGTCATTAACAATGCAGGAAGAAGAAGTTGCTGGTTTAGAGTTATGGGACTTAACGGTTTTAAAAGAAACAAAAAACCTTGAAAACGTTTTGCTTCCAAGGTTTCATACCTATTATGTTTCCGTTTATAATGAAATCGCAAAGCACTTAAAGAAAGCTTAATACATCTCACTTTATCAATAGACTGATTTATTGTATCGCTACTGGTTTTTCAAAAAACGCATTTAATAATTGACCTTTACTTACTAAAGGTAATTTAAATTCTACAGGTTCTCCAGCTGGTTTTGTTGGCATTCCTTTTTCATCTATTTCATACCAAGTAATTTCTTTCGGTAAAACGAATTCATTAAACTTTTCCCATTTATTATATTTAATAATATGGAAATCCTCATTTGATGTATTAGATTCAAAAGTTACTGTATATGCTAACCATTCCATTTGGTAGGTATTTGAATTGTAATACACAATGTAATTATCATCAGGAGAAGTGCCAATATCAGCTTCATATGAAATTTTATATCCAGGATACTTTGTTCCCTTAAAGATTAAATCATCTACTTTCTCATATATAATTCCGTTATCTGCCAATACAAAAGGCATGGCATAAAAGTAAAAATACAAGTTGTAATAAAATTCAGGATTTCCTTTATAGTTTCCTTTTTCTTCTTCGTCTAACCATACTTCTTTACCGTCAAAACCTAAAGAATATGTTGGTGTTTTTATGACTGTTTTTCTTGAATGCAAATCAACGGTATGTATCTCTTCACCCCTATTAAAAGATAGTGTTTGTGCATTTCTCCAAGTATCTATTCCTCCATGGGTTTTGAAAACAAGTCCTAAATCTGTTGGGAAATCTTCTTTCCTCATTTCAGCAACTCCCTCTTTTTTAGATTCGTTTTTACAAGAAATTGCAATTACCATAATTAATAATAAAAGTACTTTTTTCATATTTTGAGGAGTATTAATTTCAACAATTATATTGTCCTTTTTTCGCAATAATACTTACAAAAACAGGAACCTAATTCTTAAATTTTAGCTTGATAGGTGTATAAATCATAATACCTCCCTTTTGCCGAAATCAAGGCATTGTGCGTTCCTCTTTCTACGATGCTACCTGCTTCTACAACTAAAATTTGATCTGCTTGTTTGATCGTACTCAGTCTATGCGCAATCACAATCGTAGTTCTATCTTTTACCAACCCTGACAAACTTTTTTGAATTAAAGATTCACTTTCCGTATCTAAACTAGAAGTAGCTTCATCTAAAATTATAATTCTAGGATCTGCCAAAATAGCTCTAGCAATTGCCAATCGTTGTCGCTGACCACCTGAGAGTTTCACACCTCTTTCTCCTATTAGCGTATCTAAACCATCATCAAACCGGTCTGTAAATTCATTTACATACGCAGCATTTACAGCATCCTGCAGTTCTTGCTCTGTTGCGTTAGGTCTTGGAAATAAAATATTTTCTCTAATTGTTCCTTCAAACAAAAATTCATCCTGTAAAACAACACCAAGGTGTTTCCTATAACTCGATAATTTCACTTTAGACAGATCTTGGTCGTCAATCGTAATTGTACCCGTCTTGGGATTTAAAAAAGTAGCAGACAACCCTGCAATTGTAGATTTACCAGAACCAGAACTTCCTACCAACGCAGTTACAGAGCCAGAAGGAACCTGAAAACTTATGTTATTCAAAACGTCTTTTCCTTCTTCGTAGGCAAAAGAAACATCATCAAAAATAATTGCTCCATTCATATTCTCTAGAACAATTGTTCTGTCCTCATTATCTTCTTCAGCGGGCATATTCATTAACTCTTCTGTTCTATCTAAACCAGCCAATGCTTCTGTTAGTTGACTTCCAATATTACTCATTTGTACAATGGGTGCAATCATAAAACCAAGCAATAAAGTGAACGAAAGGAAGTCTCCAACAGTTAATTCTCCTGTCATAATTTTATACCCCCCAATTCCCATTATTCCAGTGGAAGCAATTCCTAACAAAAAAGTAGATGAACTAGTCATTAAAGCTGTTGCTGTTAAACTCTTTTTTACATTTTGAAATAATTTGTCTACCCCTTTTTCAAAAACTTCATTTTCTTGGGCTTCTGCATTAAAAGCTTTAATTACTCTAACCCCAGACAAAGTTTCTACTAATCTTCCATTTACCTCCGCATTGATAACTCCTCTATTTCTAAAAATAGGACGGATATATTTAAAAGCATTTAAAGCGACCACACCAAAAATAGCCACAGGAACCAATACAAAAAAGGTCATTGATGGACTTATCTGAATCAATAAAACCAATGAAATTACTGCAGTAATTGTACCACCCACTAATTGAACCAAACCAGTTCCTATTAAATTTCGAACCCCTTCTACATCATTCATAATTCTAGAAACTAAAGCTCCAGATTTGGTGTTGTCAAAAAAACGAATCGGCAAAGACAGTACTTTCTTTTGCACTTGCGCTCTTAATTCTGATATCAAAAACTGTGCTTGTACACTTAAAATTCGTGTCAATAAAAAAGAAGTAATCGATTGTACTAAAATTGCAAATCCAACAATAAATAACAAACTATACAAGGCATCGTAATCTCTATTAGGTATAACCTCATCTAATAACGATTTAATTTTTAATGGCGCTACTAAGCTTGCCAATCTGCTTAAAACAATCAGGATTAAACCTATAAAAACAAGCTTTCGCTTTGGCCAAATAATGGTTTTAAACGCTTTTAAAATAGAAACTTTAGGCTTCTTTTTGTCTTCTTTTGAATTTTTCAAATGTTGCATAAATTAATTTAAAAATATATTTTTCAAAATTAATAACAATTTATATGCCATTTAAATTAACATGACATTATTGCAAAAGTTTAACACCTCATGTTTTTTTGCACTGTCCTTTTCTATCACGCTTAAAGCCAAATCAACAATATTTACACAAACGATTTCAGCAAAAGCGCATATATTACCTATATTTACGATACCTAAATTACTACAAAGTGAAGAAATCCTACCAAGTAAAAGTGAACAACACTTTCGATTTTAAGATTGATAAACAAGCAGTTTTAGATTTAGATTCGTTAAAAATTTCAAATTCCAAATTTCATATTTTACTTAAAAATAACGCACACAAAACGGAGATTACCGAAGCTAATTTTAGTCAAAAATCCTATAAAATTAAAGTAAATAACAATATTTATAATGTAGAAATTTTTAATGAGTTAGATACTCTAATTCAACAAATGGGATTTGAGATTGCTGCCACAAAAAAAGTCAAAGAGATTAAAGCACCAATGCCAGGATTAATATTAGCTATTGATATCGAAGTTGGACAAGAAGTAAAAAAAGATGAAACACTTTTAATTTTAGAAGCTATGAAAATGGAAAATGCTTTGACCTCGCCTAGAGAGGGTATTATAAAATCTATTTCGATTGTTACAGGCCAAACAGTAAACAAAAACGAACTATTAATTGAATTTGAATAACAAACTAATTTCCTGCAAGTGCCATTACTAAAATTAATTCAGTAGCTAAATTTTAGTACTATAAAATAGGATTAGGTCTTTCACGGAAATGGAAAATAAAACTTTGAATGAAAAAAATTTTAATAGCAAATAGAGGTGAAATTGCCATTCGCATCATGCAAACTGCAAAAAAAATGGGAATAAAAACCGTTGCAGTATATTCTACTGTAGACAGAAACGCTCCTCATGTTCGATTTGCAGACGAAGCGATATTAATTGGCGAAGCCCCTTCCAATAAATCTTATTTATTAGGCGATAAAATTATTGAAGTTGCTAAAAAACTAGGTGCAGACGCTATACATCCTGGATATGGCTTTTTGTCTGAAAATGCTAATTTTGCAGAAGCTTGTGAAAATAATAACATCTCTTTTATTGGCCCGAAATCAAAGGCAATAAAAATTATGGGAAGTAAACTTGCTGCAAAGGAAGCAGTAAAAGCATACAATATCCCTATGGTTCCTGGAACAGATGAAGCTATTTCAGACATACCAAAAGCAAAGAAATTAGCAAAAGAAATTGGATTTCCAATTCTCATCAAAGCTTCTGCAGGTGGTGGTGGAAAAGGAATGCGAATCGTAGAGAAAGAATCAGAATTTGAATCTCAGATGAATCGTGCTATTAGCGAAGCAACCTCTGCTTTTGGTGATGGATCTGTTTTTATAGAGAAATATGTAAGCTCACCAAGGCATATTGAAATTCAGATTATGGCAGATACACATGGCAATGTGGTGCATCTTTTTGAACGGGAATGCAGCATACAGCGTCGTCATCAAAAAGTAATTGAAGAGGCACCTTCATCCGTTTTAACTCCAGAATTACGCTCTATAATGGGCGAAGCGGCTATTAAAGTAGCCAAGTCTTGCGACTATGTTGGTGCTGGAACTGTCGAGTTTCTGTTGGATAAAGCTCATAATTTCTATTTTTTAGAAATGAACACCCGCTTGCAAGTAGAACATCCTGTAACCGAATTAATCACTGGGACAGACTTAGTAGCATTGCAAATTCGTGTTGCTCGTGGTGAAGAATTACCCCTAACACAAGAAAATTTAAAAATTAATGGACATGCTTTAGAGTTACGTGTGTATGCAGAAGATCCTTTAAATGATTTTTTACCAAGTGTAGGTAATTTAGAAGTTTACAAAATCCCAAAAGGGAAAAACATCCGTGTAGATAATGGTTGTGAAGAAGGAATGGACATCCCTATTTATTATGATCCAATGTTGTCTAAACTAATAACCTATGGAAAAACGCGAGATGAAGCTATTGAGTTAATGATTACTGCTATTGAAAATTATCATATTGAAGGTATTCAAACCACCTTGCCTTTTGGAAGTTTTGTGTGTACCCACGATGCTTTTCGTTCAGGAAATTTCGATACGCATTTTGTTAAGAAATACTATTCTCCTGAGGCTTTAAAAAACAAACAAGAAGAAGAAGCTAAAATTGCAGCACTTATTGCTGTCAAACAATATCTAGAAGATTTGAAAACAATTCGATTACCTATAAAATAGGGTGTCGTTTTTAGTAAGCGAAAGTTAAACTATGTGCACAGAAGTTGACTTCGATTTAAAGTGAATGCAACAAAAGAATAAAATAAATAATACTGATCTCATACAGCTTTGCGCCTTTGAGCCCTCGCTAGAAAAAAGCATAAAAATGGAATCCAAGATAAAAGACCTTAACGAAAAACTTGCATTGGCTTATTTAGGTGGCGGACAAGCAAGAATAGATACACAACATCAAAAGAAAAAATTAACAGCACGAGAACGTGTTTTATATTTATTGGATGATGGTTCCTTTGAAGAAATTGGAGCTTTAGTTATCCACAGAACGAAAGAGTTCGGAATGGAAGAACAAACTTTTTACGGAGATGGTGTCGTAACTGGTTACGGTACTGTGAATGGCAGATTGACTTATGTTTTTGCGCAAGATTTTACTGTCTTTGGAGGTTCTTTATCAGAAACTCATGCAGAAAAAATATGTAAAGTAATGGATTTAGCACTCAAAGTGGGGGCGCCAATAATTGGTTTAAATGATTCTGGAGGTGCCAGAATTCAAGAGGGTGTTCGTTCTCTTGGTGGTTATGCAGATATTTTTTACAAAAATGTTCAAGCATCTGGGGTTATTCCGCAGCTATCCGCGATTATGGGGCCTTGTGCTGGTGGAGCAGTGTATTCGCCGGCAATGACAGATTTCACCATCATGGTAGAGGACACAAGCTATATGTTTGTTACAGGACCAAATGTAGTAAAAACAGTCACTAATGAAGAAGTAACAAGTGAAGAATTAGGGGGCGCAAGTACACATGCTACGAAGTCTGGGGTTGCCCACAAAACTTCTTTAAATGATGTTACATGTCTAGAAGATGTAAAAAAACTTTTAAGTTACTTACCTCAAAATAACAAAGAAACCCCTGAACTAATCCCCATTAAACTACATGATGAAGTTAGAGAAGACCTTTCTAGCATCGTTCCTGACAACGCCAGCAAAGCTTATGACATGCATGCTGTTATATCAGGAATAATTGATGCCGATTCTTTTTATGAAATTCATAAAGACTATGCCGAAAATATTATTGTTGGTTTTGCTCGTTTAGGAGGGCGAAGTATTGGCATTATAGCGAATCAACCTTTATTTTTAGCAGGTGTTTTAGATGTAAATAGTTCAAAAAAAGCAGCTCGTTTTGTACGTTTTTGTGATGCATTTAATATTCCGCTTTTAGTATTAGAAGATGTACCCGGTTTTTTACCAGGAACAGATCAAGAATGGAGTGGCATTATTGTGCATGGAGCAAAATTACTATATGCATTTAGTGAAGCCACGGTGCCTAGAGTTACCGTAATTACACGAAAAGCTTACGGTGGCGCTTATGATGTCATGAACTCCAAACACATAGGAGCAGACATGAATTTTGCTTGGCCAAGTGCAGAAATAGCCGTTATGGGAGCAAAAGGAGCCGCTGAAATTATTTTTAAGAAAGAAATTAAATCTGCAAAAAACCCAGAATTAAAATGGAAAGAAAAAGAAACTGAGTATGCGGCACTTTTTACGAATCCTTACAGTGCCGCCCAACGCGGTTTTATAGATGAGGTAATTTTACCAAAAGATACCAGACGAAAATTGATAAAAGCCTTTTCTATGCTCGAAAATAAGGAAGTAGAAAGACCGAAACGTAAACATGGGAATATTCCTTTATAACATAATGAATTCACTGGAGCGCTAAAAGTCACTTTATCATCAATACTTTTTTTACTAAAAGTGCTATTTACATTGGTTTTTTACTTGAAAATTGACTTATAACAAGGCGATTTAAGTACCCTATTAATTATAAAAACTACAATCGGTCATCCATAATGAGTTGCACAACTTCAGGGTTTAATAACGTAGAAACATCCCCTAAATTATCTATTTCATTACAGGCTATTTTCCGTAAAATTCGACGCATAATTTTTCCTGAACGTGTTTTTGGCAATCCCTCTGAAAATTGGATTTTATCTAATTTCGCAATAGGTCCAATTCGATCGGTAATTAATTGATTGATTTCCTTTCGTAAATTATCATGATTCCTACTTTCACCAGTATCTTTTAAAGTTACATACCCATATAATGCGCTTCCTTTGATATCATGTGGAAAACCAACAATGGCAGATTCTGCAACTGCAGGATGTTCATTAATTGCGTCTTCAATAGGTGCGGTTCCTAAATTATGCCCAGACACAATAATTACATCATCTACTCTACCCGTAATTCTGTAATAACCAACTTCATCTCTTAAAGCGCCATCACCTGTAAAATACATATTCTTATATGCTGAAAAATAAGTTTCTTTATACCGTTGATGATTTCCCCAAATAGTTCGTGCAATACTTGGCCAAGGAAATTTGATACACAGTCTTCCTTCTACTTGATCTCCTTTTAATTCGTTTCCGTTTTCATCGATTATCGCTGGCTGAATCCCGATAAAAGGTAAAGTTGCATATGTCGGTTTTGTTGGTGTCACATACGGAATTGGAGTAATCATCATTCCTCCAGTTTCTGTTTGCCACCAAGTATCAATAATTGGACTTTTCTTCTTTCCTATATTGTCATTATACCAGTGCCATGCTTCTTCATTTATGGGTTCGCCCACAGAACCCAATACTTTTAAAGATGATAAATCATATGTATCTACCAGCGCTGTTCCATGTTTTGCCAAAGCTCTAATTGCGGTTGGTGCTGTGTAAAATTGATTTACTTTATGCTTTTCTACAATTTGCCAAAAGCGTCCAAAATCAGGATAACTTGGCACTCCTTCAAACATAATTGTAGTTGCCCCATTTAATAGCGGACCATACACAATATACGAATGCCCGGTAATCCAACCAATATCCGCAGTGCACCAATACACGTCATCTTCTTTATATTGAAATGCATTTTTAAATGTATATGCTGTATAAACCATATAACCAGCCGTTGTATGCACCATGCCTTTTGGCATGCCTGTAGATCCCGATGTATATAAAATAAATAAAGCATCTTCTGCATCCATCGTTTCTGCTTCACAACTCTTAGAAGCAGCGTCCAATAAAGGTTGCAACCATTGATCACGACCTGCTTTCATATGTATGTCCGAATTGATTCTTTTCGCGACCAAAACAGTCGCTACACAAGGACAACTTTCTAGCGCCTCGTCTACAATTCCTTTTAGATCGATGGTTTTTACTCCTCGATAAGAACCATCAGACGTAATGACCATTTTACACTCAGAATCATTAATTCTTGTTGACAGTGCTGCTGCTGAAAAACCTGCAAAAACCACAGAATGAATCGCTCCTATTCTAGCACACGCTAAAGTTGCAATTGCCAATTCAGGAATCATAGGCACGTAAATACAAACTCGGTCTCCTTTCTGAACTCCGTTTTCTTTTAAAACATTTGCAAACTGATTGACTCTCTCCGAAAGTTGTTTATAGGTAATATGTTCTGCAGCTTCACTAGGATCATTTGGCTCAAATAAAATAGCTGTTTTATTTCCTCTTGTTGCTAAATGTCTATCAATACAGTTTTCTGTAATATTTAATTGCGCCCCCTCAAACCATTTCACTTCTGGCTTCGAAAAATCCCAATCTAAAACTGTATCCCATTTTTTTCGCCACACAAAATGTTCTTCAGCAATTTCTTCCCAAAAATTCTCTGGCTCCCGAACAGACTTTCTATATACTTGATAATATTCTTCTAAATGTTTAATATGATAATTGCTCATTTCTTATACTTTATTTATAGCACTAAACTATTAAATTGATATTATTTACTACTATTTTTTCTACTTACAACAAAAGTTTATCGACTAATAACAGATTAGATATATTCGTTTTAATTAATGTGTAGCTTCTCCTGCTCCACTCGGAATTCTAATATTTTCTACAATAGCTACCACTTCTTTTGGCGGCACTGGTGTGCATCTTGATACAATTATGGAAACTATAAAGTTAGCTATCATCGCAAGGGTTCCAAATCCTTCTGGTGAAATTCCAAACCACCAATCTTCTTTTGTTCCACCTCCAAACCAATCGAATTTGAATTTCATCATATAAAAAAGCATTGATAAAATTCCGACCGACATTCCTAGAATAGCGCCTTCTTTATTCATCCTTTTACTAAAAATACCTAAAACTATTGCAGGAAAAAAAGAAGCTGCCGCTAAACCAAAAGCCAATGCTACGGTGGCGGCTACAAAATCAGGTGGATGAATTCCGAAATAACCAGCAACGCAAACCGCAACAACTGCAGCGAGTCTAGCTGCTACTAATTCGCCTTTTTCAGAAATATTTGGATTGATCATCTTTTTAATCAGATCATGAGAAACGGATGCAGAAATCACTAATAACAAACCTGCAGCAGTAGATAATGCTGCTGCTAGAGCTCCTGCAGCTACCAAAGCAATTACCCAATTTGGCAAACCCGCAATCTCTGGATTCGCTAATACCATAATATCCTTATCAACAATTAATTCATTTTTGACCACATCTGCTAAATACTGTACTTTTCCATCATTATTTTTATCATCAAACTTTATAAGTCCTGTTTTTTCCCAATTACCAAACCATTTAGGAAGTGTTTCATATTCCTTATTACTAACCGTTTCAATTAAATTAGTTCTAGAAAAAAGGGAAATTGCAGGTGCAGTTGTGTATAAAATTGCAATAAATAATAATGCCCAACCTGCAGATTTACGAGCATCTACCACTCTTTTAACTGTAAAAAAACGAACAATTACATGGGGCAAACCTGCGGTCCCAAACATTAAAGCTGCAGTAATTAAAAAAATATCTAAAGTGCTTTTACTCCCAGAAGTATATGCTGCAAATCCTAATTCTTTATGCAAACCGTCTAATTTATCCAATAGGTAAACGCCATTTTCATCAACCCCACCAAAACCTAATTGCGGAATTGGATTTCCTGTCATCTGAATCGAAATAAAAATTGCTGGTACCATAAAAGCAAAAATCAACACACAATATTGTGCTACTTGCGTATATGTAATTCCTTTCATTCCTCCTAAGACCGCATAAAAAAGCACAATAATCATCCCTATAATTACACCCGTATTGATATCTACTTCTAGAAAGCGAGAAAACACCAAACCAACACCGCGCATTTGACCAGCAACATAGGTGAAAGAAACTAAAATTGCACAAAATACCGCAACACTTCTTGCCACATTAGAATAGTAGCGATCTCCGATAAAATCTGGCACTGTGAATTTTCCGAATTTTCTTAAGTAAGGCGCTAATAATAAAGCGAGTAAAACATAACCGCCTGTCCAACCCATTAAATACACAGAACCATCGTAACCATTAAAGGAAATAAGACCTGCCATAGAAATAAAAGATGCCGCCGACATCCAATCTGCAGCTGTTGCCAATCCATTAGCTAATGGTGAAACACCACCGCCTGCTACATAAAATTCTTTTGTAGAACCAGCTCGAGACCAAATTGCAATTCCTATATAAAGTGTAAATGTAATTCCTACTAAAATCCATGTCCAAACTTGAATACTCATCCTGTTATTTTTTATTTTTCGTTAAATCCAAACTCCTTATCTAACTTATTCATTAATCGGATATAAACAAAAATGAGAATGACAAAAACATATATAGCGCCTTGTTGTGCAAACCAAAAACCCAATTTAAAACCACCTATTCTTATGGTATTTAGCTCCTCGACAAACAGAATTCCACAAACAAAGGAAACCAAGAACCAAATGCTTAATAAGATTGCTAAATATTTTAAATTTTTATTCCAATATTTTTTTTTATTTTCTACTTCCATCTAAATAATGATTCTTTATTTTCTGTAATAATTAAACTTAAAAGTATATTTTTATGCCACTAATTTTATTTTGCAAATCCCTTAAATACCAAAAACCTAGCAAATCTAAATACAAACCTCTAAAACGATGCCTAAAGATTATAAAATTAGCCAGGGCAAATGCACAAAAAAAATCAAAATAAAAATGATGAATATTTATTTTGAAAAACTAAACTAGCTTTTTTTTAAAAAGGAAAGCTACTTAAAAAATTTTGTAAAATTAAATATATGTTAATTTTTGAAACCTTCTCGCAATACTGGCACATCATTTTATTATTCTTTGTTGTTGCGATTTTATATTCATCTGTAGGTTTTGGAGGCGGGTCCAGTTATCTTGCAATTTTAGCTTTAACAGGAATTATGTTTACCCAAATCAGAGCAACTGCTTTGTTGTGCAATATTGCAGTAGTTTCTGGCAATGTCTTCCTGTTTATTCAACAAAAAAAAATTGATTTTAAAAAAATAGCACCACTTGTTCTATTTAGTATTCCACTTGCTTTTCTAGGAGGAATGTTACAAATAAATAAGCAGTTCTTTTTTATTTTATTGGGCTTTAGCTTATTATTTGCGGCAATTACAATGTGGTTCTCAAAACGAATTATTACTTCTAATGAAAAAACTAAAAACTCAAAAGTAGTAAGAAATTCATGTTTTGGAGGAGTCATCGGTTTCATTTCTGGAATGGTTGGCATTGGTGGTGGAATCTTTTTAGCACCTCTATTGCACCTTACCAATTGGGACACTCCTAAGAAAATAGCAGCCACTGCTAGTATTTTTATTTTAGTAAACTCTATTGCTGGTTTTATTGGCCAATATTCGAATCCAGATTTTGTGATTGACTGGAATTTAACTGGTGTTTTATTAGCTACTGTTTTTGTTGGTGGACAAATTGGTAGCAGAAAAAGTAACAACTTCTTCACGCCTACTCAACTTAAAAAAGCAACCGCTATTTTAATTGCCTTTGTAAGTATTCGAGTTTTATGGAAGTATCTTTTTACTGCATAGCATTGCTTCTTTAAAAAACTTAAAACAAAGAATAAAATTACAGCAATTTTATTCTTTGTTTTTTCTTCCTTTAAAATTATAATGCAACGTCTCTTCTTTAATTTAAACCGCTTCCTAAATGCTCTAAAGAGCTTTGCTTTTATACCTTTTGGTACTAAGAAGCAAATAGAAGCACAATGCAGTAAACACGGTATATTTGCCATCACTATTATTTTTTAAAAACATCTTTACCTTTAAATTCTCATTTAATATCTTCTTGAATTCCTATTCTTTTCCTGATACTGTCTTTTACCTCTATAAACGGATACGATTTCAAATTTATTTTCTCATTTAATGTACTCGTTTCTATTGCCCCCTGAACGATATATAAACCTTTTGCTAACTTTGGTATTATAAGATTATTCCCTCCGAATCAAAATCAGGAAAAATACTTGTTGCCTAAAAGTATCGTATAACTTTACTTCTGCACTTCCTAGTAATAAACCAACTCACCTCAGGTTAGTGCTATTTGTTTTTTAATAATGTATTTAATGGCAAATTTAAAACTTTTTGCTCCCTGTGCAGATAGAACTATACAACACTTTTAATTGTCCCTATTAATTTACCAAATAAAACAGAAAACGCTACAATTACTTTCACTTTAACAGCAAGTGCAATAAGTGACTTATTGCGAATGCTCTTGTCATAGAAGACAGCTACTTTTTAGAAAAAAGGGGATACAATACGCACAGAGATTGTTACTTCTTTTAATACTAATATTATATTGGTTGCCAAAAAAAGACAGATAACTTGTATTAAAAAAATTTAAACCGAAATTCTAACTATGTTTAACCAACCCATATTTTGTGCTAGATATTTTAATAATTATATCTGTTGTTCCCCATAAAGCCGAAGAAAAAATTTGTTATGAAAAAAAATAGGCATAAATAAAAAAAAGAAGCGCCGTATTTGAGCACTCCTTTTTTTTGTTAAAGATTAGTTATTTAATTGCAAAAATTAAATTGTTTAATAAATTTAACTTTTTATTAAACAAAATAAACTCTATCTTTGTTACAGAGATTCTTAGTACGTTAAAAGAATCTGAAAATATTACTTTTTAAAATGTTTATTTGGACCTTATTTGTACCAAATTTTCTAAAAAGATGTTTTTTGGTTGATTGTAAGGCTGTTACTGAAAAGTAGCAGCTTTTTTTTATAGAATTTCACCTAAACTATCCTGCACTCTTTGGGTAATAATTTGAAGAATTCTTCTATTTAACTCTGACGAGTTTGAACTATAATAGGCATATTCATCCCCAGAAAAAGCACCAATTATAAACCCTAATGTCAGGTTTTTGTAATTGATATCTTTTACAAAGACCGCTTTCGTTTTACTGCGCTTTTTTTGGTCTGGTAGCGTTGAAAAATCAATTTTTCTTTTTGCTATATAATTTTTAAAAGATGCTATTAATAAATCGTGTTGCATTTTGATAACTGGTCTCAATGTCTGATTTTGAAACAACTCAATAACAGACATGTTCTCTTTAATCAAATCTTGTAAAACTGGTCTCTCTTTATTCATTTTCTAATAATTCATTTAGTTCTAATTGAAAATCATATTGCAAATCTTCATGCAATTTATCAATTG
>ENA-ORXF01001319-ORXF01001319.1-marine-metagenome-genome-assembly--contig:-NODE-1319-length-16209-cov-6.110030_pt1 | contig 16209 bp, 17 predicted proteins | sample MGYA00237864_ERZ511476 | MGnify/ENA primary metagenome ERZ511476 (study PRJEB26306, sample SAMN06343908) | marine metagenome | isolation source: coastal waters | place: Atlantic Ocean: West Antarctic... | reverse complement strand
AAATATTCATCTGCATTAACACCCTCCCAATCCATATCTAAGTATAATCTATTTTGATGTTGATTATAACGAATAGGCACTTCACCAGTAAGTATGTGTGATAACATATCTAACTGTTGCATAGTCATTTGATATTGTATAATAGATGTAGATGAAAAATCATATAAGTCATTTAATCTTAATTGATAACGAATATCAAACATACTGTTTGTTTGTGCTTCATCAAAGTTAAAAATATTTGATACTGAAACTACAGCAGAAGGCATGGGAATAAAATTCTTACCTTCCTGAAAATTTGCAGTTATTGTACTGTCTGATGTATCTGCAGATGTTGTTGTGTCATTAGAACGAGCTCTATCAATATCAGTTTGTGTAATTTTATATTTTAAATACATTTTTTCTACACCATCATAATGATATTGTGCAAAATATTGTAATGCTTCATCTATTCTATCATCTGTTTGGTCATCTGATACGTTGATATCAATAACACCAAATCCTAGATTTCTAAGACAGTATGATTTAAATGTCGTTTTACTTGTTGGTATCGCCATACTAGTTGTCCTTGTTTATTAGTATTTATAACAAAAACTAATTAACATAGTCTTGTATAGGTTTATTTGTACATATTCTGTACATCTTGATTATACTTGGTCGATATGTTAAGATATATAAATATTAAGAATAATTACTTGATATTATAAAGTCTTGACATAACATGTTCACAACATGTATAATGGTTACAAGATAAATTTTAAATTAATAACCTAAAGGAGATTAATATGTTTAAGAAGTTTTTTATCAATGCTCGTTATTTCATCGCTCCACTATTAATACTAGCATCTTTGTTTGGTGTAATAGCAGGTGGGCCATGGGTTTGGACAGGTGTATTCTTGTTAGGTGTAGGTATCATTATTGATACGTTATATACACGACAAACTATGGGTGCTGGATTTGATGATGAAGGTGAAACAAATGCTAATCCAACATTAATGAATTTAACAATGTATTTAATGTTACCAGTATTCGTTGCATTACAATGTGCTCTTGCATACCAAATATACAATGGTATGGTAGGTGCTGAATTATTAGGTGCAGTTTTATCTTCAGGTATTTTTGCTGGAATCGGTATCATTTATGGTCACGAACTTGCACATACTAAAGGATTCAGTTTTATCATTGCTCGTTGGATGATGGCACTATCTGGTTCTGCACATTTCTGTTATGCTCATGTATACAATCATCACTTAGAGTTAGGTTGTGAAAACGACCCAGCAACAGCTCCAAGAGGAAGAAGTTTGTATGCACATTTACCTAAATCACATTTTGGTCAAAGTAAATTTCTATACACAATGGAAAAACAAAGATTAAAAAGATTAGGTGTACCATTCTTAACATGGCAAAATAGATGGATTCGTGGTTATGCAATGTCATTACCAACAATCGCATTATTCTGGTTTGCTGGAGCATGGTTGGGAATAGCATGTATGGGATTACTATGGTTAATCTCTAACTTCGAATTAGAAGCATTAAACTACTTAGAGCATTATGGTTTAATTAGAGAAACTGGTTCTCCAATCGACTACAGACATTCGTGGGATAATTCTACAATGTTCACAAGTTGGTTCTTCATAGAAATTGGAAGACAAGCAGACCATCACGATAGAGGTGAAACTCATTTTTGGGAATTAGATGAAGTGGGTGCTCCAAATTGTGGTAATGGATATTTCACATTATTTGCTTTAGCTTTGATTCCACCACTTTTTCATAAGTACATGGAAAAACAATTAGCAAATTGGGATGCAAATGAAGCATCAGAAGGTGAGTTAAAGATTTCTGAAGAAATGAATGCAGTAGCAGGATATTCTCAGAATAATTGATTCCATATGCGTGTCTAGAGGACAATTTAAAGAGTTACGTTATACTATCATATCAGAAAGATATAAAACTCGAAATATTGGATATTAGACACCTTAGAATTGATATAAGGGGCTTCGGCCCCTTTTTTGTGGGTAAATTCTATTAATCTGCAGCTGTTATTGAATTTCCAGCAGATACCCAGTCTAAAACTCCTTGAGTATGTCTATTATCAGTGACAACTACACCATCTACTGTTTTAGGCATTGGACAATGAACTTCATTTCCACCAATGGTAGCTTTGATAGTTACGTTCGCATCTGAAATTGGGTCTTTTGCATATTGAGCTGCTGTTACTAATACTTGTGCCATAATTTATTCTCCTTTATAATTCTGCATCAAATGATATAAATCCAGCACCAGATTGTGATACACTACAATAAGTAGATGCCGTTAATCCTGTTCCACTTACTGTTATATCAAACTCAGCAGTATCAACATCAAGATAACTTGTTGCGAGAGCAGTACTAGTTGGTTGATGAGTATTACTATAGAACCATTGAAAAGCTCCACTCTGTGCTGCTGACGGAGCTGCTCTCATAGTAACAGGGAATAATCCTATACTTGCTCTTGCAACAGTGTTGTTAGCATTAGCTGAACCACCAATTGGTGGTTGTGTAAATCTTTGAAAATATCTTTGACATCTACTTCGGTTAACACCAAACGATTCATACTGAAAAGCTGGTATTGTAGTAGTATTATAATCTCCTGCCTCTATTTGAAATCCTACAATCGAAATAAAGTTATTCGTGTTTGAATAGATTGAATCTATACCTACTGCTGAGTTAGCATCATTATAAGATGCCCATCCAGCTGCAAGTGTACCTTCTTTAAAGTTTGACCCAGCATGTAATATCATATTGAATTGTAAACTGTTATTAGCGTCATCTCCAAGATTACCAGTAGTATCAGGGACAAATGACATTACTACTTGTGTCCAAGCAGTAGTCGTTGTAAATAATTTAGAAATGTGTCTACCATTATCGATATCTCTTATCTCCAGAGCAAAATCAAAAACAGCATTAGCCTTTTGATAAAATGCTACAGTAATATACTCAGCATCTGCTTCACCCTTTTTAAAGTGTTGACAATCTTGACCTTCAAATCTTGTATCTATTTGTAATAATTCTGTAGCAGCTATAGAAGTGTCTACTGTTGTACACTTTATATTTAAACTATTTTGGAAACCACCAATATCATTTACACCTTCTCGTTTTGATGTGAATCTACCAGCAGATGCGGCCGCAGTATGTCTAAATCTATCTACTGTTACATACCCCTCATCACCATCTCCTAATCCTGTTACTGCTGCACCACTTCTTTGGGCAACATTCATATCTCCATTAATTACTAATGGGGTTGCTTTTCTTTCTGGTGCAACTGTTCCGTTTTTAAATGCTCTTGTTAATGCCATAAGTTACCCCTTTGGATTATCATCCTTAACTTTTTTAACAGCTTTAAACCATTCGCCAGTCTTATCACCTTTGTCTGCTGCCATATCTTTGTATAGTAAATCTAGTTGTTCTGATAAGGTAGGGTATGCTAGTTTTCTAGTAACCTGTATTGTTTCTAAAGTCTCTAAGGCATTCCCTGCTGGGATAAAACCATTTAATGTAGAAACATCTGGTTGTGCTAAACCAGCAATATTCCAAGCAGATATAAAATCACCATTACCATCAGATTTATTTTCTAAAAGTACATCTTTTCTAAAGTCAACACTCGTAACGCTGTTGTCTTTGCAATATTCTATAATTTTACTTCTTAAAGTTGCCATCAAAACTCCTATGCTATTTTAAACCCAGCCATGTATGAATTATAGCCGCCATAATTACTATGTCCTGCTACTTGACATGTACCACTTGATATAATTGTTGCAAATAATTCTAAATAGTCATCAGCATCTAAAAAAATCACTCTTGATTGGTTAGAAGATGGTGATAAACCACCACCAGCATCACCATTAACTCTTGTGTCAAATGCATGTTCAAAATTTAAATTTGTACCACCACCATTTTTTCTTATAGAACATAAAACAAAATGAGCGTCAGTAGCATTAGCTTGTACAGTTGCAGCTATTGAATAATACCCTTGAACGCCTGGTGTAAATCTATAATTACTTGAACTATCAAATTTAGAATCTGAATCAAAACCTAAACCTGATTCAGTATCTAAAGTTACTTTGGTTGCTGAACCAGAAGTTACTGATTGATGTGAATTCAAGAAAGCAAAAAAGTATGGTCGACAATGGTCTAATTGTGTTGAACCAGAAAGTGTTTGAAATTGATTTGCAATAAATTTAAAGTCGTCTGCTCCAGCAATTTTAATATCTATTTGGTCATCTGTGTCTGCCGTAATACTTGTATCTGCATCAGCATCAAGTATTAATTCTGTTCCATTCATATCAACATTAGAACCACCTTGTACCTCAAACTTGTTTGCCTTAAATACAAAGTCATCTGCTCCAGCAATACGAATATCTATTTGGTCATCTGTGTCTGAAGTAATACTTGTATCACCATCAGCATCAAGTATTAATTCTAATCCATTCATATCTATAGCAGATGCTGCTACATTTGAAATTAAATTAACATTTCCATGATTAATGATTACTACTGAGTCACCAGCAGAAGCACCAGCTTGTAATACGACTGATGTTCCATTGCTTGCAACATAGTCATCTGTTACATTTAAATGAGAGCCGTTTAGATATACATCTATTCTATTCTGAGTATATGCTAGTGTTCCACCATCATTATCTGAACCTGTAAAAGTTGTTTGACCAGTAGTTGCTGTATAATCGAATTCTGTTCTTGCGACTAAAGTATCTGCAACACTAAATGTTCCAAATGCATTTATATTTAAAGTATCTCCAACTTCTGCACCAGCACCTAATACAACTGCAGTACCATTGGATGCTGTGTAATCAGCATCATCTAATCTAACACCATTAAGAAATACATCTATTTGTCCAGCAGTATATGCTAGTGTTACACTATTAGCATCACTCCCAGTAAATGATGTTTGGTTCGCAGTTGCAGTATATACAAACTGTACTCTTGTTGCGCCCTTTGATACTTCTCTACTTCGTGTCATTTTATATTATTCCTATGTTATCCTATACAGCAGCACTAAATGGGGTTGCTTCTGTTCCACTTGCAGTTAATACACCCTTTACGACATACTGGTCGGCAAGAGAATCAATTAATGTTAATTCATCTCCAATAGATACACCACCTTTTGTTCCACCATTTAAAGTAATGGTATCACTATCGGCAGCAGTATTAAAAGATACTACAGAACTTGCACTATCTTGATGTAGTATTACTGAACCATCTATTGTATCATCACCAGTAACTTGAATGACATAGTTTGATGTATTTGTAACACTTACTATAAAGTGATATGTTGCACCAGAACCAGTGGCTGCAGGCAATGTAAATGTTGCAGCTGCATTACCACCAACTTCACCCATGTAAAGTTTGCGACCAGAATGAGCAGCTACTGTAATTGACCCAGTGGCAACCAATGTAACTCCATTGTCTATAAATCTTGCGTTATCTCTGGCTCTTGTCATTTGAAATAGTTCCTATTCTTTCTCTTATTTATACATTATTTATAAGAGTTTTTTACTAATCACTATAGATAATTTAAGATAATATTAATTCTAACCTTTTCATCTGTGCATGTTGTACTATGATGTAACTTACTAGGGTCAAAGAATAATGCCCTATTTTCAATAGAATCAATTTTTGTGCCATCATCTAATATTGTACAACCATTACATGTATTCATTGATAAAATAAATCCTTTGTGTTCAAAATCATAATCTGCATGTGAAGAATGTTCTTGTATTATATCTGTTCTAGAATATAGATTAACTTTCATTCTTATAGAAGCTTTAATATCTAACATATTTGTAATAGATACAAAATTAGAATAATAATTGCTATCAGTATAATTTAGATGTGGTTCATATAATGTATGTGTAAAATAAGATGAATTATCCCCCTCTTTATGTTCAGCATTTAATGTTTTATTATAAAAATAAGGAAACTCGTTAGAAAAAAGTAAGTGTTGTAATTCTATAAATTTATCTTTAGGTAAAAAATTTTCTATTATTTTGTAGTTTTTTTCCATTCTATTTTTTTTCCTTTTAACACTGTAACGTATTCATCCTTTCTATAGGATACATGGGTGATTGTATACCTCTTATGAAAAAGACTAATGTTAATCTATCATCAACACCAGCATTTGTACTCATAGCACTGTGCCAAGAAAATGTATCATAACAAATTAATCTATTGTATATGTTATTGAATCTTATAGTTTCATAAAAATCACTATAATTTTTTTCTATAATCTCATCCCATTTTTTTTCATCAACATTATCATTTAGATATAAGTCTTTTTTTAATTTTAATATATTCTTACCATCTTCTTTTGTAAAATTATGATTTTTTTTTAATTTGTAAATTGATGTGCCACTATTTAAATTTGCATTGGGTGTTAGATATATTAAACCAGCAATACCAATTTCATCTTTAGAATTAGCATCCATATGAATTAGTCCTTTGTTACAATTTTCATGTTTGTGTGATTTTACTAATTGAAAAGTAATATCACTTTCATCCCATGTAACTTTATTCATAGATTCCCATCCATAAAATGCAAGTCCTATTTTAGCAATTAATTTTTGATTGAATGCATCATCTACTTCGTGTAATTGGTCACTTCTTTTGCCAGGCCATTTTCCCTCTGGGTCTTTTTCTTTAGATAAACCTAAACCCCACTCTCTAATTTTATCTGGGTCATCAAAAAAGTTATCTACACATACTGCATGAAAGTTTTTCATTTTCTAATTATTTTTACACCTTTAAACTTTGCTGGTAATCCTAAGTGTAGTCTACCATCATATAAATTATCTTTCGACTTTTCATTTACTTCATTGTAGTGTAAAAATACTTGTGTACATATATCACCCTCAAACTTATTACGCCAATGTTCTAATTCACATCCTCTATAAATTAACATATCAGATGGTTCAAGTTTTATTTCATGTTGTTTTCCATTTCTATCTTTTAACCAAATAGGAAATACATGACTTCCACCTAAATTTAAAGTGGTTGATACTTCACAAGAGTATCTATCTGTGTGAGCTCTCATATCATCATTAGTTTCATAAATTCTAGCATAAGAATATGTTGGTGTTAAATCTAACTTTGTTAACTTAGACATTTTTGGTGTAAGTATTTGAAGTATAGTTTCCATAGCAATATCTGAATAGTGACAATATGAGGTAGGGCACATTACATCACCAGATGTTCCCCAATCCTTATCATGTTTAGATATGTATGTTGTTTCTCTCATAGTTTTTTCAACTTGACTTTTTAACATAAAGTAATCATAAACAAAATTTGTTACATCTATTGGTATAGCATTTTTAATTACTTGATATCCGTTTTTAGTATAACTCATTCAACAGAACCCTCACCAAAATATCTTAAAGGTACAGCAGATAAATTAAAATGTATAAATCTAAATGCTCCCCCCTTTTTTGAAAAAATATATTCGTGTGGTAAATAAGATGGGAACATATACATATGCCCTGGCTCTGGTTGAACATTACATGTTCTTGAAGCAGGGGTAATTTGTCTTGAATCTAATTCTGGTAATGATGTCATAGCTGAACCTTGTCTTGGGTCGTGAAATAAAGGATAAGATGAATCTTCATTTTGTAAAAAGTAAAAACCTGATACATGACAATTTTCATGTATGTGTACTCTATGATGTCCACCACCATCTCTGGCAAACTCCTGTACCCACATAGAATCAAAAACTACTTTATGATTTGATATATCATTTCCCCATGATTGTAAAAGATTACATGCAGTACCACCAATGTATTCTACTAAATGTTTTAACTTAAAGTCATTTTCAATACTACCTGAGTGATAGACTCTACCCATATCACCTTCCTTTGTATATTCAGATTGTGCTTCATGCGACTCATCTAAATATGGTTGACAAGTTTTATTTACATCATCAACCCACTCTGGTATTTGTGTAGACCAAAATGGTGTTACAAAAAATTCTTCATTGGTTTCTTCTCTATCAGACATAACTATCTCCTAAATTCCATTGTACTAAACTTAATCTTTTTCCTTTTGTGACAGGTGAAACTCTATGCCAAGTGTAACTAGGAAATACACAAATAGAACCTCTTGGTAATATTTCTCTAACTTTATAAAAATATTTTTTATTAAAATCATTTTCTCTAGAAAACTCTAAAAATCCACCTTCATAATCTTCTGGGTTTGACAAACTAACTGTAACAGATAGTTTTCTTATTAAACCTTTTTGTTCTCCTTGTGTGTATGGATAATTCTGAGCATCTCTATGCCAGTCATAATATTCGCCTGGCTCATATATTGTAAATTGAGAAGCTTCTGATTTAGTAAAATTAAAATTCCAACCAGCCATTTCATTTGCTTTTTTTACATAAGGTTCTAATTCTTTTTTTACCCACCAATCACCAATCCATGATATATTTGAATTTCTTATTTCTTTGGTTTGTTCTATTTCTTTTTTACTACGAGTGTAACCAGTACGACCAGTTAAAGCAATATTTGGATTATTTGAATAGCCTTCTTCAATTATTTTGTCACACAAAAAAGGTGAAAGTGCTGAATCAAAGTAATAGAATAATTTTTTGTAGTTCATAATAAGTCACTAGTTAATAATATAAACTATTTATAAGGAAAATTTATGAATCTAAATCCCAAACTGTATTAGTTGTGTTCCATGTATAATTTAATGATTGTTCTATACCACCAACTAGTTTCAATGCGTACCCAGTCCATGTCTGAGCAGATTCGTTCCATTGAGATGAATAAATTTCGCTGTCTGAATCATCTGACCATTTACAATCAAAAGTATTAAACATAGTAACAGGGGGTTGCCAATCAAGATTTGAATCTAATGTCCATGAGTTAAATGGTTTAGCACAAACAAATTTATCTGCACTAGAATTGTAAGTATAACCTATACCAGCATATTGTTTTCTTTCGCTATCATTATATGAAGTTTGTATCCACGAACCACCCATTCTATTTTCAACCCACGTTCTCGCTTCTGCAGACCAATCTCCACCATTAGCATCTACATCTGCATTACTAAAAACACAAACTCTGAGTACTACATTACTACCATCTAATTCAGCAAAGTGTGCCATTACCATGAACTCCTTGTAGTATGTACATATTGAGCACCCATACTATAGATACCAGATTTAGCTTTTGTTCCAGCTACACATTCTACTGCAATTACAACTCCACTACCACCATTACCACCTGAATTAGCAGCATTAAAGGGAGCACTGCCTGGATAACGACCACCACCACCGCCACTACCACTATTAGCTAGTCCAACTTTAAGTACAGTACCAGTATGACAACCTACACAAATTTGACTTACGGGCCCATCACCCATTTGACCAGTACCACCACCGCCTGGTGTTCTTTTACCTAAATAACTTGACTTATCAGCAAGAGCTCTCATAATAGATAATGGATTACTTGGATGTCCTTGAGCACCAGCTTGTCCACCGCCACCAAAGAATCCACAATCACCTAAACATGTTGGAACTCCTAATGGTGTTAAATCTCTACCTTGACCGCCGTTACCTGCTCCACATGTTCCACCACTACCTTGTCCTTGACCTTTATTACAAGCACCACCGCCACCAGCAGCTCTAGGGCCACCACGACCGCCTGGGCTTCCTTGATATATAGGTGAACATCCACCAAATGAGCCTGGATGAGTACCTAATCCACCCTCGCCAGGATTACTCCCACCAGTTCCACCGCCAGAACCATTTACTCCACCACATATACCAGCTACTGGGCCTCCAGCATTTTGTCCACCACCACCCATACCTTTTAAAGCAGTTAATGGAGCAGGACCACCCCATACACTATTATTACCATCACCACCTTTATCACAATTATTAGCTGTAAGTGCAGTTCCACCAGCACCTATTGTTATGGGTACTGCATCAGATGGGAAAGGATGACATTCTACTACTACAACACCACCAGCACCAGCACCACCAAAAGAACCACCACCACCGCCAGCAATAACTATTGCTGTACCAGCAGGCATTGTTCTAGTAAAACATCCACTTGATGTAAATGTTGTTACTTTTTTAGAATTAGTGGGTGTATTACATGCACCTATTATTCCACCATTTATTGAGTAATTACCCATTCCTATTCACTCCTAATTATTAAGCGTCATCTAATATTTCAAATGATACGAATAAATCTAAATCACTGGCTGCACTTGCACCACCTTTGAGTATATCACCTTCCATTAAATAGATAGGTGTATCTAAAACTACTAATGTAGTATCAGCTGGAACAGCAACAGTTTTTGCGAGATAAATAGTTGCATCAGCACCTGTAGTAGCTACACCTGTTGAACCACCACCAGTACCAGTACCCAAACCATCTACGAATAAATCGAATGTAGCTGAGTTAGTACCATCAACATTAGCAACAGTAATTCTATTAATTTTTACAAGTTTTTCTGCAGCCACTGTAATTAAAGTTGCAGTCGCTGTTGCAGTTAAATTAAATCCAGCATTAGCACCAAGTACTGATGATACATTTATTAAATTTGGATTTGCCATTTTCTATTTCCTCTATTATGTTCTATTATTTATAATCATTTATCTGCCGAATAACATTGCTAATACAATTGCCTTTCCTGTAGATAGTCCGAATCCATTTGCAGTACCACTATTAGTTATAGTTGCACCTGAATCTATTGTTAGTGTTGTACCAGATAATATGTTCATGGCATTTGCACCCATTGTAATATCGATTGCATTCGCAAGTTTAAAATCAATTCGGTCATCTGTGTTTGCTCTGATACTTGTATCACCATCTGCATCAAGTACAAGTTCTGCACCATCTAAATCAGCAGACTGTATGTTTGTACCTTGCACTGCCAATATTTTTATCATATCGTTTACAGTTGCAGCGGCAGATAATACGACAGCAGTTCCATTGGATGCTGTGTAATCTGAACCATCTAACATAACACCATTCACTAATACTTGTACAGTATTTACTCCAGCAGTATATGCCAATGTATTACTGTTATCATCTGAACCACTAAAGGATGTTTGAGCAGCAGTTGCTGTATATTCAAAAGCTTCAAATGCAGTTGAACCAGCATCACCAAAAGATAATACTCCATTTGCATTTGTTGTTAATACTTGTCCAGAATCACCATCAGCACTTGGGAAATCAAATGTTACACCATTAGATGTAAAGATAAGATGTCCACCATCTGATGATATTGCTTCGTTAGAATCGTGGAATTGTAATGTTGGTGTTCCACCACTATCTGTTAATAATAATCCTGTGTTGTGTACATGAGTTAATTCGATTTCATTATTTGCACCAAATCCTAATGCAGAACCATCTGTTATTATTTTGAAATCACCATCATGAGTCATTCTAAACATTTCAGTAGCGGCAGCAGATACACCTAGTTTGAACGCAAGTCCTGTAGAGTTATTGTCTGAAGCAAAAGTATCTTCTGCTGTAGCAGCAATTGAAGCCGCAGTTGCAATAGCATCTGTTCCACCACTATCTCCAGCAGTGAAGTCTATTCTTCCAATCTCCTCACCAGATATAATTGCATCTTCTTCGGATTCTAAATTTAATACTATAGGTAAGTTATCACCTGTAGCTTCGTGTGAAAGTTTTAATCCTACATCTTGAACATGTGTTAGTATAACTTCTTGGTCATTACCAAATTGAATTGTACTACCATCTGCAAGGAATAAATCAGACCATTCTAAAGATGCAGAACCTAATGCCTGTGCATCTGCAGAACTAGGTGTGTTTGCACTTGCAGTTACAAAAGATAATACACCACCACCATCTGTTTTTAATACTTGACCATCACTACCATCAGCACTTGGAAAATCAAATGACACACCATTAGATGTGAAGATAAGATGACCGCCATCTGAAGATATTGATTCATTTGAATCGTGTAATTGTAAAGTTGGTGTACCACCTGAATCTGTTAAGAGTAATCCTACATCATGAACATGAGTTAATTCTATTTCATTGTTAGCACCAAATCCAATTGCAGACCCATCAGTTATAACTTTAAAGTCACCATCATGAGTCATTCTGAACATTTCTGTTGCAGCTGCACTTACACCTAATTTAAAGGCAAGTCCTGTTGAATTATTATCAGATGCAAAAGTATCTTCTGCTGTAGCAGCTATACTAGCCGCAGTTGTAATAGCATCTGTTCCACCACTATCTCCAGCAGTAAAATCTATTCTACCTATTTCTTCTCCTGAAATAATTGCATCTTCTTCTGATTCTAAATTTAATACTATAGGTAAATTGTCACCTGTTGCCTCATGAGATAATTTTAAACCTACATCTTGAACATGTGTTAGTATAACTTCTTGGTCATTACCGAATTGAATTGTAGAACCATCTGCTAAAAATAAGTCTGACCATTCTAATGATGCAGAACCTAATGATTGTCCATCAGCACTTGATGGTGTATTTGCACTAGCAGTTATAAATGATAATGTTCCGTCACCATCTGTTTTTAAAACTTGTCCATCCGTACCATCAGCAGTTGGTAATTCGAATGCAACACTATTAGATGTTAATATTAATTTACTACCATCAGAAGATACTGATTCACCTGTATCATGTAATTGTAATGTTGGACTTCCACCAGCATCAGTTAATAATAATCCTGTGTCATGTACATGTGTTAAAGCAATTTCAGAGTTTGCACCGAATGATAAAACTGAAGCATCAGTTATTAATCTTAAATCATCTCCAACAGTTAAGTCAGCGGCAATACCTACTCCACCTGCTACTGTTAATGCACCATCAGATGCACTTGTGTTAGCAGTAGTTGCTGTAATGGATATTACACCAGCAGAAGAAATACCTATTGCATCTGGGTCAGAAGCTGAACCTATTGTTCCAGCATCTTTAATTAATATGTCATCTACGAATGTAACAATACCTGTCGAAGCAATTGTTATAGCTGATGTACTAGATGCAACACCAATCGTTGCAGTATCTTTTAATACTAAGTCATCTACTAAAGTAACAATACCTGTACTTGCTACTGTTATAGCACCAGTACTTGAAGCAGAACCTATTGTACCAGCATCTGGTATAATAATGTTTCCACCTGTAGTCATCAATCCAGCACCTGTATAAGTACCACTTGCATTTATATTTGCATTGACATCTAATAAGGTTGCATTTAATTCTATTTCATCAGTTGCATTAATATCTAATATTGCATTTGTTGGAGCACCGATAGATTGAGAAGCATCATTAAATTGAATTACTGAAGTTCCATTTAATAATAATCCTGTATCGTGTACATGTGTTAATGTTACATCTGAGTTAGCACCAAAACTTAAAACAGTTGCATCAGATATTAATCTTAAATCATCACCGATAGATACATCAGCGGCAACACCTAATCCACCAGCAACAGTTAATGCACCATCTGTAGCAGAAGTGTTTGCTGTTGTAGCAGTAACAGATATAACACCACCTGAAGAAATACTAATTGCATTTGTATCAGAAGCAGAACCTATTGTTCCAGCATCTGGTATTGTAATACTTCCACCAGAAGTATGTACTGTTCCTGTTTCGTTAGGGAATGTAATTGTTCTATCAGCAGTAGGGTCAACAACAGTTATCGTAGTTTCAAAACCATCATCTGTTGCACCTTCGAATACGATAGTACCATCTTCTTTTACATTTAATACTGTTGTATTTGTATTTGTAGTATTAAGAGTTGTATAGGATATAGTACCGCCTTCGATTGCAGAAACATCTGTAACCAAATTATTGAACTGTGTTCTTAACTCATTTAGAGTACTTGAACTAGCTATATTTGATGCTGAAATTGACATTTATTTTTCCTATTATTTCCTTTATTTATCTAGTAATTGTGTCAGCATATTTTTTATGTCATGCATTTCACATTTAATTTCATTTACTTCCCTAGTTACATCTCTTAATTTGTCTCTTTCTTTTTGAGCATCAGCTTGTCTCTTTTTTGCTTTTTCTAATGCACTATTGTTAACATCAACACCAATTTTATATTTCCCATTCAGAACACTTAATAAAATTCCTGCACCACACCCAAAATCTAGAATAGTCATTTCTTATGTTACATGAGGTTGAAAAAATTTATTGCAAGTAGGTATATTATCTATCGCCACATTATTTTGTTCTGAAACATACTTCTAATCATAGTATTCTCGACTCTTATGATTGTTCTCCACTTTCATTACGTTTAATTTATAGGTGTAATTATATGAAACTTTACCTTAATTAGTAAATTACATTTTTTTTAGCATGGTCTTCAGACAGGTAGTTGTATATCAATAAAAATTAAAATTTCGCACTAATTGTAGCGCATCAGCGGAGCTAGACTATAAAAAGTATTTTTTAATAAATACTTTAAGAGTGATCAAAAAGTCTTCCAACACTTTAACTTTAAATAATATTAAAAGAGCACCCGGATGGCCCTGGACGTCATAGGCCCGTTTAACATAATTCGTTTATTTCATTCTCCCATTCATTGACTTTAGGATCGGTTGTTAACCAGCCTATTTCATTTAAGCAAGAGAGAACTTCTTGATTTACGTCTTTATCTATCCCTGGATAGAAAAAATGGCATTTACATTTTTTTAATTTTGATTTATAATTCTTTAATTAATTTCAACATTTTTCTATTTGGGAAAGTTTCAAAATCATAATAAACAGTGTAACCCGATTTTTTATAAAACCTCAAAACACTATCGTTAGAATCTGCGTCCGTTGTTAATGTGATGGAATTAATGCCTTTTTCTCTAACTTGATTTTCAAATTCAACTAATAAACTTTGTCCAATTCCAAAACCAGTTTGATCCGGCGATACACCAATTGAAAGCAATTCCGCATAATTGCCTTTATCATCTATATTATTTAGTTTCGTTAAATTTTTAAATAACCTAATTAAAGCCGATGGTTTAGTAAACAATAAAAGCATGACTTGAAAAAAATACTCCAACGAATTTGAGAAAATTAACCTTTTATTAAATCCCTTCGAATTTAAACATCCAACAGCAAATCCTAACAACTTTTTATCATCTTGAATGATGGCACATATTGAAACAGCTTCCTTACTTTTTGCACAGCTTTTGTAATAGGTTTTAAGAAACGAATATCCCAAACTCGTTAGAAAAAAATTTGGAAATGATTTTAGATGAATTTTGGCAATTTGATTAGAATCTGAAACCTTTGATTTTCTATAACGTATCATATTTATTCTAATAAAGCATTAACTAATTGCTTTAAATTATTTTTCTTTGATAAATTCTCCATTGCAAAATTAAAACCATTTTCACCTTTTAATTCTAATTCTGACTTTTTAGTTAAAAAAGCTTCTCTCATTGCATCTGTCAACATATCTATATTCTCAGGTTCTATAACCCAACCTGCCTTGGCTTCATTTATTACTCTTGCAGAATCACTATCAATATCAACTGATGCTATGATAGGTTTTTTGGAAAACATATAAGCTGGGAGTTTTGATGGGATAGAACTTGAAGCTGCACCTTTTTTAATTGGCAGTAACATGACATCGGCAGATCCTTGAATTTCAGGAACCATACCGTCTGGTACATCAACAAAATCCACGCGCTCAATTTTTCTTAGAGATACCAAATTCTCTAGTTCAATTCTTTTTGATCCAGAACCCGCTATTAGAAGCCTGCATTTTCCTAAATTTGCTTTACAAAAACTCTCAATCAATAATTCAATTCCGGCAACCGGTCCTATATTCCCCATATACATAAACGTGAAAACCCTTTGCTCGACAGAATTATTGGTTTTTGCTTCATTATAATCGATAAACGACTTATCATCTTGCCAGTTTTGAACTACTATAATTTTATTCAAAGGTATCTGTCTTGTTTTGGAAAGATGTTTTTTCATTTTTTCAGAAATAGCTATAATTTTTTTCGATTTATCAAGTATTATTTTATCAATAGGTTTTAAGATTAACTTAAACAGAAAACCTAATTTTGGCATTTTAATAGATAATGATTCGGGATACACATCTTGTACATGAGTAGTAATATCTATATTATATATACACGCGGTTTTCACTGTCAAATATTGAGCAAAAATTGGCCATGAGTTCATGTAAATTAGATCAATATTATCT
>ENA-ORXF01001315-ORXF01001315.1-marine-metagenome-genome-assembly--contig:-NODE-1315-length-16258-cov-8.075521_pt1 | contig 16258 bp, 15 predicted proteins | sample MGYA00237864_ERZ511476 | MGnify/ENA primary metagenome ERZ511476 (study PRJEB26306, sample SAMN06343908) | marine metagenome | isolation source: coastal waters | place: Atlantic Ocean: West Antarctic... | reverse complement strand
ATCCATTGAATTATCCCTAAATAAAATAATAATGATGTTAATGCTGAAAAGAAAATAATAGTTGGTAATACTTGAAATGCAAAAATATATCCAAAAGAATCCATGTCTGAGATTAAACCTGCAAACAAAAAAGAACTCCCTGCCTTTGTATACTCTAAAATTTCTATAAAAAGCATTCCTACCAATTCAAATCCTTTTTGAACCAATGATATTTTTAAAACACCAACAGCTATAATTAATTGAAGAGATAAACCAATAGCCACTTTTTTCCAGCTAATTGCTTTTCTGTTAGCGCTAAACAAAAATGAAATCACTATTAAAGAGAACATTCCTAAGACACCTCTCCAAAAACTCGAAAAAGTAAAATCTCCACTAGGAATTATTTCTTCTTTTTCATTTACAACTGTTGCCTTTCTTTGCAATGCATTTTTTGTTAACGGTACTTTAATTCCTTCTTTAACTGCTGTTTTAGGTAACTGCGTTTTTCCGTATTCCTGTGATGAAAATGTATAAGTAACATCTCCTTCAGATAAAACTAAAGCAGCATTATTAAAAGATATAATATTAAAATACTTCAACTCTTTTGCTGGTGTATCAAAATTAAGGATAATTAAATTGTTCTGTCGAAGATAGGTTCCTGAAGCTTTTTCATTTTTACCAAAAACTGGAAACTCAAATTTACCGTCTGCTAAAGAAAAAACTTTTTTTTCTGCTGTTTTCAATAAGGAAAATCCGTCTGAGTTTGTAACGGTATTAAATTTCCAATCTTGTTCTAAATCTTGTCCCAAAAAAGACATTGAAATAAAAAAAAAGACAATTAAAAATAGGTTTTTCATAAGTAAGTTACTTGTTTTTAAGAGCGTTGGCTAATTTCATCTCGAACTTTTGCAGCTAGTTCATAATTTTCGTCAGCAACCGCTTTGTCTAATTGTTCATTTAGTTCTGAAATTGATAATTTTGAATAAGAAGACTCCTTATCAACACCCAACAAACTTTCTGTAGCTAAAGAAATATCTTGTATTTCTGAAGAATCACTTAAACCTAATTCTTCATCTATTTTTAGATATACACCTGCTTTATCTAAAATATTTTCATAAGTGTAAATTGGAGCCTGAAAACGAATCGCAATTGCAATTGCATCTGATGTTCTTGCATCTATTATTTCTTCAACCCCTTCTTTTTCACATACTAGACTGGAAAAGAAAACACCGTCTACCAATTTATGAATGATAACTTCTTTGACTTCTATTGAAAAACGATCTGAAAATGTTTTAAATAAATCGTGCGTTAAAGGTCTTGGTGGTCTAATTTCTTTTTCTAGGGCGATTGCGATAGATTGCGCTTCAAAAGCGCCAATAATAATTGGTAAAGTTCTGCTTCCTTCCATTTCACTTAACACCAATGCATAAGCACCTGTTTGTGTTTGACTGTAGGAAATACCTTTTATGGTTAGTTTGATTAAACTCATATATGTTTCTACGAAAAATAAAAACAGCTTTTAAATGATTCTATTTTAGCTAATTTTTAGGGGGACAATTTACTAAAAATTATATAGTGAAAACAGTTATTCTTTCTGAATTTATTTTTTAGCACAAACTAAAGTTTGCGTAAAAAATAAAGCTACTGTTTGAATGTTACTACTTTTTAGCGGAAAGCGAGTAGTAATAGAGCCAACAAATTATATGCGGACTAAAAGTGTCACACTAAAAAACCTATCAAAAATGAATATTGATAGGTTTTTTCTAGAATACTATTAAAATAATTTGGGCACGCCCAAAAAATATTAAGCTGCTTTAAAAGCTTTTAATTTTTCTATTAATTTAGGAATCACTTCAAAAGCGTCTCCAACAACACCATAATCTGCAGCTTTAAAAAACGGAGCTTCTGGGTCTGTGTTAATAACAACTTTCACTTTAGATGCATTGATTCCTGCCAAATGCTGAATTGCACCAGAAATACCAATTGCAATGTACAAGTTGGAAGCAACTGGTTTCCCAGTTTGCCCAACATGCTCACCATGTGGACGCCAGCCTAAATCTGAAACCGGTTTAGAACAAGCTGTCGCAGCACCTAAAACTTCTGCTAATTCCTCTATCATTGCCCAGTTTTCTGGTCCTTTTAAACCTCTACCAGCAGAAACTACAGTATCTGCATCTGCAATGGTTACTTTTCCTGTAACTCTTTCTATACTTTCAGATTTTACACCAGAAGCTACAACTTCTGCATCAAAAACTTCTAAAGTACCAGCAACTGGATTTTCATGAATTCCGAAAGAGTTCTTAGCCAAACCAATTACTTTTTTGTCTGCAGAGATTACTGTATTTGAAAATGCTTTGTTAGAAAATGCTTTCCTTTTTACTGTAAAAGGACTTATACTTGTGGGCGCTGCAACCGTGTTTGATGCATAACCTGCTTCTAGACCAACAGCCACTAAAGGCGTCAAATACAACACATTTATACTAGAATCTACAATAACCACGGTTGCATTTTCTTTATTTGCTGCTTGCACAATAACAGCGGCATACTCCTTGGCGTTAAAAGTAGACAAACGGTCGTTTGAAACCGTTAACACTTTTTCTGCACCATATGTGTATAATTCTGAGGCATCTGCTGCGTTTATTGTTAAAACAACTAGATTACTCTCTAATTGATCTGCAACTTTTTTTCCGTATGAAACTACTTCGAAAGCAGTTTTCTTAAATTTTCCGTCTGTTGAATCGGCAAAAACTAAAACTGACATATTTTTTATTTTTATATTTTTTGATGAAACGAATTGGTTTATCGAAAAATGAATTCTTAATTATTTTTATAAGTGAAAATTTAAATCACTTTTGCTTCATTGTGTAATAAGTCAATTAATGCGTCTAAATTATCTGCATCAACCAATTTAACAGCTCCTTTTGGTATTGGCTTTTCAAAAGACGCTATTGCTGTTGCTGCATCATTTCCTATTGCTTCTAATACTTGTAAAGGCTTTTTTCGTGCCATCATAATTCCTCTCATATTAGGAATGCGTAAATCTTTTTCTTCTACAAGACCCTTTTGACCTCCTATCACTAAAGGTAAAGAAGTAGATACTACTTCAGCACCACCGTCAATTTCTCTTTTAGCTTTAACATTTGTTCCATCAACATCCATTTCTACGCAACCATTCACAAAATTGTAATCCACCAAAGCAGCTAACATTCCAGGAACCATTTGTCCATTATAATCTGCAGATTCTTTGCCTGCTAAAACAAGATCATAATTTCCATTTTTCACTACTACTGCTAATTCTTTTGCAACTAAAAAGCCATCTGTAGGATCTGTGTTTATTCTAATAGCGTCATCTGCGCCAATTGCCAACGCTTTTCTTAGCGTAGTTTCTGTTTCTGCACCACCAACATTAACAACCGTTACAGAAGCACCTTGCTTCTCTTTAAACCACATTGCTCTTGTCAAACAAAACTCATCATAAGGATTAATTACAAACTGCACTCCGTTTTTATCAAACTCAGTATCATTATTTGTAAAATTAATTTTTGAAGTGGTATCAGGGACATGACTAATACAAACTAATATTTTCATAAATTATAATTTTATATTCTTTAGTTGTTGTTGACGAAATTACGTCTTTTTTTTAAATTTACTATGCATGCATAGTAAATTTTTTAATTATTTAACACTTTTATAAAAGATGATTTTTTTTTGCTTTTAGAAACTTCCCAACAAACAAGAGGCAATAGATGTCTTTTTTGCAAAAAAAACATAAAATAAGGAAGCATTCCGAAAAACTATTTTCCCACATGCCTTTGCAAGAAACATGAATAAACCTAAAAAGAAAATGCTAAAGAAAAAAAAATCATCACTTTTTTCAGTCCTAATAAAAGCATAAAACGAAGACACGAAGATATCACTAATAACGATTTTGGTGTGTATTTTGTTAAATAATTATCCTCTTACACAAATTGAATACTGCGTAAAAATATTAAAATCAGCAGTGAAATAAACCCTACAAAAAGACACCAATTACTTCTTTTATAAAGTTGTTTTAAAATCGAAAACGTTATCGCAATGTTTCATTGATCAATTAGAAAAAATAATAAATATTTCATTACTTTTGTTGGACTAAAATAACAACAATTTATATTCGATGAAAACAGTTCAATTCAGACAGGCAATTTGTGAGGCCATGAGTGAGGAAATGCGCAGAGATGAGAGCATTTATTTAATGGGTGAGGAAGTTGCAGAATACAATGGAGCCTATAAAGCTAGTAAAGGAATGTTAGACGAGTTTGGTGAAAAAAGAGTAATAGATACTCCGATTGCTGAGCTTGGTTTTGCAGGTATCGCAATTGGTTCTGCTATGAATGGCAATAGACCTATTGTAGAATATATGACGTTTAACTTTTCTTTAGTTGGAATTGATCAAATTATAAACAACGCAGCGAAAATTAGACAAATGTCTGGTGGGCAATTTAATTGTCCTATCGTTTTTAGAGGCCCAACGGCATCTGCTGGTCAATTAGGAGCTACACACTCGCAAGCATTTGAAAACTGGTTTGCAAATACACCAGGTTTAAAGGTTATTGTTCCTTCAAATCCATATGATGCAAAAGGCTTATTAAAAGCGGCTATTAGAGATGATGATCCTGTAATTTTTATGGAATCTGAACAAATGTATAGTGACAAGATGGAGATTCCTGAAGGAGAATATATTATCCCTATTGGAGTTGCAGAAATTAAAAGAGAAGGTACAGATGTAACGGTTGTTTCTTTTGGAAAAATCATCAAAGAAGCTTACAAAGCGGCAGATGCATTAGCGAAAGAAAATATTTCTGTAGAAATCATCGATTTAAGAACGGTACGTCCCTTGGATCATGCTGCCATTTTAACTTCAGTGAAGAAAACTAATAGATTGATTATTTTGGAAGAGGCTTGGCCTTTTGCAAGTGTTGCCTCTGAGATTACGTATAGAATACAACAAGAAGCATTTGATCATTTAGATGCTCCTATCAAAAGAATTACAACAGCAGACACCCCTGCACCCTATTCTCCTGTATTATTTGAGAATTGGATTCCCAATGCTAATGATGTCATAAAAGCTGTAAAAGAAGTAATGTATATATAGTGCAATCTTTTTAACTATTTTTAAAAATCCTTTTCATCTGTCGATAAAAGGATTTTTTATAGCTTAAAAAGTATCGTACTCCCATCAATAAAAGTAAAACGCACAAAAAATAATTTAATAAATTCGTTGCTTTTACATCCCGTTAAAAATAGTAAAATCTAAAAATATGAAACCAGAAGAAACGCAAACTTTCGATGTTTTAATCGAAATACCTAAAGGAAGTAGAAATAAATATGAATACGATTTTGATTTACGTCAAATCCGTTTCGATAGAATGCTATTTTCTTCTATGATGTATCCTGCAGATTATGGTTTTGTTCCTGAAACATTAGCTTTAGATGATGATCCATTAGACGTTTTAGTTTTAGGACACGAGCCAACTTTTCCGATGTGTGTTATTGAAGTAAAAGCTATTGGAGTTTTTCATATGACTGATGAAAAGGGACCAGATGAAAAAATTATTTGTGTTCCTATTTCAGATCCTATTTGGAATAACAAAAATGATATTTCAGATTTAAATCCGCATAGATTGAAAGAAATAGAACATTTCTTTCAGGTGTATAAAGATTTAGAAAAGAAAAAAGTAGATGTTGGGGGCTGGGGAGATGCAGGAGAAGCAAGACAAATCTATAAAGACTGTGTTGAGAGATACGAAAAAAGTGATTACAAAAAGAACGATAAATTTAGAATCTAGAAATTACTGCAAGGCAAAGTTAAAACCTCTTAAAATTAAACATTTTAAGAGGTTTTTTATTTCTGTTTGATTTTATTACATTTACCAACATTTTAAACTTAAAAAAATAATATAGAATATGGAATCAATGATGATTTGGATGCCAATTGCAATGGCTGTTTTAGGGCTAGCATACATGTTAGTAAAAAAATCTTGGGTAATGAAACAAGATGCAGGTGACGGGAAAATGAAAGAAATTTCTGACCACATCTATGAAGGAGCTTTGGCTTTTTTGAATGCAGAATATAGATTATTAGCAATATTCGTAGTTGGGGCAAGTATCGTTTTAGCCGGAGTTGCCTTTTTTATGGATAGTACATATTTAATTGTAGTAGCCTTTGTTATTGGTGCTATATTTTCTGCATTCGCAGGAAACATGGGAATGAAAATTGCCACCAAAACAAATGTAAGAACAACACAAGCAGCCAAAACGAGTTTACCAAATGCATTAAAAGTTTCTTTTGGTGGTGGTACGGTAATGGGACTTGGAGTTGCTGGTTTAGCTGTGCTAGGTTTAACGGCATTCTTTATTGGATTCTATCATATATTTATGGGCGGTCAATGGACAAGTACTGACGACATGACTGTTGTACTAGAAGCACTAGCTGGTTTCTCTTTAGGTGCTGAGTCTATTGCTTTATTTGCAAGAGTTGGTGGTGGTATTTATACCAAAGCAGCAGATGTTGGCGCTGATTTAGCAGGTAAAGTACAAGCAGATATTCCTGAAGACGACCCAAGAAACCCAGCCACTATTGCTGATAATGTTGGAGACAATGTGGGTGATGTTGCCGGTATGGGAGCCGATTTATTTGGTTCTTACGTAGCAACAGTATTAGCTGCTATGGTTTTAGGAAATTATATTATAAAAGATATGGGAGGTTCTATTCAAGACGCTTTTGGCGGCATAGGACCAATTTTACTGCCAATGTCTATTGCTGGTGTTGGAATTATTATTTCTCTTATCGGAACTTTTTTAGTTAAAATTTCATCGAACGATGCAAAAGAAGCAGAAGTACAAAAAGCATTGAACATAGGAAACTGGGCTTCCATATTAATGGTTGCTGCAGCTTGTTACGGATTAGTAACATGGATGTTGCCAGAAACGATGCAAATGGACTTCTTTGGTGAAGGGCTGCAAGAGATTTCTTCCATGAGAGTGTTTTATGCATGTTTAGTTGGATTAGTTGTGGGTGCTGGAATATCAGCATTTACTGAATATTATACAGGATTAGGTTCAAAGCCAATTTTAAAAATTGTACAACAATCAAGCACTGGGGCAGGAACAAATATTATAGCAGGTTTAGCTACCGGTATGATTTCTACCTTCTCTTCTGTATTGTTATTTGCTGCTGCAATATGGTCTTCATATGCTTTGGCTGGGTTTTATGGAGTTGCTTTAGCAGCTTCAGCAATGATGGCAACAACAGCAATGCAATTAGCTATTGATGCTTTTGGACCCATTGCTGATAACGCAGGTGGAATTGCTGAAATGAGTGAGCAAGATCCTATTGTAAGAGAACGTACAGATATTTTAGATGCTGTGGGTAATACCACTGCTGCAACCGGAAAAGGTTTTGCAATCGCATCTGCTGCACTAACTTCGTTGGCTTTATTTGCTGCCTATGTAACATTTACGGGAATTGACGGAATTAACATTTTTAAAGCACCTGTATTAGCAATGCTATTTGTTGGTGGAATGGTACCTGTTGTATTCTCTGCATTAGCTATGAATGCTGTTGGTAAAGCTGCCATGGAAATGGTAAATGAAGTGGTAAGACAGTTTAAAGAAATTCCAGGAATTATGGAAGGAACTGGAAAACCAGAATATGACAAATGTGTCGCTATTTCTACAAAAGCATCTTTAAAAGAAATGATGTTACCAGGTATTTTAACAATCGGTTTTCCAATATTAGTGGTATTAGTTGGTAAATTAGTGTATCAAGAAAACAACATGTTGGTTGCAGAAATGTTAGGTGGCTATATGGCCGGTGTTACCGTAAGTGGTGTACTTTGGGCTATTTTCCAAAACAATGCTGGTGGAGCTTGGGACAATGCTAAAAAATCTTTCGAAGCGGGTGTAGAAATTAATGGAGTAATGACATATAAAGGTTCTGAAGCGCACAAAGCAGCAGTCACTGGAGATACTGTTGGTGATCCTTTTAAAGATACTTCTGGACCCTCTATGAATATTTTAATTAAGCTTACCTGTTTAATTGGATTGGTCATTGCACCTATTTTAGGACAGCACTCTGATGCAAAACCACACAGCCAAGAAATCAAGAAAGAGGTAAATATTAGCATTAAACAAGATGCTAAAGATTCACTTATAGAATCAAAGATAACGGCTATAGAAACAGTAGACGGAAAAGTTGTTACTGAGTTCAATAAAAAAACTGTTGCCAAAGTAGAAAAATAAAAAATAACGTTCACTATTTATAATAAAAAGCATCCTTCTGAAGTATTCGGAACTGGATGCTTTTTTGTTTTTGAATTGCGATAAATTAAAAGCAACTGATTTAACATTGCTCTTAATTTATCGTGTTCTTTTTCAACTTATGGATATATTCTTAGGAATAATTCTCAAAACTATTTTCCACAAACTCTTTTATTAAAAAATTATAGCAACACTGTATTTGAATACACTTTTTCAATTATCTTTATAATTATTTTTGAAATAAAACAGTAACAGGTAATTTAAGGACAGAGTATTATGATTACGATTGAGGTAATTGCTGACGGTGAAAAAGATTTTCTTGAACAAATTCAGGATAAAATTGGAGGTATAATTGTAAACAGTTGGAATGAAAACACGCTTACTATTGATAATGAAAATGCTACGGGCTCACTAAGGTTTATACCTTTTGATTGGGGTGTAAGTGTCTTAGATTTTGATATTATGCTGCACAAAGAATTTGTTTTTAAAATTAAAGCCGTTCCAAAATACAATCCTATCCGTTTTTTATATGCTTCTGTTGGCTCATTTAAACATAGATCTGGTGATGATGAAAATGAAAAAAATGTAGAACAATTTCAATCTTTGGTATCCACGAACAAAACCGATGGCTACGACTATTTATATTTAAATAAAAATGAAAAACTACATCTTAATCTAATTCAAATTATAAGAAAACACTTTTTACAAAAAAAAACAACCAATGTTTCTAGCTTAAACAAAAAATTATACGAAATTTTTGTAGACACAAATCATGAAAATAGATTTACTAATTTTGGTACATTTAATTTAAAAATGGCCGATCTAATCATAAAATTAAAAAAAGTAAAAGGAAAAGGAATGTTGCGTATTCTAAAAATAGAATCTATTATTTATGAAATACTTTCCTTACACATACAACAGCACAACCTAATTCTAGCCGGTGACTCTTTGTATACCTCACTAGTAAAGAGTGAATTAAAAGTGATACGAAAATTGAGTGCTAGCATATTGAAAAGTCCAGAAAAAGAGTATTCTTTAGAAGAACTTTCCTTGCAATCTGGCTTGACACAATCGAAATTACAAGGTGGTTTTAAGTTTTTATATAACAGAACTGTAACAGAATATATAAGACATGTTCGTTTAGAATCTGCAAGGGACTTAATAAGAACTACAGATTTAAATATCTCTCAAATAGTCTATACTATTGGCTTTAGTAGCAGAAGTTACTTTTCTAAAGTTTTTAGAGAAAAATATGATATCACACCGAATCAGTTCAAAAAAAAACTACAGCTATTTTATAAAAACAAAAAAACCTCAAAAGCCTAAGCATTGCCGTTTATAAATCTACCATCTACTTATTCCATTATTATTAAATAACAGCACATTTTTTTATTTAAAAAATTTCTTTATAAGTATTAAAACGCCATACTTTCGCACGAGCCTTATGCCACTGCTTAAAATACCAATTGGCTTTAAGTTCTCCTCAAAATCTTTTCTCACTATTTTAAGTTCTTCTAATGCTATTTGTCTCTCTAGAGACAATAGCTTTAAATCGCGCTCTATTTGCTTAAAATTTTGATATATTTTCATTCCTTGTTTATTTGTTGGTTATCTAAAAAATATTTTTGACATTTTAGCAATCACCTGATTGTCAAAAAAATTTCTAAAAAAATAGATGAATAGAGCTATAACGAATATACAAGAGCTCACTGATAAATACCCCAAAGCAGCATTTTGAAAATATGCCCCTACGGCGATTGCTGCCGAGATTGCTAAGAATATTAATCCTAAAAACACTAGGCCTCCAATCATCAAAAGCTTCGTGATCATTGCGACCGTTAACGCAGAAAGTTGAAACACTTTTAACTTCGTATGCTCGTATGTTTTCGAAGCAAACTCCTTACCAGCGGCAGTTCCATCGTCCGCAGAATCACTTAAATTATCGAATATTCGCATGTATTAAGCAGATTTTTGTATTTGCTTATTCTTATCTTTTAATTCCTTTAATTTACGCTCTAAAATAGTAATTACCTCCTCTGCTTTATTACTTACGCTAGAAACTACATTTTCTAATTGTGTGTCTAAACTTTCTTTACTGTCTGATGCAGAAGAAGAGACTTGTGTTTTAATTTCGGAAGCTTTTTCTGCTATGATATCTTTCGCTGTTTCAGCTTCGTCAGCTATTCGTCTTCTTGTAATTTCACCTTTTTCTGGAGCAAATAAAATCCCCAAAGTTGCGCCAATTACTGTTCCTGCTAATAAACCTACTACCGTATTGCTGCTATTGCTCATCTTTATATTTTTAATAGTTAAACTAATATTTTACATTGATTATGGTACAATTTCTATACCAATGTAATCATAGCTCAAAGGTAGATTGAAAAGGAAGTACCACTTAACTCAATAAAAATTGATTTTAACTCAAATAAAATTATATTGAAAAATTAAATTTCTGATTTGTGGTTTTCTGCGACAAGATATGAATAGCTTTTTCTGAGAGTTGCAATATTCTTGGATACCCTCCAGTTACTTGGCAATCTCTCATTAAAATAATTAGGGTCCCAGAGGGTGTTAATTGTACGGTTCCTGGCAAAACGGAACTTGTTAAAAGCGTGGGTAAATCATTTACTATTAATTCATTTAGACGATATCCCATTCTGCTGATATCTTTAGAAATTGAAAAAGTATTTTCAAATAATAAGCTTTGTTGATAGAGACTCAATAGCTCAAATTCGGGACCCTTACTGCAATTAATTTTAGTTGAATTAAAATGTAATTCGTCAATTTTTATGGATGCATTTGTAATCACAACCTCTTTTATATTTCGATGAATCAAAATTTTCATCCCTTTTTTAAGGACGGTCTCCTTTGTAATTCCTTTATAAAAGCTTTTACTATTTAATTTTTCTTCAGATTGAATGCCACCTGAAACAGCCAAATAAGAACGTACACCATAATTTATTTTCCCAAAAGACAAAACATCGTGCTTAGAAACGCGTATTTTTTTATTTAACTTAATAGATTTTCGATTGATTTTCGGCGAAAAATCTCCCCCAGAAACACAAATAAATGTGGGACATAAAAATTGAAACTCACAGCTACCAAAAATAATTTCTAGCACAGCCGCATCCAAAGAATTATTTAAAATACTATTCGCAATGTCTGCCGAATAACCATCCATAACACCAGAAACAGGAACACCAATAGCCGCAAAACCAAACCTGCCTTTGTCTTGAATCGTAGTAAAAAACCCGGGTTTTAAAACTTTAATCATTTCGTAAGGTTTTAGAAATTTGATATGAACCAGCTTTTACTTCTTTCTCTATTTGAAGAAACTCATTTTTATCAATACGAACAAATTTTATAAAATCTCCTGCTTTTGCAAAACACGGACTGTCCTGATTTATATTAAAAAAATTAACAGGAGTTTTACCTATAATATTCCAACCACCGGCACTTTCTGATGGGTAAACACCCGTTTGCTCACCTCCTATTGCAACGGCACCTTTTGCCACTTTTAGTCTCGGATTTGACTTCCTATCAAAAAATAATTGTTTATTTAAGCCCCCCAAATAAAGAAAACCAGGCAGAAAACCTATAAAGTAAACGCGATATGAACTTTGAGAATGCAGTTTCACGATTTCTGATATTTCTAAATTCGTGACTTTAGAAATTTCTTGTAAATCAATTCCGAATTCTAAATCATAGCACACAGGTATTTCCCACGTAAAGCTACTTTTCTTATGACCGATATCTTTAGATGTGTTTATTTTTTTTAAAACGGCTATTTCATTCAAATAGTCTTCAAAAGGATTGTTGTAGACTATTGTCAAAGAAGTATAACCAACAATAGTGTCTACTATATTTCTATTTTCAAATGCGCCTATTTTTTGTTGAAGGTCTAAAATATTATTAGAAATTGAAGGGCAAATTTCAGCCTTCCATTCTATGAGAATAGCACGATCTCCAAAAGACTTGTATGTAATTTTCTCACCCAATTTCTATTCTATATTTTTTTAATTCTAAAGTTAAAGCTGGGAGTATTTCAACAATATTTTTGTTGTCTCCGTGCATACAAAAAGTAACTGCCTTCATTTCTTTTTCTGCTCCAGAAATAGTTTCTACAGTTGCTGTTTTTACCATTTTAACTAGCTGCTTTGCAATGGCAGCCGCATCTAAAATAACTGCATCTTTATGCCCTCTAGAAACCAATGTTAAATCGTCATTATACCTTCTATCGGCAAAAGCTTCGTATTTTATTTTGATATTATTTTCTAAAGCAACCTCCGCTATTTTAGAATTATAAGGCACGTATAAAAAACAATCCTGCAAATACTTTTTAGTGATTTTTATAAACTTTATAGCTTCCTTTTTGTCTTTAGCAATTAAATTATACAAAGCACCGTGTGGTTTTATATGGTGTAATTTATGGTTGTAATTTGCCAAACAGACTAAAAAAAGGTCTAACTGTTTTTCTATACTTTGTCTTAATGCTACTTCAGTAATATTTAAAACCTTTCTTCCGAAGTTTTCTTTATCAGGAAAAGACGGATGCGCACCAATTAACACATTATTGGAAATTGCTGCCTTTAAAGTTTCATCAATTGTTTTTTTATTCCCAAAATGACCTCCGCAGGCAATATTACAGGAAGAAATAAATGGCATTATCGAATACTCATTATTCATTCCTTCGCCAACATCACAATTAATATCTATACTATGCATTTCTTTTAAAAGATTTATTGCTATTTTTTGTTCATTATATGGGGCAAAACACCAAAACCTCAATTTTTAAAAATAAGAACCAAAGCTTACAGGTAATTTAGAACTTTTAAAATTCCTTTTACGCCTAAAAAAATAGCGATTACTAAAATAAGAACTCCTAAGATATTTTGAATTTTTGAGTTTACAAAACTTCCTAAAACCGACTTTTTATTCACAATCCAAAGTAAAATTCCAGCTATTATTGGCAATAATATACCATTTGCAACTTGTGCAAATTTTATAATTTCAATCGGTTTTATTCCTATAGAAGAAAATAAAACTCCTAAAAACAGAATCGAAAACCAAACAAATCTAAATTTTTTAGATTTTAAACCCCCAGACCAGCCCAAACATCCTTTTGCTACGTATGCTGCTGCTAAAGGTGCCGTAATAGCAGAAGTTATTCCTGCTGCAAACAATCCTAAAGCCATAAAATAAGTAGCAAAATCACCATACAATGGCGCTAACCCTTTTGCTAAATCTGCAGCGTTCGAAATATCTGTTGTTTTTATTGCGGCAGCAGAAATTATAATTGCCATAGAAACCAAACCCCCTAAAATAATCGAGATAATGGTGTCTTTTCTAGCAAAAGATAAATCTTCTTTTTTGTGCCAACGTTCTTTCACTAAAGAAGCGTGTAAAAATAAATTATAGGGTACTACAGTTGTACCCACCAAACCTATAATTGTTAGAATACTTCTTTCTGGAAATCTCGGAATAAACATTCCTTTCAATACTGCTAAAATATTGGGTTTTGTAAGAATTGCGGTAGCAATAAATGAAACACTCATTAACAAAACTAATGAAATTAGTGCCTTTTCTAAAAATTTGTAATTGCCAATGTATAAAAGAATAAATGCAATAAAGCCAATTATCAAACTCATTAAATTAATAGGAATAGTTGCTATAACCATACTATATTTTCCCAAAACACTTTCTAATCCTAAAATTCCTCCACTGATATTTCCTGCTTCATAAGATGCATTTCCAACAACTACGGCAGACAGAATTAAAATAGTAATGCACTGTTTTAACAATGGCGATTTAATTTCTTCTCTAATTACTTCAGACAACCCTTTTTGAGAAATAATACCCAATCTTGCTGCCATTTCTTGCAAAACAATAGTAGCAATTATAGAAAGTAACATTGCCCATAACAAATTGAACCCGAAATTTACACCTGCTAAAGTGCACAATGTTACTGTTCCTGGACCAATAAAAGCAGCTGCAACTAAAGTTCCAGGGCCGATGTTTTTAAAAATATTTTTAATCATTTAAATAATCAAGTGTTAAAGCTGTCATTGTTTTTACACCTAATACAAACCCACTTTCATCAATAACGAAGTCCGGAGTATGATGCCCAGACGCATCTTCTGTTTTTGTCTCTAAAGATTTTCCTCCTAAAAAGAAGTACAAACCTGGTATTTTTTGTTGGTAAAAAGAAAAATCTTCTGCACCCGTGGTCGCGTTCATATTCACCACTTTTTCAGCCCCTGCTATTCGTTGCAGAGTGGGCAACATTTTTTCTGTCAATTCAATATGGTTATAAGTAATAGGCAGTCCTTTTGCAATATCTATCGTAGCCTCTGCTCTATGCACTTTTGCTATTGCTGGCACCATTTCTTTCATTCGATCATTAATAAATTTTTGCATATCGTAATCTAAAGTACGAATCGTGCCTACTAATTTTGCGCTTTCTGGAATAATATTAGAGCGTATTCCTGCATTGATCATCCCTACTGTAATTACCGCTCCTTCTTTCGTTAATTCTGCTTCTCTACTAATAATCGTTTGTAAACCTTGTATGATGCTTGCTGCAGCTAAAATAGGGTCTACTCCGCTCCAAGGTCGAGAACCATGTGCTTGTTTTCCTTTTATATTAATTTCAAATGTTTGTGCTGCTGCCATAATTCCGCCAGACTTATATTTAATAGTCCCTACATCAGTTGCGGAATTGATATGCAACCCGAAAATAGCGTCTACAGCAGGGTTTTTTAACACATTCTCCTTTACCATCAATTCTGCACCACCTTCTTCTCCTTTGGGAGCGCCTTCCTCTGCAGGTTGAAAAATAAACTTAATCGTTCCTTTAATTTCGCTCTTCATTTTAGAAAGCACCTCTGCTACTCCCATTAAAATGGCAACATGCGTGTCATGACCACATGCGTGCATAACTCCTGTCTTTTTACCATTATATTGAGAAGTTACTAAAGATTTAAAAGGCAGATCATTTCTTTCAGTAACAGGCAGGGCATCCATATCTGCTCTTAAAGCAACTACTTTTCCCGGTAAATCTCCTTTTAACAAACCAACAATTCCTGTTTTTGCAACACCTTCTTCTACTTCTATTCCTAATTTCCTTAAGTGTTTTGCAATGTATTTTGCAGTCTTAAATTCTCTATTAGATAATTCTGGGTTTTTATGTAAATGCCTTCTCCAAGCAATCACCTCAGCTTCAATATCATTTGAGAATTGGTTTATTTTTTCATCATTAGTTTGAGCAAAAGAATTTAAAATAAAGCCGCAAAATAAAAATACTGATCCTACAATCTTCGTCATATATTTAGTTTTAATCATTGGAAATTAAGTGACACTATTAACCAATAATGCCTTTTAATTATTTTATAAATATATCATTTTAAATCCCAAAATTAGAATTGCACGTAAATACCTGTATTTCAAATCAACATTCAGTAAAAACATACTTTATAATTTATTTCCAGCGTAAAAAAGTTGTCTGAAAGCTTCTTTTTATAAAGTTTCAATAAAAACTAATGTTTCTTAAAAAGCACTTCAATAAAGATGTGCTTTGTTTATCTCTTTATTGAAAACTGTATAATAAATTAATTTTTCACATAAACTGAAACCTTTATATTTGCGGGTATAAAACCAATTATTTATGCTTTTTTCTTCAAGAAATTGTAAAATACTCTATTTATTTTCAGCTCTTTTAACCGCACAATTGAGCTCTTTTGCGCAAGAAACTATTGTGATCTTTGCAATCAATGATCCACACAGTGAAATAGAAAATTTTTCTAAAATCAAACCATTAATTGATGCCGAAAAAGCTAAAAATCAAAAAGTATATTTTGTAGCTGCTGGAGATTTGTTTTCAGGAAATCCGATTGTTGATTATCACGAAGACAAAGGTTTTCCAATGATAGATATGCTTAATAAAACAGCACTTGATGTTAGTGTCATTGGCAATCATGAATTT
>ENA-ORXF01001313-ORXF01001313.1-marine-metagenome-genome-assembly--contig:-NODE-1313-length-16271-cov-4.166975_pt1 | contig 16271 bp, 8 predicted proteins | sample MGYA00237864_ERZ511476 | MGnify/ENA primary metagenome ERZ511476 (study PRJEB26306, sample SAMN06343908) | marine metagenome | isolation source: coastal waters | place: Atlantic Ocean: West Antarctic... | reverse complement strand
CTGCTTCAGGAGACAATGCAGTTTTAGGAAGTAGAACAGAATCTGCTGATGGTTTTTCTGATAACCCTTATGGTGTTTATAATAATTTTCAAGAAGCTTTTTTTAAGTCTGGTGTGAACAAAACACAATACGCGTCTATCTCTAACGGTAATGATAAATCTAGAGTGTTTTTCTCAGCTGAAAACTTCAGTGCAGATGGTGTATTAGCTGAAACAGAAGGATATAATAGAAATACTATTAGATTAAATGCTGATTATCAATTTAATGATAAATTAAAATTTAGAACTTCTAATTCATTTATCAAAATTAATGATAATAGCCCAGGTGGTGGAAGTGACATTTATAGAATTGTATCTAGACTTGCTCCAGATGCTCAAGTAAATGTAGCAAATCCTGATGGACAACCATATTACTTTAAGCCAGATCCATGGGAAAGTGAAATTGAGAATCCTTTATATGATTTATATGCTAGAGATGCAACTGCAAAACAGCAAAGATTCTTAGGTAGTTATAACTTAAACTATGAATTTACAGATTACTTAAATTTAGAGCTAGAGTATGCTTTTGAAAACAACAACTATAGATTTACAAGACATTCTAAATATCAAACATACACTACAACAGGAGATCCAGTAGGATTCGGTTACAGTGAAGGTGGTTTAAATAAGAATAGTTCTTTAGAGTTATCTCAAAAAGCACAAGCAACTTTAAACTTTTCTAAAACTTTTGGAGAGTTAGATGTAAATGCTAAACTAAGTTACTTAGCTGAAGACAGAAAGTATGAACAAACTTCTACAACTGGTAATAACTATTTATATTCAGGATTACCAACTTTAGATAACTTTATACCTGCTAACATTACTGCAAACTCTAACAGCGAAACTGAAAGAGCACAAAATTACTTTGCTATTGCAGGTATTGTATATAAAGACAGATATATTTTTGATGCTTTATACAGAAAAGATGGTTCTTCTTTATTTGGAGCAAACCAAAGATGGAATGATTACTACAGAGCATCTGCTGCATATAGAATTACGCAAGATATCGAAATTCCTGGAGTTCAAGAATTGAAAATAAACATTGCAAGAGGTACTTCTGGACAAAGACCAGGATTTAACTGGCAATATGAGCAAACTGCTATCTCAAACGGAGTTCTTTCTACAAACAGACTTAAAGGAAATCCAGATTTAAGACCTTCATTAACTACAGAGAATGAAATAGGATTGAATGCTGCGTTTTTAGATAGATTTTCTTTAGAAGCTGTGTATTCTAATCAAGTTTCTTCAGATCAATTTATGATTGTAAATCTTTTCTCTCCTGCAAATGCTGGAAAGAACAGACAATGGCAAAATGTTGGTAACTTAGAATCTAATACTTTAGAGCTTACATTAAACTCTAAAATTATAGACAAAGAAGACCTTAGCTGGAATGTTGGAGTAAACTTCGCAAAAACAGATTCAGAAATTACAAAATTAAACGCACCAGAACAACAAGTAGGACCAAGTGGTTTATTTCTTTTAAGAGAAGGAATCGAATACGGTTCTATGTATGGTCGTAACTTTGTATCAGATTTAGCAGCTATGGGGCGTCAATTACCTGATGGTGCATCAATTTCTGATTATAGTGTGAATTCTGACGGTGTTGTAGTAGAAACTTCTACTATAGGAACTGTTGATGAAGCAGCTATTATTCAAGTAGATGAAGATGGTGTTGCTGTTTTTGATAAAATAGGAAATCAAAATGCTGATTTTAGAGTTGGACTTACTTCTAACTTAACCTACAAAAACTTTGATTTCTATTTACTTTGGGATTGGAAGAAAGGTGGAGACGTTTACAATACAAACGGTCAATGGACTACAATTAGTGAAAGAAACGCTATCGTAGATCAAACAGGAAAGCCTGAATCAGAAAAGAAAACCAGAGTTTATTATGGTTCTTTATATGATGTAAATCAAAATAACGCATTTTGGGTAGAAGACGGTAGTTTTGTGAAATTAAGAGAAGCATCTATATCTTACAAATTACCTACAGACGGAGCACTTTCATTCTTAGATGAATTGAAAATTAGCGCAATTGGTAGAAATCTTTTAACTTTTACAGATTACAAAGGTTGGGATCCAGAAATTGCTAATTATGATGGTAATACACAACAATACTACAGTGTAGATTATGGTGTTTATCCAAATCAGACTTCTTATTCGTTGTCTATTCAAATTAAATTTTAACAAAAACATTAAAAAACATTAAAAATGAAAAAAATTAAATTAATAATTCCAATCCTGGCATTCTTAGCAGTATTTATGTCATGTGAGGACTTTTCTACAGAATTAGAAGTAGAAAACGTAGAAAATCCGAATGATAAAATTTTATCTTCAGACCCTGTAGCTTTATCTGCTACTAGTGAAGGTATTATTAACAACTGGTTTATGACTGTTCATGGTTACTATGGTCCAGGATTAGCAATGCAAACGATGGCTGATCTTTCTACTTGTTCTTGGGGTAACGCAGGAATGAGAGATTTATCTAGTGAACCAAGAGCCGCTTTAAATAACACAAGTGCTTATGGGAACAATGTAACAAGATCTTACTTTAATGCCTTATATTCTGTATTAACAGATTCTAATACATTAGGTTTTGCTGTTGCAAATGGTACTGATTTTGACAATCCTGATCAAATTGAGATGGTTGCAAAATTAGGACAAGCATTGTCTATTGGTTATTTAGCTTTGGTATTTGATAAAGTATGGATTTCTGATGAAACAGGAGCAGTAGTTGGCGCTGGTTTAGAAGGAGCATCTACTTACAAAGAAGCAATGACTTTTGCCTTAGGTAAATTAGATGAAGCAATAGCAATTGCACAAAGTAGTAACATTTCTTTATCAGAAGCAGCGATCCCTGGTGGTGGTGGTTCTAACGCAAACCTTGTTCAATTCATGAACAGTATGGGTGCTAGAATGCTAGTAGGAAACTTAAGAAACGGTACAGAAAAAGCTGCGGCTGACTGGGCTAAAGTATTAACATACGCAAATGCTGGTATAACAAATGATTTTGAAATCTATATGGATGATGCCACTTGGTATGATTTAGTTCCTAAAACATACTTGGTATATCCAGGTTGGGCAAGAACAGATATGAGAATTGTAAACATGATGGATCCTACACAACCTGCATACTGGGAAAATGGAGTTACTGAAATTCCAGAATCTACAGATCCAATGGATGAAAGATTATCAACAGATTATGGTTTCTTAGGATCTAACAACTTTAGACCAGAAAGAGGACAATATCACTATAGTAACTATAGATATAGTAGATTAGATGACTATATTACTATCTGGACTATAAATGTTACTGAATTTTCAAAAGCTGAAAATGACATGTATAAAGCAGAGGCATTAGCTGCAACCGGAAATTTAGGAGGTGCTGCATCTGTAATTAATGCTGGTACAAGAACTACAAGAGGTAACTTACCTGAAGTAGCTTCAGATGCAACAGCTATAAACAACGCTATACATCATGAAAGAATGGTTGAATTTGCATATACAGGTGCATTTATTGGCTTTTTTGAAATGAGAAAAGAAGACAAGCTACAAGCTGGTACTTTATTGCATTTTCCAGTTCCTGGAACAGCTTTAGAGTCTATTCCTGCAGACAACTACACATTTGGTGGTTCTCAAGGTGAAGCTGGTACAGATTATTCTACTGGTGGTTGGAGATAGTAAATAAGTAGTACGTTTACTAAACGTATCTAAAATAATAAAAAGGTAGTAATTTCGATTACTACCTTTTTTTTTGTGCTTAAAAGTTTCAATTGATAAAAACATTGCATTTACCAATTCTATTACAAAAAGAATAACACATAATCAACAAGAACATTACAAACACTTTTACGTATTAAAAGCAATATTCAAACTACAACGCCTACCCTTAAAATATATAAAACTAAATAACAATTACCTATGCACACCTCATCTATAAGGTTACAACAATTATTTCTAAAACACTAAACGAAGTATAGTCCATGTTAATATAAACCTACTCCCTACTGGAAAAACCTTATAGTAAACCATACAAATATTTCGACTTACCTCATCTAGGTTCAAAGCGATATCCTATATCTTTTGATTGAGACTTCAAAAGCGTAAAAGTTAAAATCGATGCTACCTTTATTAAATTCTTTGTAAATAAAAAAAATCCTTTTAAAAGGATTTTTTTTATTTCATTTAATAAGATAGCGAAGTAAGCATTAAAAAAAACTTAGAATCTCTATATAGTATAAAATCACGAAAACAAGTAGGTACATATTATCAATTATATTGGAATTTCACTATTCAAGTTTTTGGCAATCAAAGCACGAAATCCTTAAATTTTATTCGAATCCGTAATTTTGATGATACATGTTTTCTATAACATAAGCGAATCTTTCTTTGTTCTTATTTGCAATGTTTACAAGAATGGTATCCGCATTCGAGTAAGAATTACTGATACTGTCAATCTCTCTATTAATTCTCTCCATTTTTAGCTTAAAACCAGCTTCATCTAAGGCCATAAAAGACTTAGGACTTCCCGTCTTTTTAGAATAATTATGTTGTGCAATTAACAGGTTATTAGAATCCGCTCCTGTACCCTTGTATTCAAAACCGTAGAAAAAATTATCCGCATCTCCTGTTAACTCCAGATTATATCCATTTTTTAAAAAAATAAAACCAGATTTAGACCTGTTAAAAAACATTCTATATATTTTAGACTTTTCAACCTTTAAGGTGTCCAAAAACCTTCCGTCGGGTGTCAACTTAATTTCTTTATTTACACGTCCTAAAGCAATTGTTAAAATAGAATCTTTTGCATTTTTAACAACACCCGAGATTGTTATAATGGTGTCTAGTTTTTCTTTTTGACAACCTAAATTAGATAATAAGACAATAATTATTGTAAAAATGTAAAAATTCTTCATTTGTTTAAGCTTATATGTATCTAACAAATATATTAAATTAAACACAGAATAATTGTTACAACTCAAAAGAAAATTTTTCTCGAAGTCATTACAAAAATACAAGAACCATTTTACACAAAGCAAGTATCAAAATCATTATAAATAAATAAATACTACCCCCAGAAACAGCGCAATTAATGGGATAAAGTTGTTCTTCTAAAAACGATGCGCCCTTCAGCGAGCGCGCAATCATTCACATAAAAAAATTAAATAAGTAGTCTTTTAAAATAATAATTAATTCCAAAAAAGCACGTAAACTAAAAGATGAAACAAAAAATAACTTTAACTTTAATTAAAAATAGTTAAACAAAAAATGTTAAAAAATTGTTTATCAACATTTTATTTAAGACTTTTGTATATAATAATTCAAATAAATAAACAATTAATACTAAGTTTAATAGGGTTTTAACACTTTTTCTAGTGTTAGTTGCGCAAATATTTTTTGCACAACAAAAGGGTATAACTGGTGTTGTTTCAGATAGTTATGGAGCACTAGCCGGGGTAAGTATCACCGTAGAAGGTAGTACAAGTGGTACTGAAACCGATTTTGATGGTAAATTTAGCATCAAAGCCAATACAGGTGCTATTTTGATTTTCAGGTATCTTGGATACAAAATAATCAAGAAAATAGTTGGTGCATCTAACGTCATTAACGTAAAAATGATTGAAGGTGGTGAAGAATTAGAAGAAATAGTTGTTATTGGATATACCAATAAAAAAAGGGGAGACATTTCCTCTTCCATATCCTCTGTTACTTCAGCGCAACTAGAAAGACAATCAAACTCAGTTAGTATTGATAATGCTTTGCAAGGGGTTGCAACGGGTGTTCAGGTAACTGCACAAAACGGTAAGCCAGGTAATGCTGCATTTGTTAGAATTAGAGGTATTGGTTCAATTAACGCTGGTAGTGAACCTTTATACCTTTTAGACGGCATTCAAGTAGATGAAGATGCAATTATTGGTATCAACCCTTCTGACATAGAAAGAATGGATGTATTAAAAGATGCTGCAAGTACAGCGATCTATGGTGCAAGGGGTGCAAACGGAGTTGTGGTAATTACTTCTAAAAGAGGTAAGAAAAACAAAAAAGCTCAAATTAGAGTGCAATCTCGATTAGGCTTAGCTACCGAAGCAAAGAGAAACTTTCAGATGATGAATGCAAGACAAAAGCTTGAATATGAAAGAGCTGTTGGCGTGGGACCAGGATCTACTAATTTACTTCAAAGTGAATGGGATCGTCTAATTTCTCAAGACCATGACTGGTCTAATGACATGTTAAAGGATGCTGAAATTACTTCTGTAAATGTATCTGTAACAGGTGGTGATGAAAAATTAACCTATTTTATGTCTCTTGGTAATGATAGTAATAGTGGTATTGTCGAATTAATAGAAAACGCATTTACAAGAACTTCTACGAGATTAAATGTTGGTTATGATGCGAGCAGCTGGTTAAAATTAAACACAAATTTAGCATTCTCTACTTCGAATGACCAAGATCCTAGAGATAGAAATAATGTTCAAAATCCAATTAATGGACGTTTTACAGCAAATCCTTACGAGCCTGTATACCTTACTGATGATAATGGAGAGCGTATTCCTAACCGAAGAGGTTTGGATACATTTAATCCTACACACAGTGGTTTAAACTCATTGGCACAAGTAAGAGCAAACCAAGATGACGATACAGATAACCGATTCTTCGGAACGCTAAATGCTGATATTAAATTATCCGATGCATTTTCTTATCAATTTGGAACAAACGTAAGTTACTTTAACAGAACCGCAAGAGGTGTTTTACACGCTGGCTCTGCTTTAGATTTAATATTTAATGGAACACCAACAGGGTCTGCAGACGCTTTTAACTCGAATACGTTCCAATATTCTTTATTAAACAAATTCAACTTTAATAAAGTATTCAATGAAAAGCATGCGGTAAATGCCACAGCATTTATGGAATACCAAGATTGGTATAATGAAAATTCTTTTGCAAGATCTCAAGGTTTTGTGGTAAATGGTCCTACAACAATTAGTGCTGGAGCAACACCACTTACTACAAACGGATCTAATAGTAGAAGAACGCTATATTCTTTGGCTGCTAGTGTAGATTATATTTTTGATGATAAATACATATTTAATGCAACCGTAAGACGTGATGGTTCTTCAAGATTTGGTGCAAACACCAAATATGGAACTTTCTATGGAGCAAGTGCCGCTTGGAATATTCACAAAGAGGATTTCTTTAGCGACCTTTCTAACACCGTAAACAACCTAAAATTAAGAGTAAATGCGGGTACGTCTGGTAATGATCAAATAGGAAATGATCGTTCTATAAGTACGTTCGGTTTTGACGCTTACAACGGCAATACCACTTCATCTCCTGATAACTTTGGAGATCCTAATTTAGGTTGGGAGCAAAGTTTCACTTATGGTGCGGGGATAGAATTTGGTTTGTTTAACAACAGAATTACAGGGGTTATCGATTACTATAAGAAAAACACAACAGATTTATTATTACTTACGCCTATTAGTGGATTGCAAGGTGGTAGTGCTATCTTTAGAAATATTGGAGAAATCGAAAATTCTGGTTGGGAATTTGAATTAAGAGGAGATATTATTAAAAATGAAAACTTTAGATGGAATGCTGGTGTAACTTTTAGTACATACGATTCTGAAGTATTACAGCTAGCTGATGACAATGATTTATTTGTAGATTATGCTGCATTTTCAGGTTTAAGAGTTGGAGAAGAAGTACATACTTTTTTCTTACCTAGATATGTAGGTGTAAACCCTGCCAATGGGCAAGCATTATTTTTAGATGATAAAGATAATGTTACTACCACAAATACAGACAATGTATTCTTAAGTGGAAAAACACCTTTTGCACAATTTGACGGTGGCTTTAACACAAGTGCTTCTTACAAAGGATTTGACCTCACAGCAGACTTCTATTTTAAAGGTGGTAATTACATCTATAATTCTGTAGAGGCCCAACACTTGTCTGACGGTACTTCTGCAAACGACAACCAAAGACTAGATGCTTTTAATTACTGGCAACAACCAGGGGATACCAATGTGTTACCAAACCCTGTAGTTAATGGCTATAATGGTGCTGTAAATGCTAATAATAGAAATGTTTCTAACGGCACAAGTACTAGGTATTTGCAAAGAGGAGACTATATCAGATTGAGAAACCTACAATTAGGATACAGTGTACCTTCTCAATATTTAAAAAAGGTGCCTTTCACTCAAATTAGAATGTACTTTTCTGGCACAAACTTATGGACGTATGTACCTTACTACAAAGGAGATCCAGAAGTAGGTATTGGTTCTGCGGAATCAAATCCAGGCAGTTCAACAAGAAACCAAATTCCAGGAGAATATAGTTTAAACAGTTACCCAACTTTAAGAACTATTTCTTACGGTATTGATCTTAAATTTTAAAAACAGAAAAAATGAAAAAATATATAATAACATTATTGATTTTAGTTGTCACAATAAGTTCTTGTGATAATAGACTTGATACTTTTCCAACTTCTGAGGTAGCTACGGAAGAAGCCTTTAATAATGACGGAGCATTTACCAATGCAATAAGAGGTTCTTATCTACAAATGTTAGGTGGCGCTTATTACGGAGGTGCAATGCAATCTAGAGATGTCCTTTCAGATAATTTAATAATTAGTAGAGAAGGTAGGTTAAGTCAACAAATAAGACATGACTGGCTTTACAATCAAAACAACGGTGGTTCTTTCCATTTAACTACAGCCTATGCTGTCATTAGAAATGTAAATATTGTTCTTGCGAATGTTGACAAAATAGAAGCAGGTTCTTTTAAAAATAATATTATAGGTGAAGCAATGGCACTGAGAGCACTTGCCCATTTTGATATTATTAAATACTATGGTGAAATACCAACACAAGCTGCAAGTTCTAATACAACCTTGGCAATGCCATATATTACCATAGCAGATATCAATGATTTACCATCTAGAGATTTAACCATTGCAGAATTTTATCAAAATATCGTAGATGATTACTCTGCTGCGGCAAATTTAATTAATACTTCGAATGGAGTATATCAGCTAGGTGCTAATGCCGTAAACGGTCTACTGGCGAATGTATATTTACATATGGGCAATATGCAAGGAGCTGTTACCGCTGCAAATAAAGTAACTGCCACAGTTGCAAAAAGAGAAACCTTTACAGGTATCTGGAATGATTCAGAAAAAGATGGAGTTATATTTGGCTTAAGAAATGATGACATAACGGGCGTAGGTCTTGGAACCGCTTACAGCCAAACAGCTGGAGGAATTAAGTCTGAATATGTTCCAGATTTTGCTTTTTACACGCTATTCGATGCTACAGATATTAGAAAAACTGCTTATTTCGAAACAAGTGCTTTTGAAGGAAATGTTTACAACCACATAACAAAATGGTATTCTAGTGTGATTGCTACTTCATTAGGAAATGTAGATGCAAAAATACTAAGAGCATCAGAGGTAATGTTAATTAAAGCGGAAGCTTATGCAGCCCAAGGACAAGATGGTCCTGCTCTTACAGCGCTAGATGCTGTTAGATCTCAAAGATATGCTAATTTCACCTCTGGTGGTGAAGCAGGATCTGTGCTAAAGGAAGCAATTCAACTAGAAAGAAGATTAGAGTTGGCTTTCGAAGGTGCTCGTTTTACAGACATCAAGAGAATGGGCTTGCCTGTAAATCGTTCTTTATTCGGTCATTTCTCAGATGGAACTGGTCAATCAGCAGACATTTTGAACTTACCTGCAGCAGATTATCATTTTAATTTTCCAATTCCATTAAGAGAATTGAATTTAAATCCAAATATGGTGCAGTCACCAGGTTATAATTAATCTTAAATTTAAAAAAAATGAAAAAAATATTCACAATAATCGCAGCCATAACGTTGTTTATGTCCTGTGACGAAAGTAGAGAAACAATAGATTCTTTATCATTTCCATCAGACGCATTTGTAGCTTTTGATGCGCCTGCAATTTCTGTATTAGAATCTAATGCAGCCACCATTAATGTTGTAATGAATTTATCTAATTCTACTGCGGCGGCTACAGAAGCAACAAACGTAGGGTTTACAATTTCTTCAGAAAATGCTGTAGAAGGTGTTCATTATTCACTTACAGAAGCAAAAACAAGTTTTAGTTTAGCTCCAGGTGTTTTTCAAGACATTTTGAAAATTACACCTATAGACAATGCAGACGAAGATGGTGATAAATTAATTACCATTACGTTGGTAGATGCACCTGTTACCTTGGGATATCCTGGACCTGATGGTTTGGGTAAAACCATGACTGTTAGATTACAAGATGACGATTGTGGATTTAGCTTAGAAGGTTTAGGTGCAGCTACATGGTCAGGAGAAGACACAGTACCTGCTTCTCAAGCAGGCCCAAACCAATCTATGATTACGACCTCTTTTGATGGTACAGATCTACTTATGGAAGGTTTAAGTTATGCTTGGTTAACAGATACCTCATATTGGGACGAAGTTGTGATTGTAAGCAATGTTGTGACTGTAACAGTAGATTTGATTACTGGTGCTATCGATATCCCTGTACAAGCATTGTGCACTACTACCTGGAACGGCGATGTACAACCAGATTATGAAATCAGTGCAACAGGAATCTATACTGCCTGCTCAAAAACGATGGTACTAGATTATGTATTATACCAAGGTGGTTCAGTATTAAGAGAATATTCAGAGACAATCACAAAATTATAAAATTATAAAAAAATGAAAATAAATATAAAAAAATTCATTGGAATTTTAGCTTTTGCAACATTGCTTTCTTCCTGTGACACTACGAACGAATCTAGTTATATTCCAGAAGCATATGATGCTCCTGCAAGTCTAACTTTAACAGAAAACGCAACAGCTACTACAGATACTAGTTTTGAAGTAGTTTATGCATCTTCAAGTCTAGGACAAGGTTATTATGCCGTTGTAGCCTCTGGTACCACTGCACCCACTTCTACTCAAGTTCATAGTGGAACTGGATTTATAAAAAGTGGTAATTTTAATGTAGATGGTACAACACCAACAACCATTACCGTAGATAGTGATGTATATGGAGCTTATTCTTATGATGTGTACGGTATTCATAAAAGTAGTGACAATTTTATATCTGAAACAGTTACCAAACTAACGGTGTTAACACCAGACACTGCAGCACCTGTTTTTCAACGAGGAACTTCTAGCCCTGAATTTGATTCTGTAGATAATAGCCCTTTTGCACCTGTAACGTTAAACTTTAGCGAACCAGTACTATATCAAGGAGGAGACATTACGTTCACTGCCTTTAATAGTGAAAGAACAATCACTGTAAACGCTGCAGATGCATTATCGATGGATGGTCCAAATGTTACTGTAAATACACATGGTACTTTTGAACAAGGCGACTTTATTATTGTTACTTGGGCGGAAGGTACTTTTAAAGATAATTCAGGTAAAAGCGTTGCTGCTTTATCTGGGTTTGGTCATTATTTTAGCACGAGATTATTTACAGCTCCTGAAGCTGCTGCATTAATGGTAGGTACTTACAACTATGAAACTGTATTTTACGGAGGATTTCTAGGAGGTTTTTACACCGCCAATGCTGCATTATTCTTACCATCTTCAGGTGAGTTTAAATTAGAGCTAGACCCTAGTGATGAAACTGGAACTACTTTACTTGGTATAAATATATACTCAACATTAAATAACTTTGGTTTTTTTGCTAATGAAAACTTAAAATTAAAATTCGGCGCTAACGGAGCACTTGCAATTTTAGATGAACCTCAAGGAGCCAATGGTTTAGGTGGCTTTGTAACTGATGCTGATGTTAATTGGGCGCCTTACATAGCAAATGCTGTTACAGCAATACCTGGATTCTATGATGTTAGTACAGGAAGAATAGCTCATTACTTAAGCCTAATTGTTAAAGATACCGGTTTTGTAATAGATGAAATGGATTACAACTACACAAGAATAGGTACTTTTGCAAAACCTTCATTTGAAGAAATGGAAAAGAAAAATGAATTCCTACAGAAAAAAAGAGCACAGTATAAAACTTATGAAAAGATAAAATATAATACTGTTAAAATAGGTCAATAATAAAAAGAGGCTCTTTTGTAATTAATTACATAAAACCACCTCCATACGAGGTGGTTTTCTTTTAAAAAAAAAACATGAAAAAAATAATACTTGCCCTTGTCTTACTATCCTTTTCAATTTACATTGCATATCACTTCAACTTAAATGAGGATGAGAAACACATTACGAACAATGATATAAAAGCAATACACAAACAATATCTAGATAAGAATCCTTTTAAAGAAACTTTAAAATTATCTAAAGAACAAAGAAAAGCCATCGGTCTTACTCCTAATAAATACAATGAAGAACAGTGGATTTTGAACATGAACCCAGCATTAGGAAGACCTACACCTATTAAATTAGCAGCGTTACAAAAAACACTATTACAAAACCAAAACAACTACGCTCGAAGCCCCGGAGATGCTGTAGATAACAGCTGGGTTAACAGAGGACCCAACAATGTTGGTGGTAGAACAAGAGCTATAATGTTCGACCCAAACGATGCCAATGATAATACCGTGTTCGCAGGAAGTGTAAGTGGAGGACTTTGGAAAAACACAAATATTTCTGACGCAAATTCTATTTGGGCTAGAGTCAATATTCCAGAAAATTTAGCTATTTCAACAATTACATTTGACCCAAACAATAAAAACATATTCTATGTAGGTACAGGAGAGTCTTACGTAGGTCATACCGATGGATCTGTTAACGGAGACGGAATTTGGAAATCTGTTGATGGAGGTGAAAATTGGAGCAATATTTTTGGAGGAAACACAGGGGTAAGTTACTTTGTTGCAGCAGCCAATATTACTATAAACAACCCCAGTGAAATTGCCGCTGATTATCAAGCATATCCCACAACAAATTTCGGATCCGCAATTACTTCAACAATAACTGCAGACTTTGTGCTCGCAAATGATGCATCTGGCGTTGCAACAGAAGCATGCAACTCTTTTGGAGCTGATGTTACTGGAAAAATTGCCGTTATAAGAAGAGGTGCTTGTAATTTTGTTACGAAAGTAAAATATGCTCAGGATGCTGGAGCAATAGCCGTTATTATGATGAATAATGTTTCTGGCGAACCAATACCAATGGGTGGAGAAGATAGCACGATAACAATTCCTTCTGTAATGATTTCGAAAGCAAGCGGAGATCTCATCCAAGCAGCAATGACCAATAACACTGTAACTGGCTCCCTTAATGTTCCCAACGGAGATTTTACTGCAACCGTAGTACCTGGTATTCAACACATAAACGATATAAAAATCAAGCAAAATGGTAGTGTTTCTGAAATATATGTAGCGGCTGCCGATGCGCTTTATGGCACATCCAATGCAACAACAACCGTTGGTGGCTTGTCTTATGGTTTGTATAAATCTATAGATAATGGTGCTAATTGGATAGAATTAGAAATGCCTTTAACAGCAAACGGAAACAAACATTGTCCCAATGATATTGAAATTGGTGCAGATGGTAAAATCTGGATTTCTACAACACGAAGTAAATTGTATGGAGATGGTGGTGGTGAAATATTCTCATCTACAGATGGTGTTAATTTTACCAAAACCTACACCGTACCGAATGGCTCGAGAACACAAATAGCAGTATCTTCAACTACTGCAGATAAAGTATATGTTTTAGCAGAACTATCAACAGGTGGTGTTATTATTAACAAAACAACCAGTGCTTTTGTACCTGCAAATTTTGTTCAAAACTCCGCTTTACCAAACGATGCAGATAGCGGTATACCGGCAGAAGACTTTACAAGGGGCCAAGCATTTTATGACTTATTGCTAGAAGTTGACCCTAACGATGATGAAACAATTTACACTGGAGGTATCGATTTATTTAAATCAGTAAACGGTGCTTCAAACTGGACTCAGTTTTCACATTGGTATGGAGGCTTTGGGTTTCAAGAGGTACATGCAGATCAACACACTGCTGCTTTTGGACACAATGACTCTAACAAAGTAATTTTCGGAAATGACGGAGGTGTATCCTACAGTGCAAACGGAGGAACCACTACAGAAGAAAGGGAAAATAACTTAATTACCTCTCAATTTTATACTGTTGGAGTTGGTCCTACAACTGCATTTACCGGAGATTATTTTGCTGGTGGACTGCAAGACAACGGAACTCAATCTATAGAAAATGGCGATACGGAGAACCCAGATAGTGCTACTGAAATACAAGGTGGTGATGGTGCGTATACATTTATTGACCAAGACGGAACGGATAGATACATCATAGCGAATTATGTATACAACGGCTCTATTAACTTGTATAATTTTGACGGACCAGATGTTACTATTAACAACGAAGACGCTAGTAATGGAGCTTTTATAAATCCGCAAGCTCTAGATTCTAACTTAGATATTTTGTACTCTAATTATTCTGCAGGTGGAAACTTTATTGTAAAAAGGTACGCAGGTATTAAATCTACAGCAACTTTGACCAAAACAGATTTAACGGATGAATTGTTAACTACAACTCCAACTGCATTCACCGTGTCTCCGCACACCACCACATCTTCAACACTACTTGTTGGTACGGTTTTAGGTGATGTCTTATTAGTGGAAAATGCGAATACTGGATTTCCAACTTTCCCTACTTGGACAAACTTAGATCAACGCAAGTTAATTGGTAGTGTATCTGATTTAGAGTTTGGTCAAACAGAAAATGATATTTTTGTTACCATGCACAACTATGGCGTTAACAACGTTTGGTATTCGAATGACAAAGGAGCAACATGGCAAGAAAAAGATGGTAATTTACCAGATTTACCAGTGAAAGCTATTTTACAAAATCCACTTAATTTAGAAGAGGTAATTATAGGCACAGAATTAGGAGTTTGGTACACCGCCAATTTTTCAGATAGCAACCCAAGCTGGAATACTTCTTATAATGGCATGAGTAATGTAAAAGTTTTAGATTTAGACTTGAGAGATGACAACATGGTTTTTGCTGCAACCCACGGTCGTGGAGTGTTTTCTGGACAATTTAGTGCTGCTTCACTTAGCGTAAACACTAAAACACCTACTTCTTCTAATGTGAAATTGTTTCCCACAGTATCGAACGGAGAATTATTTATAACCTCTAAACAGCTTATTGAGAATGCCCAAATAACCGTCTATAACTTAAACGGTCAATTGGTTCATTCCGCAATTCTTAACATAACGAATACGCAAAGAAGCGTAAACTTAACTCGTTTAAAAGCAGGTATTTATTTGGTACACGTATTAAAAGGTGCGCAACAAATATCTCATAAAATTATTATTGAATAATTAGTTCGTAATTATTTTTATATCAAAAACCATCAAAAGAATTCTCTTTTGATGGTTTTTTTTGCTCTTAAATTAACATACATTTGCACTATGGAGAATACAGCAGCAACAACAAACATATTTGGTATTAGAGCAATTATTGAAGCGATAGATAGTGGCTCTACAATGAATAAAATTTACCTACAAAAAGACCTAAGAGGTAGTCTTTATTATGAGTTGGATAAATTAATTAAAGAGAAAAAAATAGCTACAAGTCTTGTACCTATCGAAAAATTAAATCGTTTGTCTAAAAACGGAAACCATCAAGGTGCTGTTGCTCAAATATCTCCTGTAGAATTTCATGATTTAGAAACATTAATTGAAAAAACTTTAGAAAGTAATAACGTGCCCTTATTTCTTTTATTAGACCAACTTTCTGATGTAAGAAATTTTGGAGCAATTATAAGAACCGCAGAATGTACTGGTGTTAATGGTATTATTATTCAAAAAGATGGAAGCGCTCCTGTGAATGCAGAAACCATAAAGACTTCTGCCGGTGCTGCTTTTAAAATTCCTATTTGTAAAGTAGACCATATAAAAGATGCACTATACATCTTGCAAGCTGCTGAAATTAAAACAGTTGCTGCTACAGAAAAGACCGAAGACTCTATCTATGACATCAACTTAAACCAACCAATAGCTATTGTAATGGGTTCTGAGCAAAGAGGTGTAAATCCTTCCATACTTAAAATGGTAGATTATAAAGCTAAATTGCCATTATTAGGTGAAATAGCATCCTTAAACGTTTCGGTTGCATGTGGTGCCTTTTTATACGAAGCTATCCGACAGCGGATTTCGAAGTAGTTTTTAGTTTTTTTTTTAAACTCTGGCTGCAATTCTTTTGAATTCTCTT
>ENA-ORXF01001309-ORXF01001309.1-marine-metagenome-genome-assembly--contig:-NODE-1309-length-16295-cov-17.465409_pt1 | contig 16295 bp, 10 predicted proteins | sample MGYA00237864_ERZ511476 | MGnify/ENA primary metagenome ERZ511476 (study PRJEB26306, sample SAMN06343908) | marine metagenome | isolation source: coastal waters | place: Atlantic Ocean: West Antarctic... | reverse complement strand
ATGTGTTCAGATGCATGTCCTACTTTTTTAAGCCAGTCTTCAAAATATTTACCTTTAGGGTAAGTACTTAAAACGTGCGTAATAGATGGATAATAGTTACCATTTCGTCTGTAATACCTAGAATCTGGCATTGTAACTTGTTGGTAGTCATCTGAGATTTCTAATAGTCTTTTGTATGATTTTTTGATCATATAGCTAATTTTTGCTCCATTAAATCGTAGTAGGTTAACGGAGTCGTGTTTTGTATTAGTTTAGTGAAATTATTGAAACCCATTTCACTCGGGTCCTTATCTTGCATGTCCACAAGATAGACTTCTTTGCCTTCTGCCATTAATTTTTCACAGAATCTCAAAGCTTGTTTGATTGCATCCCTATCTAATGCAATATAAATTTTATCTACTACAGATGTAACTATTTTTTTCATTAAGCTACTCTGTATACTTTTCCCTAATAGTGGGATCGCGTTTCTTTTTATAGCAATAGCATCAAATAAACCTTCACATAAAATAACAGGCACATTCCAATTAATTAAATGTTCATTAGGTATTATATCTCTACTTGCTGATGGGTTTCTGTATTTAACATATGGTTCTTTTTCAAATGAACGAGCAGTAAAATAATTTAACCTTCCATCCATATCATATGTTGGGATTATTATCATATTTTTATATACCCCTTCTTTACAGTAACCTATGTTATACTTGATTATATCGTATTTACTCACGTGTCTATTATTTAGGTACGCAGTAGCGTGTCTAGCCATGATATCGCTTAAGTCAACGTCATATAGGCCAATAAACTCATTAGGTAATACAACCTCGGACACGACTTGTGTTTCCTTTATAGATTTTGATGATTTAACTAAACTACCTAATTCAACAAACTTATCTGCTGCCGCCTTAACTTGTTTAAATAAATTATAAATTGTAGTACCTCTAGCATCACAAGCCCAACAATGCCAAGGATTTTTACCTTCGCGATTCTCAGTTAAATTAACTTCTAATTTGGGTTTATGGTGATGACATAAGGGACAGCTATAAGCATAGTTGTTTCGAGCAGTTGCCTTGCCCGAACCTAATACCGAATTAACTAATGTAACTAATAACTGGTTTACCATAAATGGTAATATACGATGTTATTTATGGTTATCCACGAAATCTTCAAATTTAATATCCATTAAATCCTTTGTAAAGAATTTACCTAAAATGTTATCATTAAAGAATTCGTCTGGTTTTTCTAGTACCTGATATATCATTTGGTACTTGATTTCAAAGTAGGTAAGTGATTTTTTTGATGGTACACATTTTAGTATAGTACGTTCAAATTCATCTTTTTTACCTTCTACAAGTAATTTTTTAATATCTTTTTGTGAGCCATAATATGTTTTCCAATCTGATTCCTTAACTGATAATTTATATGAAGGACGTCGTCCAACTATTCCAGATAAGGCTGCTAGTTCTTTTTTCCCTAGTTTAACTTTTTTAGTAAATTGTAGTATTTTTTTTCCAATATATGATTTACCAGAGGGTATATGTTTACAAATATATACAAACCCATAAGTATTATCAGGGAATTGAGTGATATCTTCTATTTTATTATCTTTATAAGTCCAACTCATGTGTTTAGTTTTAGTTTAATGTAACTTATTTTTTTTGGTATTCCTAGTTATTTTACTAACCACTTGTCTATAATAGGTACATATAAAACTCCTCCTGAATTTAGGTTAGTGTTATAAAACCTTGATACCAGGGATTGATATTGTTCTTCACTCATTTCCCCTTCATGGAAAATGGTATCTATAATAATTAAATCATATCTTTCTACTGTAGTGTAATTAAATATATCTGATTGTGTTATGTTTATATCAGCATTTAAATGGCCTGATGATATATTGTAATCTATAATTTCTTGATCTATTTCTACAACGTCTACTAGGCTACAACCATTTACCTCAGATAAAGTTTGTGGGATTAAACCAAAACCTAAACCTGCTACTAGTACTTTATCATAAGTAAAACCATTAAACCACCCATAGTAAGAATTACTACAATCGACACATTGTCCTAACATAATATTAGCATAATTTGTACTATTAGGTATAGCAAAACCGTTAGTAAATGACATTTCTGAGATGCCTAGGTTAGTTTTATAGATACTAAAATTGGTACCTGTATATTCTTGTAAGTCGTTGTCTATAAATCTCATATTATTTTTTTTAAAAGCATAATGAAGGAGGAGAATTTACTACACCAGAAAAATTAATTTCTAATCCTAATATTGAATTAGCTCCTACATTTATATTAATTCCTTTAGTTCTAGCCCATTGTGCTGTTGTTGATCCATTAACATCTGTATAAATTGTATCATTTTGTGCAGGGTATGAGGCTGAACCATCATGCCAAAGAGATAGTGGTGTAGCTACATCACAGGCATCTGCTTCAAATTTATAACTATTAGATGTAGCATAAAAGGGTTTTAATGTACTATTGCTATACCCATAAAAGTCTGTTATTGCATCCGGAGCAGCAAAACCAGCAGTGTCACTAAAAGCGCCCAAAGATTGATTTGTAGCAGATGCTCCTAGTTCTAATCTAATATCATTTATACTTAATTCTCCTGAAGTTGGTAGTGCCATTATATATTAAATTTACTTTATTAACCATTTTTTTAGAATAGGCACATATAGTGCTCCTCCATTATTTAAGTTAGTGTTATAAAATCTTGATACTAGGGATTGATATTGTTCTTCATTCATTTCACTTTCATCCCAAATTGTGTCTATAATAATTAAATCATATCTTTCTACAGTTGTATAATCGAATATATCTGATTGTATAATGTTTATATCCGTGTTTAAGTGGTTTGATGAAATATTATAGTCTATAAGTTCTTGGTTAATTTCTACAACGTCTATTTGACTACAATTATTTACTTCAGATAATTCTTGAGGTATTAAACCAAAACCTAAACCCGCTACTAGTACCTTATCATAAGTAAAACCATTAAAGCTGTCTTTATAAAAGCTAGTGCATGTATTACATCTCCCTAAAAATAGTTCATTGTAATTTAATTCATTAAAAATACTTTTACCATCAGAAAATTCTAATATAGTTACCCCATCAGATCTTTTAAATACTTTAAAATCTGTTCCTATATGGTTTAATAAATCATTGTCTATAAATTTCATATTTTGATTTTAAAAAATACAAGAGTAAAATTGCGTTATTTCACCAGTATTATCTGTTGTTAATACGAATAATATATCAGTAGATAAATCATCTACAGCTAAAGCCCAAATACCTGTTCCTATATTTGCTGTACCCGTAGAGGAGGTAAAAACAATATCACCTACAGCAGGTAATACATTACTATCAAAAAATACTTTAACTTGGAGTGTTTCAGCCTCACAACCAAATACGGGTTTTGATTGTGTTGATGATCTGTGGTAAAAAGTACGAGCTACAGCTGCAGTACCTCTCTTATTCATTAATCTAAAGAAATTAACACTCATTTATTTGTTTTTTAACTCGTTAATCTCAGCTTTTAATTCTTTAATTGCCTCAATTAATAAGGCAACAATTTTTTCATACTTAACAGCTTTAAATCCTGTATCCCTTGTAGTTACTAATTCTGGTAGTATTGCTTCAATTTCTTGTGCTATTACACCTATATCATGTCCTTTGTTACCATGTATAGTTTTTTCTTGTTCATCTGTTAACGGTATCCAATCAAAAGATACACCATTAATCTGCATTACTTTTTCTAATGCATTTGGTATTGGTATAATATTTTCTTTTAATCTTCTATCTGATGATAAAAATGCTACTATATCGTTGGTTGCTGTAATCTTACCTACTGTAGTTGGTGTAATACCTGACCCAACATGGAGACCACCTGCTACTATTGTTAGTGAGTTGGCAGTGGCATTATATATTAAATTTGATTCACCTTTAATACCTGTAGTACTCGTTGCGGTTACTACTCTATCATTTGCTCCGCTGGCAAAGGAGGTTACAGCACCACTTGCACCTGATGAACCACTTGTTCCTGATGAACCACTTGCACCACTTGTACCTGATGAACCACTTGAACCTGTAGCACCTGTAGCACCTCCATTAGGAATTGACCAGTAATAATTAGTACCATCATAATAAACACCTAATACATCTACACCATTAGATGTTGTTGTAGTTGTATATGAACCACCACCTATAATAACTGAGCTTCCTGGTAATGTTAAATTGTGAGTGGTTCCTGATCCTTGTTTTACTAATACTACTCCTGTATCTCCTGTAACTGCATTAGTTATAGATAGTGTTCTATTTCCTCCTAATGTTACTTTTGAGTTTGAACCACTTTTTAAATTCCATGTTACAGTAGAGGCATCTGTTAATACTTGTTGATCAATTGTTATTTTACCATCTGTTAATCTTAAATCCGAGTCCATTTGGAAATCTTGACTAGCAGTTGTTCTTGTGTTAATTTTAAAGGGATAGTCATTTGTAGTTGCATTAATTGATGTTCCAAGAACACTAATTGCTATTGCATAATCATTTGTTCCTGCAGCTGCTCCAGCGGCTATACCAACTGAAGCACCACCTAAAATCGATATACCATTATCATCGGCATCGAATACATCATTTGTAAAATTAATCTCTCCAAGTCTTCCTTCTATAGATTCACCTTTAAAAGTCGTATTACCACCTTTAAGACCTATTTCGTTGGTTGCCGAGTTATAAGTAAATTTAGCAGAACCTGATATTGCAGATGTTCCAGTAGCTGTTAAAATATTGTTATCAACATTTCCTTGTATAGTTGCAGCACCACTTGTACCTGATGAACCACTCGAACCTGGGTTACCTGTTCCTCCTGAGGTTCCACTTGAACCACTCGAACCTGAGTTACCACTTGTTCCTGATGAACCACTTGAACCTGCTTCTCCTGATGTACCTGATGAACCGCTTGAACCTGCTTCACCTGATGTACCTGAAGAGCCACTCGAACCTGAGTCTCCTGATGTTCCTGAAGAGCCACTCGAACCTGAGTCTCCTGAAGTACCTGATGAACCACTTGAACCTGAATCTCCACTCGTTCCACTTGAACCACTCGAACCCGAATCTCCACTTGTTCCACTTGAACCACTTGAACCTGAGTCGCCTGAAGTACCTGAGGAACCACTCGAACCTGAATCTCCTGAAGTACCTGAAGAACCACTTGAACCTGAGTCTCCGCTTGTTCCTGATGAACCACTTGAACCTGAGTCTCCGCTTGTTCCACTTGAACCGCTTGAACCCGAATCTCCACTTGTACCTGATGAACCACTTGAACCTGAATCTCCACTCGTTCCTGAGGAGCCACTCGAACCTGAGTCACCACTTGTACCTGATGAACCACTTGATCCTGCTTCTCCTGATGTTCCTGAGGAACCACTCGAACCTGCTTCTCCTGATGTTCCTGAAGAACCACTTGAACCTGCTTCACCTGATGTTCCTGAAGATCCTGAAGATCCATTTCCACCAGATGCACCATCTAAATTAACTGTCCATGTAGAATACTCACCTGAACCTACTGTTCTTGTTGGTGTTTGAAACGCTAAAGCTCCAGTTGCACTGTTATATGTTGTAACTTCACATTCTTGGAAGTTTGATATATCGTGTACTATTATTATTGATTGAGCAACAGAATATGCTAAACCAGTACTTACGGTAAGAGTTCCAGAAACTCCTAATGTAAAAGTTGTTGTTGAAGTTGTTCTATAAAGATCTCCAGCATCACCACCAGCACCGGAAGTACCTGACGAACCACTTGAACCTGCTTCACCTGAAGTACCTGACGAACCACTTGAACCTGCTTCTCCACTTGTTCCTGATGAACCACTTGAACCTGTATCTCCACTTGTACCTGAGGAACCACTTGATCCTGTATCTCCACTAGTACCACTTGAACCACTTGAACCTGAGTCGCCTGAAGTACCTGAGGAACCACTTGATCCTGCTTCTCCTGAAGTTCCTGAGGAACCACTCGAACCTGAATCACCTGAAGTACCTGAAGAACCACTTGAACCTGTAGCACCGGAGGCAGCATCTATCCAATTTAATGAAGACCCTGTTGAGCTTAGTACTTGTCCTGTTGTACCTGCATCCCCATCTCCATCTAATATTTCTCCACTAATAGAAACACTACCTGTTACTTGTAGTTGAGTATTACTTATAAATCTTAAGTTTTCTTCTACAGTACCTGTACCATCTCCATCATTTGTAATTAAAGAACTTACAGTATTACCAGTTAAAGTTAAAAAACCACTTGTTCCTGATGAACCACTTGAACCGGAATCTCCACTTGTACCACTTGAACCACTTGAACCTGAATCTCCTGATGTTCCTGATGAACCACTTGAACCTGTATCTCCACTAGTACCACTTGAACCACTTGAACCTGAGTCTCCGCTTGTTCCACTTGAACCGCTTGAACCAGAATCTCCACTTGTACCTGAAGAACCACTTGAACCTGTAGCACCTGAAGAGCCACTTGAACCTGCTTCTCCTGAGGTTCCTGAAGAGCCACTTGAACCAGTATTACCTGAAGTTCCTGATGAGCCTGAAGATCCATCTCCTCCAGTTGCACCATCTAAATTAACGGTCCATGAGGAAAAATCCCCTGTACCTACAGTTCTTGTTGGTGTTGCAACTACTAAGGCTCCAGTTGCACTATTATAAGAAACAACTTCACATTCCTGGAAATGTGTAGTGTCGTTAACTATTATTATTGATTGTGCAGGAGAATATGCTAAACCTGTATCTACAGTTATTGAACCAGCACCTCCTAAGGTAAATGCTGTTGTAGAGGTGGTTTTGTAAATATCTCCAGCGGTACCAGTAGCACCTGATGTTCCAGATGAACCTGATGAACCAGAATTTCCTGAGGACCCAGATGAACCTTCAATTCCTTGAGCTCCACTAGTTCCAGATGAACCACTTGAACCATTTACACCTGAGGTACCTGATGAACCACTTGAACCATTTACACCGGCAGTAGCACTTATTGAAATCGCACCTCCTCCATTTACACCAACTGTAGTATTTGAACCTGGGATTATTTGGATAAAACTATTAACGTCATTAGACCCAGATAAGTTAATTCGAGCAGAAGTTCCAGCACCGACACCTACCTCGGTAGTGCTTATATCATAAGTTGTATCAGGTAAGCTAGAGGTATTAGTTCTAAATACTTGACCTGTTGTTGAATTATAACTTAATAATTGTGATTGACCAGTAGTAAGTAGATTATCAGGTTTTATTGAAAGGGAACTTGTTAAGTTTAAGGACCCTGATATAGATATTGCGTAGTCATTTATACCGGTAAATGCATCAACGGATTGTGATACATGCCAAGATTGAACAGTAGAACCTTGTTGAATCTGTGAAAGGTATGTTAGCTTTTTTGCCATTTTTTATAATTGTTTGTTATAAATATTAGCTTATCTGTCTATATTTATAAGGATTGTTGTATCAGTTGTAGCAGATGTTTGGAGAGGTTTTGCTAATTTACCTACAGCTAGAAGCTGGTAGTTATTGTCATATAATCCTACAGTAGTAATATAAGGTTCAAAATAAGAACCAGTAGCAAAATCTAACAAAGTACCATAAGAGGCTGTAGGAGATTGATCAATATTACTTCCAGATATTATATTTTGGTTTAAGGTGCTACCTGATACTATAGTTGGATTTGTAGAATAATTAAATTCATCTTCGGGTAATGTTATTTGATATTGTGTTTCAAAAAGCTTATATGAACTTGAAAATGACATTGTTATTTCAGAAGAAGATATAAAAAATTCTAATAACACATCTGTTGGTAAATTTTGCCCACCATAATCTGAAGCACCATATTCAGCACTTCCACCATATAATACAGTATCATCTGCTCCTACTAGAGTAGTATTAAATATTGTAATTATACCATGTTCATATATAATGTTACCTAACATATATTGTGCTGGGGTATTTCCAGTAGGAAAGTTATAAAATAATCTTCCTTCCCCATCATCTCCTATTGACCCTGAAGCATTAGATTGTAATAAAAAAGATTGAGGTTGTATATAATCCCCAAATAACTTAGATGGAATAGATATTACACCTATTTCAACTGAAGAAGTATATAAACTTGCTGTTGGGAAATCTCTATTAGGCCAAAGTGTTGTTTGTGCATAGTCATAAAAGTTTGTAGTTTCTTTTGGACCAAAATATACACCACTACTAGTATTAGCACCTAATAAAATACTAGCAGTTGCTGCTTCACCTATAAATCCACCACTACCAGAAATATAATTCCCGTAATATAGTTGTTGGATTGAATCATATACTAAAACAGCAGGATACATAGAGCTAGAAATGTTCCCAGTCATTTGACTACCGGAAATAAGGTAGTCTCCTGATTTTCCTGTGTATCTGTTAATTTCGGTATTAGACCCAGTTAATGCATCACCTCCAAGGAAGTGAAAACCTTTGTTTACCTCAAATGGAGATACAATTAAATCTTGTGAGTTTAGTTGTTTGTAAGCGCTCATTCATTTTAAAAATCTAATTTTACTCTTACTAGAGCTTCCTTTGTAAAATCTTTCTGTAATGGTTTTGATAATTTAGCTACTGCTAATAAATCACTAGAATCATTATATAAACCAATTGTCGTTGGGAACACTGTCGGGTTATTAATAAAGTAAGTATAAATTACTTCACCAGTTGAACCTGATATAAATGTTGGATTTTCTGAATAGTTAAATTCTGAATTTCTTGTTCTAATAAATACAAAATCAGAAGTTAATGTTTCTTGAGAGTTTGCAGTGTACACATTTGTAATATATGTTAGAGAAGGATTAACGGCTACAATTCCTGATTGTTCAAATACCCTAAATAATGTTGTAGGATTTGAAGCAGGAGAATTATTTGTTGTAGTTGTAACCATTTGGATTCCATCTACTTCTGAACCTAGAGCTGAAGGGTTTAATAATACAGTTGCAATATCTGGTAGAAACCATCCATAAGAACCACTAGCATTAGAAAATCCATCTCCACCGTTAAATGATGAACCGTTTGAACCTGATATTAATTGGTAAACTCTTGTTGTACCATAATAATCAGGTAAAGAAACCATATTTGAGTTATCAGTTAAATGTAACGCAGATATATCACCACTACCTTTTAATACTATATTAGTAGAACCTGGGAGTAATGTTTGTTTGTATCTTGCTCTTTCTACACTAATAGCATAAAAATCATTATCACCACCACTACCTGTAAAAGATGTACCCCAAGTAAAATTGGCGTTTTCATCTTCTAGGATTAATGCTCTATACTGTCCATATATAGTTGATGTGGGAGATACGTTAGGCACAGCACCATCATAATCAACACCACCACCTCCATTCTTATTCCCATAAGCGATTTGAAATTGTACTTCTGAGGTTAATAAGTTGGAAGCTGTATTATAGATACTAATATAAAAGGGCCCTGAGCTACCTTCTACTTGTATTGATGAACTAAAATATTCATTTAGTGATGGAGAATTATTACTCCACACTGTTGAAGTTACCGAATCGGAACTTACTATAAAATCTTCTGGATCTAATCTTTTGAATGCCATATCTTATTATATTATTGCTTGTTGTGTTATAGTTACTGGTATTGTTAATCGTGCTCCACTATCTAAACCTGTTACAGTTAATGTAGTTCTTAATTGAGTTAAACTACCAAATAAGGTATTTACTGTTGTAGCAGTTAAATTGATTTGTGTACCAATAATTGTTTTAGAAACACTTGTACCAATGGTTTGTGTAGCAGAAAGGTTAGCAGCTGTAGCAGCATCTGATTGTATACCTGTTCCTGCAAAAGTATTCATTAATCTAACGTCCCCAATAGTTGCACTATATCCAGATGTTTCAAAAGTTTGTTCGTTACCTAAATAATTTAGGGTTTGTGGAGTAATTGCTAATTGAGCTCCTTGTTTTAAAGTAATAGCTCCAAAACCTAAATCTAATACAGGTAATTTAGCTGTACCCCTTGGTAATGTAGTTAATTTATACTTCATAATTTGCAATTCACTTGGAAATGCTTCTAAGATAGGCATATTATTAATTGCTTCTCCGTAATAAGCAGAACCTGATGGGTGGTTTGGATTATATAAGGTATAATCTATTTCATCATCGGCTAATGCGAATTGTGTAATTTGAAAAGAACCATCGTTTCTAGCTAATAGCTCTCTTCCTTTTGTAGTAAGTATAGCGTCAACTGTTACTACCGAATTGTTTAAATATCCCATGTTTTTTTTTAATATAAATGTTGTTATATGTTATAAATATGTGTTCCTATTAAGATTTTATTATTCCTCTACCAATTAAGTTATTTATTATTTGAGATGAACTAATTTCTAAAAGTTCTGATGGAAATTCTGATAATATTACACCAGCAGAAGAAAATGTTGACCCCGATATACCAGCTACTGGTATTATATCAGCGTATGGATAATCTATGTCTAATTGAACTATACTTGCGTCTGCAATTGGTCTTCTTACTAAGAAAAAGTCTAAATCAATCGAGCCACTTGGGATTGGTTTATCTAATTCTAGTTTTAAACGAGCAATTCCACTAGAATTAATGTTTTGTTCTGGTGGGATTACGTTAATTATATTATACGAATATGTTTCGTTGTTACCAAATCTAATTTGATCATTTTCAAGGATGGTTAGAGGTTTAGTTATTGTTGGAAATCTAGTGTCTGCTGGTTCTAGGCCTCCTGGGAAGAATGGTGAACCTCCAGGAACATAATTTAAAAATCCTTGTTTCCAGGCTGAACCATAAGCTTCGTTAAAATTAGGGGATACCATTTCAATAAAACTTTGTGATACTGATGCTGAAGTTGTCCAAAAGGGTGCTTGGAATGTATTATCTCCATCAGCTGAATCGTAAGCTCCTAATACAGTAAAATTAGTTGGTAGGACTGTAACACCACTATATGCAGCTGGGTAGAAAACATTTAATCCTGATCTACCACCACCTGAGTTCATTACTCCCTCAACTTCAAATCTAACTTTATCTAACCCATTAAATATGAATTCACCAGTATTAAAGGCAAAAACCCATTCCAAAAATTCTACAGGTCCTCCATTTGCATTACCACCGTGAGGTTTCCAATTTACTCCCCTATTATATAATAAAGAATTAATTACTGGGTTTTCAAATGCTACTTCTATTTCTTTTTTAGAGTTTAAACCTGGTGTTGCACGAGCAATTCTAGTACGGTTATTATTTTGTTTATTAAATTTTACCATGGTACCACTTCTCCAACTACCACCACCTTCAACTCTACCTAATACACTACCACATGAAATTGATTTTCCTATGTATTGAGCATTTAATTTAATATCTTCTAACTCAAATGGGATATTTGTTTCTACACCACCTCTTGTTAAAACACATCTTAATTTTATCTGCATTTCATCTCTACCACTTTCATATAAAAATGAGGTATGAACTTTAGTTTCACCAAATATAGTTTGAGGGTTTAATAAAGCTGTACCTAAAGTTGTATCTAAAGTAGATACACCTCTAAACTCAAAGTTACCATCATTATCTACAGCTGAACCTCCTCCTGCTGAACTAGAGTAGGGGAAAAGATCATCAGTTGTAGAATTTAGAGATGCAGCATTTATTTCAAAAAACGTATCAGGGAAACCTGGGGATATTGTAGTTGAAAAAGTTTTAGAGTTAGATATACTTGCGGCACCATTTATAGATACACCCTGACCTATAACAGATACACCATAGAATATTTTAGCATTGGGGTTATTTGCATTATCATAAACTGATATTGTTCCTGAACCTGATAAGGGTATTGAAGAGGCATAACCACCACTTGATGTTTGACTAAAAGTTATTGGTTCATATTTGTTTGCAACACGTTGCACAGTTTGTAAACCATTTAAAGAAGTTAATGTACTACTACCTGAATTAATTTCTAGTTGTATCTCTGATTGTGGGGGATATAAAGAATTCATTATTTCAAAACTTAAACCATCTAATGAAGGAGGTGTTGCCACTTCTTGTTCATCAATTAAGTACGCAACGTTTAACTGTGTTACGTTATTAACTGTAGGGTAAGGATTAGTCATTGAGCTAAAATAAGCAAAATAAGCAAATCTTATTTCTACGTTAGGTGTTTGTCCTAATGTACCTGTATCTCCATAAGTAAATACATTTATTTCTTGACAAGTAGATCTTGAACCATCATATCTTGGATATGTCCAACTTGCTTGTTCGTAGTTTGAATCTGGAACTGTTGCTCTTTGAGCTATATCTTCTAATATTTGTTGTTGGTTAACTGGTATTATTGGACCTGATGTATTATTATAATCTACGTCCATTATATACCTACTTGGTCTTTGAAGGTTATAATTGTTTAATAGAGGTTGACAATCAAGTGCAAATGCAAATGGTAATACACCATTAGCATAAAAAGTTGGAATTGCAAAGATAGATGTTATTGGAACTCTATAAACATTAGGTTCTAATGTTGATGCTGTAAGTGGGGAATATATACTAGTATAAGGAGATATACTCATAGAGGCTTCAGTAATTACCATACCTATGTTTCCACCTTCTTTTTTTATACCAATAGCCATTCTAAAAGTATCACCTAATCCCCAACCTAAATTATTAGGGTCTTGTGGGAAAAATGATCCTGAAAATCTGTATGAGCCTATTGAATCTGTAAATGCTATAACAGACCCACTTTCACTACCACTCCATTGAACTATACTTCCAAAATTTGTTTGATCAGAATTATTTCCATAATATATACAAGGTAATATAGAAGCAGATGGGTTAGTAACTTCACTTACTCCTTGAGTAGCTGTTTGTGTAATAATTATAGATTGAGTATTATTAAATGGGTTTACAAAGTCACCTTCAAAATCACGAGAAGTACCAGTAGTATTTGGATCACCATTATAGCCACTCATTGAATATTCAATATAATACATACCACCACTTAAATTTAATGATGATGAAGCATTTGTAGATGAATTATATGGTAATGGGTTTGTAAAAGTTCCAGTAGCATTAGAGGCAGAGGATGCAATGTTTATTATAGACCCACCATCAACCGAATATCTTCTCTTTTCTGAACCTGTTAAATATAAATCTACAACCTCTCCTGTATCTGTTCCGTTATTAACTGATCCGGTATATTTTAACCATGCTTGTATATCCATAAGTACTGGAGTAGCCCCAGCAGCTGTTGCACTAGCACTATAAGCATTATTATTGGTATTACCACTTGGATTATTTTCTAAACCAGTACCGGTCCAATTCCTTTGAGAGTCGTTTGTAGAGACAAAGGTTTGGTTTTGTTGGGGTACTGGGTTACTAGTGTTAGGGGTAAATGTGTATAGTAGTGTAGTTTGGTTTATAGAAAAAGTACTCATTGCTATTTGGCAATTCAGATTAGATTTTAAAGCCATTCTCCAACTTATACTTCTTGTAAGTCCATTACCAAATCTTGTTGCTCCTACTGCTGCCGTTTCTTCAAACCTATATCTATCTCTCCATACTTGGGCTCCTGTAGTATCGGTCATAAGACCGGAACCAATAAGAACGGGGAATGTTGCAATATTATTTTCCCTAAAATAAGTTTGTTGAAGTACATCTCCTCTAAATTGAATTGAAGCCGTGGCATTAAAAACAGAACCAGTTTCAACAAATGCTACATAATTATATGCAAAACGTGGTGTAAATCCATCCCAATCGGCTTCACCATCTCTTTCTTGAATAGGTCGACTTAAAAGTGCTGCATTTTCCCAGTTTTCTTGTTGATCTAGAGCCATTATAGAAATAGTACCATCTGTAGATTGTGACGCTGCGGTAAAATAGTTTATAGATGTTGTTCCTAGATCCCATACACCATTTGTAGGAGACATATTTGTAGAGGCTGAAAAGGGTGCATAATTACTGGTAAATGTATTAGTAGTACTTCCTGAAAATTGTATAACTCCAAAATCATAAGCTAGTGAAGCGGTACCAGCTAATGCTATTATTGGATGACCACCAGGGGATGAAATTGTCGATGGGTCTTTTAAGGAACCGGAGTTACCTGGGATAAGTGTGTTTACAGTATCAAAAAATAAGGGTGCTGAAACACCTTCTTCTAAAGTTGATGGAGTAAATACGGCAGATACATTTGATGTTTGTGTATCTCCTATTATTTTTGTAGTAGTTATACCTGTAGGGGAATAAAGGACACTAAATTTTGGATCTGCAAGATCAAAAGTAAAAGAATTCGGTATTCTACCTATACCTTTTAAAGTATTATTTCCATTTACTAAAAATACATATGTATCAAAACTTGGAGTTGGTATAACTGAGTCGGAAACATTTACTAACCCATCATCATCATATAATGTGTCATTTGCAGCAAAAAAGTTGTTAGTGAAAATAGTACCGTAAGTGTTAAACCCATTATTATATCCAGCAATAGCAGCTGAAACTGAAGTGTATGCACCAGATACACCAGCAGAGTGTGATAATGATGTAACAGTTGATGCGTTATTACTATATGTTGTTCTTTGACTAAAAGTTCCAGCTACTAAAGGATTATAAGATTGACTAAAGTGGTAATTCCCAGTCTGAGTAGTGGTTTGTTGACCACCTCCTGTAGTTAAATTCGAGCCACTATATTTTATATCCATTATAAAGTTAAGTGGGATATTAGGAGTTTTATCTAGAGTATAAGCACCATAACCCCAAACATTTGGTGTAGGAGCATTATTTGCTTGGTTTGTAGAATTTAACATACCAGCAGCTAAATATTGACCAATAACTGATCCTTGTTCATACCCCCCACCAGAATTATCACCTATAAATTGTGGGTATAAATTAGCTGGTTTTCCATCCCCACCATAAGCGAATTGGTTTGGAGAAATGCTATTAATTATAGGTTGGTTTTGAGGGAAAAATGTATTTGCAACTGAATCTCCTGGTGACCAACAAGTAATAAATTGTTCCTGAATTAAAACTGTAGTGTTTTTAAATGAATTTTGTTGCCATAAATCGGTATCACCACTACGACTATCTGATGATGTAAAAGATGTACCTATTTGAAAACTCCAATTTTCAGAACCACCATTTAAAGATGATGTTATTGGAAAGAATTCTGTTCCACCTCTAGTAAATTGTACTTTTAACTTATCTCCACTTACTAAGGTACTAACATTTCCTGTTTGGGAAACTAAAGTTGGGTCTGTTACCCTATATTCATCAGCTGAAATTTGTGTGAAAGTTTCAATTGTATAATTATAGGTATTATTATCATTTATATCTGTTAGAATAAACCCACCAACTGGATTAGTTACTAAATCATCAAAAAATGTAGAATAGTTTGAACCATTAAAGGCAAAGGGGTTAATACTAAGAGTTGTTATAAGGTTTGTTGTAGTATTAACATCAGTTTTAATTGTGCCTAAAGGTACTGTTGCAGAAAAGGTGTCTTCCCACGTATCCGTAATACTTATATTAGGTACCCAGCTTCTGTTTGATTCTACTTCTAATGCTATTCTTAGTCTTACTGAATTTGCTTCAGGTATTACTCCTATTATTCTATAAGAACATATACCTCCTCCAAATACCGCGGAATCAGGAAAATTAATATCAATATTAGTGTTTTGTTCTAGGTAATCAGTTACATCATTTCCTTCACCATCGATTCTTGATAGTTTAATACTTGTAACATAATTATAGATAGGATTTGCACCTGTAGATTGTATTATTGTAGCATCCGTTATTTTTTCAGAAAATATCCAAGCATCACCTTGATAAGGTGTATTTGAAGGTTTGTTAAATTCTGTGGATGTAACTGTTCCTAATTCTGTAGCATTAATTTCCCCATTAAAAAATATTGGGTTAAATAAAACTCCTTTATCTACTACGTTTAAGTAGGGACCACAACCTGGGTTTAAGGATTGCGTCGTAACTACTATGTTAGACCCACTAAACTCACCATCATAAAATTCATGTTGAGTTGAAACCGTTTCTACTCCTTTACCTTGGTATGAGGCACTTAAAAACTGTGAACTACTATAATTAAAGTAAGTACCATTAATTATTGAGTAGCTATATGGTTCTCTAGAGGTACCATTAACATCATAACTTTGTGTTAAATTAAATCTGTTAGAAGGTACAGTTACTGGTCCTGCATATTGTATTTGGGCACGAGTAAGTTGAATAACTATATTCCCTGTACCTTGGCTA
>ENA-ORXF01001308-ORXF01001308.1-marine-metagenome-genome-assembly--contig:-NODE-1308-length-16297-cov-15.388471_pt1 | contig 16297 bp, 22 predicted proteins | sample MGYA00237864_ERZ511476 | MGnify/ENA primary metagenome ERZ511476 (study PRJEB26306, sample SAMN06343908) | marine metagenome | isolation source: coastal waters | place: Atlantic Ocean: West Antarctic... | reverse complement strand
GGCTCTAATATTTCCCAATCAAAAATCCGGCCATAGTCCGGACCGGTTGCGGCTCGCAGTTCTCCGCCCTCGTTTTGTGCGCCATAAACCTTAACCAGTTCTTTGCCACGGTTGTAACGCAAACCCCATTGGATGCACTCCGCCGCAATCGGGGCGGGCAGGTCTTTAAGATAACCGGCAGGGGCACCGGCAAGTTGTGACAGTTGGCCAAAGCTCCAATTGGTAGGGGTGTTCAAGTGTTCCCGGCGGTTGTCATCTTGATATTCAATAGAAATATCACCACGGGACGGGTTCGCCTCGTCAAAATCCCCCACGATCTTAATCTTGTGAGTATCTACAGTTCGGGAAGTCATAAGGCTTGCGTCTTTTTTCTTAAAAGAAAGCATATTGTCGAGCGATAAGAATTTCTGATCGTCGGGACGGTTAAACCATTGTGAAGAAACTGCACTGTTTCCAATTCCATGCGCTAAAGCGTTTGTTTGATATGTCATGTTTTTAAACTCCAAAAGGCGAGCAACATTGCCCGCCTCTATAATCTTGCATAATCTCGCATATGTTGCAAGCTAATATTTTAGAAAGTTAATTCGCCCCAATATCGCCCGCTATATGGTGCCTTAATATTGTACGCGGTGCCAAACCTTTTGCAAACCGCGTGACCCTTTCCGCGTCGGTCTCGTCTTGATCTTGATCGGCGGTGTGATTCCAATGCAAAAGAACATTGCCCCCAGTAGCATAGCAACCGCCCGCATCATCCGGGTTTGCGGCTTTCTTTTTATGTACACCGTGCGCAGTAAATCCGACGGCAAAATTGCGGGTTAGCCTAGCGCAAAGTGGATCACCATTGCCGCATTGGGCGCAACCGAAGTTGTCAAGATACTCCGCCGGACACCGCACAACCTTAACCTCGTCAACCGTTACCGATTTACGACCGCCCCAGAAATCCGCCGCAACCGTGCAAACCGTCGGGACTTTCATCCGGACATATTTTGCCGCCATTGCCGCAGTTTTTGCCGAGTAGTTTATAACAGTCTTGCCCGCTTGCAATTTCTTGATCCAATGGATTGGGGAGAAGTGCGAGTAAGTAAACGCTTGCCCCTTAGTTGGGACCGCATCAACAACCGCATCAAGATAAACGTGGTCTATTTTAGTCGCGCCACAACCCGACGGGTTTAGCTCGCAAGTTGCCGGGCAGGTTCCAAAGTTGTCTTTGGTGCCCGCCCTATAAGTAACCGCAACGCCTTTTGTCTTTTGCGCCCGGCTTATTTCTACAGTCTTTAACATGGTTGCCCCCATTATTTGATATAAGATAATATAGAATAATATAGAGCATAAAAAAACCCGGCGTCAACCGGGTTAATTTAATTATTTTTTACGTCGCTTTTGTGGCCTTGGGCGTGGCCGGGGTTTTTGTCGTGCCCGCTGTTGTTCAAACTTTTCTAAAGCTTCATCGCCATACTTTATTCTGGCGAATAATTTAATTAAGAAAAACACTACCAATCCCCCCCAAATATCTTTTTGAACACCTCGTCGAGAATCTTATCCATTTCTTCACGGCTCATGACATAACCCCTTTTTGACGGGTTACCCGTATTTTTTCAGGTGGTGGTGGTGGCGGTAGTTGAAAAATATCCACAACGTTTAGCCCGTGGTAATCAGAACCGTTATCTTTTGCAAAATCACGTCTTGCTACTTCACTAGCTTTAACAACGTCCTCCGCGTCAATTACAAAGGTTTGGGACACAACGCCCTCAACCACTATTTCATAAGTCTTTTTCATTACCAACTCCCCGTATATTCTACGTCACGCCAGAAACCATCGTCACGTTGTAACCAAGCCGACGCATCCCGCAAGTTTTTTGCAGTCTGAGCAACTTGCTCGGGTTCTTTCCAGTGATCGTCAGTTTCAGGGCTGTAGTTTGCATCGGGCAATCGCCCTTGCTCCACGGCTTCCGCAATCTCCAATAGTTGGTTTGGGTCAAGCGGAAATTCGTTACCGCCTTCACCATCCGAGTAATTCTGCTCAATAAAGTTGTGCAGTGCCCAATGTTTACGCCATTGGCCAAGGTCGAGCCGCAAGCTTACGACCTCGTAACCATCAGTTTTCTGCCGTTGATGCTTACCGTCGTGGGTCGGGGTGAACTTATGCCCCTGTAAGTACATATCTAGTCCCATGTTTTTTTCTCCATAGTTAAGTTAAGTTAACTATGCGATCCTATGCGATTATATAGGACATATCAACCCCAGTATTTTTTCCCAGTCAAAGTCCCCCTCTTCAAAGTAAACCGGCTCGACCGCCAAACCTTCAAACCTCAAGTCCATAGCGTCACTTGCAGGGTATAAGTAGATACGTTGCGGCAGGGTTTTTGTCTTAACTTTACGGACTAGAACCCACGCACTTCCATGAGCATGGTTAGTAAGCCAAGCCACTTGATGAGGGCGTAGCTCGACCGCGTTGCCGCCGCTCGCCTTTAGTTCGATGAAGTGAAACAAACCTTTTTCGTCACACAACAAAACATCCGGCACTCCGGGCATCGCCCACGTTTCTAGTCTAGTGGATTTTAGCTTTCGGCTGCTCTTCTCTATCCCCGTCTTCATCATCCGCCACAAGTCGGCTTCTCGCTTTGTCGCGGTTTTGGGGATTGTCCTGTCCTTCGGGAGTAATGTCGATAGTGATCGGGGCATAGCTTTGTTTGATTTCCTTTAGGGCGTTCAAGACTTCATCTTTACTCATAGAGTCGATGCTTCCATGTCTTACTTCGCTTTTGCTTACATAAATATCGCCTTGTGCTTGCCCCCGTCGATATTCGGCTTGGACGGCGGCTGAATAGGCACCGTTAGTTAAAGCCATGTCTCTTATAACCTGTAGGTCTTTAATATGACGCTGATAGTGAACCCCATACTTTTCGTCGAGTTCGGCACGATAGGATTGGATTGCGTTAACAACGTGCGGACTAATGTGAGGATTGGTTAGCTCATAAGCACGAGTATGGGCGGAGCCCGCCGGGTAGCCAGCTTCGATAGCGGCTTCTCTCATAGTTATCTGCCCGTCTTTAGAAACCAGTTCTTTTACAAACAGTTCTTGCCGACGGGTCAAAGGCTGTTCTCTACTTGCCCGGGGCCTGCCAACCTTTTTCTTTATGACAGGTGCAATTGACTTTGCGGTAGTCTTTCTTGAGGCCATAAGTGTTCTCCAGTTATTTTCAGATACATTGGAGTAAAAAGCCCGCTTTGTATATATACAGCAAAATATATTTTTATAATAAAAAAACTTTCAGGCCCTTTAAGGCACTTCCGCCTCTTTGCCCCCAGAAAGGTTACATAAACCCCTTTTGGCCACATTTTTGTTTTTCTCTTATGTAACCAGATAACCCTATATACATAAACGATATTTTGCCTAAAGTTACACGGTTACACCAGTTACGCCTATTTTTACTAAAAAACTTTTTTTCTAATTTATATCTCTATATACATAGAACGGCGTATTAACTGTGCCCAAAAGCAAAAAGACCCGCGGGCCGCGAGCCGTTGTTGTCTATTCGTCATCTTCGTCCTCGTCTAATATGCCGTCCCCGTTGCACCATTCACATATGGCCCAACGGGTATCGACGTATCCCACGTCACGGGCGCAGTTGTGCGTTCTAAAAATTTCTTGCTCAACCTCGCCCGTTCCGCCGCATTCTTCACAGTGTCTCATGTACCTGTTTTTTCGCCCCTCATCCATTTTATATCTTGTAGCAAGGATAGTTTTTCTTTGGTGGCTTTTTCAAGTGCCATTGTTAGCCTTGATATTTCGGTGCGTTGTTTTGAATTTTTACTCTTTAGGGTAATAATTTCGGCGGCATCCGTTTTTTGTTCGAGTGTCCATTTTGCCATTATATTTTCGTACCTCTCTCTCTTAGGTTTTTTACAAAGTTATTTAGGTTTTGCCTCGCGACAAACAAATCGTTTTCGACGGAGGTAGGGGCATCACGCCTGTACCTCTCGCCTTGATGTTTATCCACTTGTTGCTTTAGGAACTGTAACTGTGATGCTTGGACCGTGGTTAAATCACTGTCCCCCATCAGAACAGTAGGAACATAATAACAGCGACGACGGCAACAATTGTTGCAATGGCTATTAAATGTGGGGAATATTTTTTCCACATGGCTTCGGGTTCGTCCCAACCGAATACGCTTAACCCTTCGGAAATTCGTGCTTCGGCAAGGAAGTCATCACCATATGGAGCTTTTAAGGTATCTTGCACCCCATCATCATCAAACGCCCAATCAATTATTTCTGCTTTGTCCCAGCGGTTCACGAGCTTTGGGCCGCGGGAACTGGGGCTTGGCACTTTGATTGGTGCCGGAAATTTGTCCTCTTTTATTTTTTTAAAAATAGTTGATTTAGAAAGTTTAGCGATTTCACACACTTCAGTAATGTCGATTAATGTCAGGTTCATTTTCCATTGATATGAGGCTGATTTATATGCCATGTCGTTCTCCTAAACTGTTGTGGGTTTTTCTTTTCGGCGCACTTCCCATAAAATACAGGATTTGCCCCATTGCGTTATGCCCCGATTGCCGCTGTCTTTGACGCGCCTTTCGTTTGATAATTCAGACAAACGCGGTTGAACGGATACATACGGGCGTTCTAGCATTCTTGCCACTTGCTCAGTGCTAAGTGGTTTAGTTGCTTTTAGCAGCAATTTATAAACCTGTTCCCGTAAGGTAACCTTCTTACCTTGGCTATCGTCAGCGGCGGCACGACTTGTGTCCCTGTTCTGATAACCTACGCCTTCTTCAGTATATCCCATACCGTCTTCCTCTTTCAGTTAAAACGTGAGAGAAGTATACGACAGTATGGGATTAAGTCAAGACTTACTCTTAGGTTCCCATGTATCAACTTCGGCGTACCATTTGCCGGTCTTGCTTTCACAAACCTGCACGTTAATCCAATCGCCGGTTTGGCCCGCGAGCCATGTAGCGAGTTCTTCGCGTTTTATGCTCATGTTGCATTTTACCCAGTCGGGAGCATTATCGTTTGGTTTCTTAGCCATGAGACCGTTAACGAATATTTTCTGTGATTGTTCCATGTGTTCTCCTTTAAAAAAAGCCCCTAGCAGGGGGCAACCGAGCTAGAGGCTTAATTATCTTATCTACAGAGTTTGAGGCATGACCCTCAAGAGTAGTTATAAAGGCCCCGTATGCGATATGCAACACTTAATCGCATACATCTTTGGGGTATTCAGCATTTTTTATTTGATCGCTGATTGTTAAATTACATATGCCGCAGAACCTGACTAAAATTTCTTCAGTCTTTTCAGTTGTTTTTAGCGCCTGATCGCACTTTGGGCAGCGGTTTTTCATCAATCTTTTGTGAAATATTCCCGCTCCCTGTACCATCATCTGCTAATCCTTTTGTAGAATCCCTGTACCAATCGAACACGAGCCGAAGTTGGCCGCCGATTGTGCGTCCTTCGCTTTTTGACAGTTCTTTGATCTCTTCATAAACTTCCCGAGGGACGAGAATGCTTTTCCAACGTGTAGTATCCATTTTTATCTCCGATGCGCCTGCGCACATCTAAGATAATATAGGAGAATATACAAGAATGCAAGAAAAAACCCTTTTGTCGTTGTAGTATCATTCCTAGCCGGACAAAAGGGCAGTTGTTGCCGAGAGTGGTCGAGCAACCTATTTAGCTTCACCCCATGACGGTCCGATTTCAACATCACATTTACTCGGAACTTCAAGAGGTATTGCTGTCTCCATAATCCTAGCGATTTCTTGTGCCTCGTCAAGAGTTTTGACCGACATAGCAATCTCGTCGTGGATTTGCACCATTGGGATGTGCCCAGCTTTGTACAGGTTGACCATCGCTTGCTTTGTCATATCCGCCGCCGACGCTTGGATGAGCCTGTTCATCGCTTTATAAGTGAACGCCCGCTTTAGTCGCGTGGTTGGCCCGTAGGCGTCCACAGCCTCCTTGTACGGTAGTGCCTTGTTCATTGCGAACGTGTCAGGTTCCCAAAGCTCGAACCGCGCTTTACGGCCCGCCAGTGAGCGCAGAGAGCCGCCCGAAGATTTCTCGTTCAACCGGTTCATCACACCGCGCATCAATCCTTTAACGAACGGCACACGCTCATGGTACTGATGAACCAGTCCCTTCGCGTCTTCGACCGGGATGTCTAACTGTTCTGACAGTTTGTTAACGCCCATGCCGTACATCATACCAAGATTGATCGTCTTGGCTTGCTTTCTGGGAATGTTAGCCATCTCCGCGACCATTGTATGGAAGTCCGTAGACGGGTCTTCGTTGTACGCCTTAACAAAGTCCGCCGCACCGTCGAGCGGCACCCCACGGTTGCGCCCATAAACATGAGCGTAATGCACCAAGATGCGTGGTTCTTGTTGCGAGAAGTCAATGGCCGCCCACTGTTCGCCTTCTTCCGGGAGAAACAACGAACGGATCATAGGACCAAGCTCTGGGTCGCGGGCCGGGATTTGTTGTAAGTTAGGGTTGGACATCGAAATTCTGCCCGACACTGTACCACCATCGTCCGAGCGGATTTGGTTTATGTGCCCATGTATTCTGCCATCGGTCCGGCAGTGCTTCATAATGGAGTTGATAAATGTACCGGATGTCTTGTTTAGGTTCCGTGCTTCAACAACAAGTTTCGCGAGCGGATGTGGGTGTTCCGATAAGAACAGTTTCGTAAAGCTCGGGGCACCTTTCTCGGTCTGGGGGTAGTTGATGTCGAGTTTATCAAATGCTTTAGAAAGAGATTGCGCCGCCCAGATTTCTACATCGGTCCCGGCCACACGCTTAATTTCCTGCATCACACTTTTCTCGCGCTTGAGCAGGGCGTCCCGTGTTCTCTCGACGCGGTTCGTATCCACACGAACCCCTCGCCATGTCATATCAACAAGACAGGGCAGTAATTCTAGCTCAAGGTTAGCAATAGGCCACAGGTCTTCGCGGCTAAGTTGTATAGAGAGATAGCTCCAAAGCTCTAGGGTTAGCTCGGCGTCAGCTTCAGCGTATGGGCCCACATACATCGCGGGCATCTTCCACATCTCGGCTTTGGGGTCGATCCCAAACTCACGAGCCGCCGCCGTTAATCCTTTTTCGGATTTTGTCTTGTTAAGAAGATCGTAGCATAAAGCGTTTAGGCTGTAGCTAAACCGGTTCTCGTCGAGCAGTGCTGCAACCAGCATGGTGTCAATTACCCGGCCATTCATCTGAAAGCCCATCGCTCTAATCCAGCCCAAGTCGTACTGGGCGTTGTGCATTACCTTATCGGCAGGGCACTCGAACACTTTCTTGAGCCACTTGTTAACGATTTTCTCGTCTAAGTTACCACCGCCAAGGTGACGGGTAGGCAGATAGCAAGACCAACCGTCTACTGCAACGGCATAGCCAATGACTTCGCCGTCCTTTGTAGGCCAGCCGGGTCCGTTCTTTTTAAGGTTCGGGTCCCGTGTTTCCACGTCAATTGCGATTGTACGAGCGGACGTGATGTCTGGAAGCTCCAACGGCGGAACCCACTCACTTTTAGGGGCGAACATAGCCATTTGCAAATTTGCCATTAGTTTTTACTTCCTCAATAATTTTATTTACAGGGCGTCCGTCTTTTTCGACAAACTCTGCTCCCAATCCAGTGTAACCGGCTTTATCAATCCACGAGTCCTCATGGTCAATTGTCTCGACAAGACGACTGGTTTTTACCCAATCCATCATTAAAGCAACGTGGGCCGGGGTTAGAAACCCGTGGCTCTTTAGTGCCCCGTTCATAATGATGTTCCAGCCGTCAGCAATACGCCCATGGTTTTCGTAAGCGTCACCATAATCCTTGGCGCGTTGGCCGTTAATCAGTTCTTTAGCTTTGTCTAATACTTCATCACGCTTCATTTTAATGCACCACTTGGTTAATGTGACCAGTTACAACGTAATCGTTTAACTCTTCATCCCACTCAAGAGTGAGGGCAGGCAGGTCTTCGTCCGAGGTAGTTAACCACTTTGATCGAACACGGTAGGACTCGATGTCTGAAACAAACCCCTGCTCATCAATCGCTTCCATCATACCCTTGTACTGGGTCCATGTGACTTTCTTCATAATTCGTAGCTCCTTGACATATCTTCTGCATCGACAATGTATAAGTTTTCCTTGGTCCGTGTGATGCCGACGTAGAACACACGGTGAGTATCGTCTGGGTTAAGCCTCATTGCTTCGTCCGCTGCGGGACTAAGGTCCGTGAACAGTACAACGTTATCCGCTTCTCCGCCCTTTGACCCGTGGATCGTGGACGACGTAATCCGGGGGACGCCATTAAACTTCTCCCCTCGTCGTAACAAAGCCGTAACGTAGGCTCGGTCCGTCTCGGGTAGCTTGTCCATAGCCTCGGACCAGATCATGTCCTTTGTAGCAAGAAGTCCGTGGTTAACAAACAAGCCTTGAATGTTAACCATGTCCTCGTCTTCCATCCCCGGCAACTTTTTATAGCCCCGTTGGACGCGCTTGCCGATAGACATGAAGTTGTAAATCTTACGAACAACCTCGCCGGACACTTCTTTCCCCGCCCTTAATTGCTCCCAGCCGTTCACTGCGTCGGATATTTTCTCACTGATCGAACGGTGTCCACGGTGGGTAAACAGGTAACCCCCTGATTTTAAATCATTTGCTACGGGGCTCAACTGATAACCTGCTTGCGCTAGGATAAGCCAAGAGCCGTGCGACATGTCTAGGGAGTTTACGGAATTGATCCGGGTCACGTTGCCGGGATCACTCTTTGCCTCGTAGCTCTTGGGAAACCTGTTTGCAATTCTACGCACGACATTCTCTGCCAGTTTATGTACGGATTGCGGAACGCGGTAAGACTGCGAAAGTGTCTCTGACCCGCCCGGTAAAGTAATGAACTGGTCTACGTCAGCCCCTGCCCAGCGGTAGATTGCTTGGTCATCATCTCCCGCCGCGTACATCCGGTCGGAGTTTTTATCTAGGATATGCGCAATGTCCCACTGAAGGGGGCTCAAGTCTTGTGCCTCGTCTAGGAAGCACAGGTCGAACTGCGGGCAATACTTATCGGACTGACGGATAAACTCGGAGAGCATGTCAGTAAAATCGTACATACCCATCTTGTCTTTGTATTCGCGCAGGCAACTATCGACGTAGTTAACCGTGTTCCAATCCTGTTCGATATTGCTGATGTTGTATTGCTCTCGCAGTCCCACCTTCCGCAACCGTGCTAAGTTAATTAGCCCAAGGATAGGGTCACTTCCCGCCACCATGCTTGGGACATCTTCATCAAAGCTTGTGTTCTTGGACCCGCCTAACACTACGTTAATGGCCGTCCCTAGCTCCCGGTAGTTAGACTCTTGCATAACTTGCTCTGGGCGGATGTCAGTCATTGTAAGCGCCAGAGAATGCAGCGTCCGGAAATAGGCTAGGTCTTTCTTCGGATCAAGGTTAAAGCGCACAGCGGCCCGCTCTTGGGCCTCGTTAGCGGCTTTGCGCGTAAAGGCTAGGAAGGCAATTCTGTGCGGGTGAACGCCCTTCTCAAAGGCATCGTCCACCATGTTTAACAACGTCGTTGTCTTACCTGTACCCGGAGGTCCAAATATCCTAAACATCTTCTTCTTTCTCGCGGGAATAGATTTGCTGCACTCTTTGCTTAGAGATGCCAAACCACTTACCAACCGCCGTCTTGGTTAGCCGTTGCTCATCAATAAGGCGTACAATCTCTTTGTTTCGCAGTCTTTTGATTACATGGCCTTCTTCTAAATCGTCAATGGTCAAAACGGGGCCTCCTGTTGGGAACCAAACTTAGGTGGTTCGAGGTCTATGTCTGCACTTTCAAACGACGGTATCTGCCAAACTCGTACAGACCTTCCTTTTATCTTCAAGACAACGCTCTCTCCGTTAATGTCCCGAAGGCGCTGGGCTATCTTGTGAGATTTATATTCAAAGAACTTATTCTTTTTAAGGAAGTTCTCAAAGTCTTTAAGACGGAAGTATGTTATCCCCCTCTCCTCATCGGTCCAAGGGCGACGGAGCAGTATCTCTTCTTTATCTTGCGCCTGCTGTAGGTGGCGGCAGAACTCTTCGAGGTAGTCGTAGAATTGCCCGCTGATGCTTGCGTCTTGTGCCACTTCAATGATGGCGCTTTCGTTATCGCGCATCTCGTTCATCAACGTACTGATGCGTCCTTCCCACTGGTTCTTGGCAACCGAGCGCGGCATGAAGTTAAGCTGCTCCATGCAGGCTCTTTGGAAGAAGGGCTGGCTCATAAGACCGTCGGTGTCTAACTCAAGGGGCTCGCCGTTAACGTCCATAAACCAGACAGGCGGTGTCGAGTTGTACTTACGCAGGTTGGCTATTGTAGCCCCTGCCACAGCCGCTCCTATGCCAAACTTACGGGTTCGGCACAGTTCCTTGTTGCAGTGTGAATTGATTGGAGCGTCGGAACATTTGTAAGCGTAATCTTTGCGCTGTACTTGCTTTGCGACTATGTTGACCTCTGGCAACGGCAGTGGCGGAGACAGGTACTCCATGTTGTAGCGTAGTATTTCTGATTCCCAACTGTCCGGATACGCTTTGCGTAGATAAACCCCGATGTTGAATAACCCATTATTTCTCCCGCCTTCGCTAATCCTTGCTTTGCAAAGTATTTGCAAGCACGGCGGGGCGTCCTTCATAAGGTCAGCTTCTCCGCCACCTACTACTTGTAGCTTAACGACTTCTTCTGGAGTTTGGACATATCTTTCGTATAATTCTATAAACTCTTCGATGGTAGCCGAGGTGCCGTCATCAAGAAATGCGTACCGCAGACCGTTTTCATGGTCATAGTATGGCAGGTTAAGAAAGTTACCTACGTCACCACGGTCTAAGTGCAGCTTAATTTGCTTTGGGAATATTTCGCTTTCGCCGTAACCGAGAGCCGCGGACAAACTTTGCAGAGATTTCTGCATGTCCTTTGCTGAAACCCATTCTTTAGAGAACAGGAAGCAGTGCGCTCCACCGGATTTAGAACGGCATACAACTAAAGGTAACTTCAGCCGACGTATCTTTTCAACAAGCAGTTTGTGATCCAGCGGATATTGGTCGATGTCGATACATCCCCAAACGCACATGTTATCCTCGTTAATCGGGATAATGCCGAGGCCAGTACCACCACCGGAGAGGTGGCTTTCCCAAAGCTTCGTGGTCCGTGGTGCTTTAAGAACACCTGCTTTACCCTTGGCCTTACCGTTAGAACCGGTTGTTTCTATCTTAAAATAGCCGTGAGCTTCTTTGAGGCCATCAAAGATAGCCATAAACTTTTGTAGTGACATGGATGCCCCCTGCGGAAAAAGAAGTGGCGGAGCCTAGACCCCGCCACGTTGATAACTTAAAACGGTATTTCGTCTTTTAGCACTTCACCGCCCGCAGGAGCCGGTTTGCTATCGTTACTGCCTTCTTCCGTGTGCTTCACCACCACATCACCTGATGAGATGCTTTCAGCAAATGCCTTACCACGGTTATATACATTGGCGTCTGTCACAGGACCTTCAAGTGACATCTCCCAACCGTGCCAATCACCCTTAGAATTACCTTCGGGCACAGTTTTCATATGGTAAACGTGTGACCAACGAGGTGGGGTAAACGGTCCGTTCTTACCTTTAATGGACCGAGACATCATCATGCTATTCCATTTCCGCGACTTTTTAAGTTGCGTAGACTTCATGGCAATCAGCGCCGTTTCAATACTACCGTCTTCGTTTATTAGTAAAACAAAGTGTTGCGCTGTTTCTTCGATGTAATGGCCAGAACCGTCTGTCAGCCAATCTTTGTTGTCACCGTTCTTATCAAAATCGCGAACAGCTTCTGGACGTGGTTGACCGGGCTCATATATTGCCACCGGACCCCCGGAGCCTTCACCTCTTGGAGCCCATTGAATAAACCTACGCTGATAGGCACAAGGTATAACCCTCACACCTTCCTTACCTTTGTAAGCAACTCCTGTAACACTGTTGTAAATGTCACCCTTACGAGCCGTTTCATGGGTATCCAGTTCTGAGTTATTACCCGAAAGGACTTTAAGGAAAGGAAGCGCTAAGTCTTCTGTCCCCAAATTCTCCATGCCTTTACCGGCATCGTCTTCAAACATAGAAATGTCAAACGCTGTTACTTCTGTGGACACTTCTGTTTCCGCTACTTTAGCTACTGCTTTACTCATCTTATTTGCTCCTTTTAATGACAGCACGTTGACCTACGAACGCACCAAATAGTTCCATTGGAAAATCATCACCAGCCTCGACGCGCTCTTTTACAAAAGCCTTTAACGTCTGTGCGTGAACGGCTGTTTTTTGCTCAGGGACATAACCCTGTTGCGCTGCAAAAGCTGCAAAAGCATTTGCCTGATCGTCCTCGCCCCGCCCAAACTGGCACTCGACAGTGTTTTTAATAATGTCATCATACCCGTTGTCACGCAGCCATTCGTAGGCTTGTGGTCGATTATCTACGCGGATTGAAGCCCCGTAGGTTGCTTTGACCTCAACGGTAGAACCGTCATCTAAGGAAAAAGAAGACATGCCAATCTCTGCGAGCATTGAAGGCATTTCGTCGTCGGTAAGTTTTCTGAGCTTATCTTTAGAAGCCTTGAGGTCTGTCTCAAGATCGTCAATATAAAACTCTTCTTCGCGGATTTTTCGGGCCAAGGCGGCTACCGAGACAAGGCCCTCCTGATCCACCTTGTCAACTAATGAACCAGTTTGACCTGAGTCCTGCTCCATCATCTTTAGTACGTCATCGCTCATCGCGTTTCTCCTTCGTGGTTAAAGGCACCTTTCGGGCCTTGACAAATATGTATATGATCTTATAACTAGCCCAAGTCAAGTAGTTATTTAATGGGGGGCAAAATGCACGGATTTAAGTTTAAGACGGAACCATATGACCATCAACGCGACGCGCTGGAAGAGTCGTGGGCCGCGGAATATTATGCGTTGTTCATGGAAATGGGCACAGGAAAAACCAAGGTGGCCCTTGATACTATGGCTTGTCTCTTTGAGGCGGGCAAAATCAACAGTGCCTTGGTAGTAGCGCCTAAAGGTGTCTATGATAACTGGGTTAAAAACGAGATACCGGCTCATTTGCCGGACCGTATTAAACGACATGTAATGCGTTGGACGCCCGCCAGAGGGGCTAAGAAAGAACGACTGCTGACCGACTTCATAGTAGATAAGTACAGTGGTATTAAAATCTTTGTTATGAACATTGAGGCTTTCTCTACGTCACGCGGGACCGATGCCGCGGAAGCTTTCTTGTACCAGAACCCCGAGAATATCGTCATTGTAGACGAAAGCACAACCATCAAGAACCGTAAGGCTTCGCGGACCAAGAACATCACACGATTGCAGCGCTTGTCTAAGTACCGCCGCATCTTGACGGGTTCTCCGATTACCAAAAGCCCCTTGGATTTGTTCAGCCAGTGTGACTTCTTAAAAGAGAAAGCGCTGGGCTTTAACAGCTTCTTTGCCTTTCAAGCACGGTATGCCAACGTCCAGAGAAAAACGATGGGCCACCGTAGCTTCCAACAAATTATAGGGTATCGCCGGTTAGACGAGTTGTCTGTCAAGCTTGATACCTTCAGCAACCGGGTCCTAAAAGAGGACTGCCTAGACCTGCCAGAGAAGGTTTATCTCCGTCGTGAGGTAGAGTTGACTGCCGAGCAGGCCCGCTTGTATACTCAGATGAAGAAACTGGCACTAGCCAAGTTTGAAAGTGGAGACTTAGCCACTACTGCAAGCGTCTTGACGCAAGTCATGCGTTTACACCAGATATGCTGCGGGTTTTTGCAGCCGGATGAGGGCGAGATACAGCCTCTTGCGAACAATCGCTTGAGCGAATTACTCGACATCTCCGATGAAGTACAAGGTAAAGCAATCATTTGGGCGTCATGGACTCACGACATCCAACAGATAGCCGATGCCTTGCGCGACCGTTTCGGGCCCGATTCGGTCGCAACTTATTATGGCGGTACGCCGCAAGACGAGCGTCAAGATATTGTCACGAAGTTCCAAGACAAAGAAAGCCCGCTTCGGTTCTTTGTGGGCCAGCCCCGGACGGGTGGATACGGCATTACGCTAACTGCCGCTAATACAGTTGTGTACTACAGCAACAGTTATGACTTGGAGATACGCTTGCAATCGGAAGATCGTGCCCACCGCATTGGCCAGACAAACAAGGTAACTTATATTGACCTAGTTTCCCCGGGGACTATTGATGAGAAGATACTTAAAGCGTTACGTCAAAAGATAGACATCGCGGGCCAAGTCCTTGGGGAAGATGCCAAGGACTGGCTGCTTTAGCGAGGGCCTTTTTCGTAATCATAGGCGGCATATTGTTTGTAGAAAGCATCTCCGATGCCTTCTTGCGCCGCTTCTTCGGGATTCATTTGCCGTACTTCCGGTCTCATAACGGGTGCTTCTGGCATTGGAGCTTCTTGCGGTTGATCCGCCATAAGGTATTCGCTGGCGGCTCTTTGCATAGGCTCAAAATCCGGTGTCCCCAGACCTTCTGGTCGGCTCGGTGGCTTACTCATAGGGTCTTCATCCGGGTTCATTCTAAAGAAATCGTTTGTATTTGGCAGTATTTCCCCTGCTGATACACCATGAATGATAGAGACATACTTCCGTGTTTCGTCAAACGGAGGCACACCTTTGTATTTTCTTACGTTGCCGGGTCCCGCGTTATACGCAGCAAGGGCCAAGGGCACCGTTCCAAATTCGTTTAGTTGTTGGAGCAAGTAACGAGCGCCGCCCCGTGCGTTTGCAAGAGGGTCATCTAAGTCTTTGATACCCAAATCTGCGGCGGTGGCGGGCATAATTTGCATTAAGTTACGGGCACCCGCAGAGCTTACAGCCGAAGCATCGCCTTTGCTCTCTTGGTGCATAACACGAAGGTAGAGTTCGGGATCAACGCCCTCTTCCTTAGCTATCTGTAACGGGTCAAAGCCGTAGTCTTTTATTACTTTTTGACGTGTTCTAGTTAACGCCTCGTCACTAGCTGGCGCAAAAGCAGTCTGGCCGCCGTCTTCCATGTAGACATCGGGCGTTGGTCCGCGTTCCGGGGGCCGCGCTTCAACCCTGCCGCCATCTTCGAACATCTGAAAATTATTTATGGCAGAGCCTAGACCTTGCATCGGCATCTGATCCTCTTGGCCCTGTCCTCGTTGCATCAGTGCGGCCCTCTGAATGTCCCTACCGCCGCCGAGTGGGTTGCCGCCGCCGGACATTGGGCCGCCACCAAAGCCAAAGCTTTCTTCGGCATCAAAGTGAGCGCGTTCGGCTTCGTCTACCATACCTACAAACTCGTCTACACGACCTTCTAATGCGCCGCTCAAAGCCGCGCTTGCTTCCTGCATCTCAGGACCGGTGTACGTTTGGTTTAAGTATTGTTTGTAATTCTCTAACGGAGCGCCACGCATTCCGCCCATTTGCTGGTCAAAGCCTTGCCTCATTTGCATCATTTGCTGGAATTGATCCATTTGGCCCTGTCCGCCACGCATTCCGCCTAGCCCAAGAGCGGACTGTTGCACTTGTGGTTTGGCGGCAGTAGCCTGTTGTAGTCCACCGCCATCGCCGCCACTAAACAACCCGCCAAACAAGCCGCCTAATCCACCACGATCTTCCGCAGCAAAGGCTTCCTGTTGATTTTCTAGGGCCGGAAGGTCCGAGATTTGCGGTTGCTCACTTACAAATGCAGGATAGCCGCCACTGGGCCCCATGCCACTGTGTGGAAATTGTTGCATCTCGGCTTGTTGTTGCGCAACTTGAGGCGCAAATATTGGTGACGTGGGGGGTAACATGTTGTTACTTTTCATAGGGTCCGCATAAGGTGATTCCATGGCCTCTCCGCCTCCTGCAAAGTTTTGTACTATGCCGCCGTCCGCAAACCCAGCTAAACCTGCAAGGTCTACACCTGATTCTCCCGCAAACCCCGCCATACCGCCAAGATTAACGTCCCCGGCTTTGGTTCTATACGTTTGAGCAGGGTCGGTCATTACCGCTTGAGCCGTTGCTTGGCTTGCGCCCACCGCTTGAGCTTTTTCGGCGGCCTCTCTTGAAAACGCTTCTATATCACCGTCAAAGCTAGGCGGTTTTGCTGTAAACTCACCCTGAGGATTAGCGTTGTAATCCTCAACAGCCTTATTATACGCGGCAGCGTCTTTTTGATAGTTATCCAAAACCTGCTTATCAAAGTAATCATACTCATATTGAGGAGACGCATATTGTAAAATTGACATGTTTGCTGCTCCCCTACGCTAAACTACCGATACCACT
>ENA-ORXF01001303-ORXF01001303.1-marine-metagenome-genome-assembly--contig:-NODE-1303-length-16336-cov-3.961252_pt1 | contig 16336 bp, 21 predicted proteins | sample MGYA00237864_ERZ511476 | MGnify/ENA primary metagenome ERZ511476 (study PRJEB26306, sample SAMN06343908) | marine metagenome | isolation source: coastal waters | place: Atlantic Ocean: West Antarctic... | reverse complement strand
CTATTTATAACGAAATGCTAATTATATAAAATAGATAGGCATTATAAGGAGACAAGATAAATGGCTTTTTTGGACAATAGTGGGGATATTATTCTAGATGCCGTCCTAACCGACGCGGGTCGCGCAAGGCTAGCAGCAGGTGACGGGTCTTTCAAGATAGTTAAATATGCATTCGCAGATGATGAAATCGATTATTCTAAGTATAACAAGAACAATGCTAGCGGATCTGCATACTACGACATTAACATTTTGAGAACTCCCGTATTGGAGGCTTTCACAAACAACACCTCAACAATGAAAAGCAAATTAATCTCCATCCCAAGAACAAATTTGCTCTATCTTCCAGTATTGAAACTCAATGAACTAGGTGATACATCCAACGGCGGAGGTATGCCTAGAAACGCAACCGCCGCTCAAGCTCAAAATACCTATGTTGTAACAGTAGATACTGATACGGATACGCTCTTTGGAGATCTTGATGCAGTCAATCAGGTTGGAGTAATGCTTGGTGTTAGCAATAGCAACAACAAGTTTGCACAGATTGATCAGGGTTTAGACACGACAGCGATTAGTCAAAAATCAACCTTAGACACAACATTGGTTGAAACTCAATTCATTGTAGAAATGGATAATAGACTTGGATCTTTAGCAAATCCGAACGGAACTCAGGTCAGTTATTCCTATTTGGACGATGATAACGTGGCTAGCTATAACATATCAAACGCTGGTCAGGGAACATCATTCTTTCTCTCTCTGGGAACTGAGCCAAACGATAGCTCAATTCAAGGTCCAAGGGGCGTGGGGTTTAAGTTTAGATTTATTCCTTCGATTGAGTTACAAACCAGCACATATTTATTCGATAGAATCGGATCTTCTGGCGGAACTTGGTCAGGCACAGCCGCATCTAACAGATTCTCATTTATTGATACAATTATCAAGGTGACTGGCGCAACAACAGGGTATAGTATTGATATTCCATTGAGATATATCAAGAAAACAGCATAAAATAGGCAGGAATTAACAATGGCTACAACTTTTAAACAGTTTTTAAATAACGACGTAACAACAACGAGAACCTTATTACACGAGAGCATTCCTGTGACAGGCTCTATTGTATCTGGTACCTATAATGAGGGTGGCACGGCAACAGAAGTAAATATTAAAAATTATTCTCACGGCTTGTTTCAGTCAGTATATGACTATCCTTACCTTAGTTCTTCCGCAAATCATATCTTTGATTTAACTGTCGGATACTCTAATAATTCTAAATTGTCTAGCTCAACCAGCACTCAAAATGAAGATAAGATCGACATCTACAATCAGATGGCTCAAATTCTTGTTGGTCATGATGTTGATGGAACAATTAGAGAGTTTGATGAGGATGGTAATTTCGCTGCCGGGGGTCCAACTTTAAAGGAAGTTTTTGTCGTCAATATGGCACGTTTGCTTAACAAGGATGAAATTAAAAAAGGTAGCTTTGAGATGGAGATTGGCATTAGCGGCTCCAACCCCTCTGCCTTGGCTAACAATACTCCAAACCTTGTGGGTCAAAACTTTGGTAAAAGAATTAAGCTCGTTGATTTGAGCGGATCCTCTCAATATTTCGTAAATTCACCAGCGGGAGAATACGGAATTCTTTATGCTTCATCAAGCACAACAGATGGATCTAGCTACTTGGGGACAACCAACACTTTTGCAGCCCCTGCGGGATTAGTTTATTACCAAGCCGGAATCGCTGTAATTTCTGGATCTATCTTTAATGATATTGCCGATGAAGGCATCCTGTCAAATGCGGGAACAGTAGGAACTGTCGGGCTAGGAAGCACCAACACGACCCTCTTGGGTGGAGCGACCGGCTTCAACTTTGTCTCAGGATCTTCTATCTCAGGATCTTGTGAAGCGATTAGAAACAGAATTTACAACATTAGTTTTAATAATACAACCGAGCTTAACTCTACGATCTATTTCTGTAGAGCTTCTCACAATGAGTTTAACTATAGTGCAAACCCAACTTACTTAAATTCAAGTCAGATCAGGGTAAAGGACACAACTTTAGACCAGCCTGTTTCCTATGTTACAACCGTTGGTCTCTATAGCGCTGCTAATGAATTATTAGCAGTGGCAAAAGTATCAGAGCCATTAAAGAAAACCCCAGACACAGAACTCACCCTTAGAGTTCGACTGGACTATTAGGAGGTATTATACATTGTGCCTTACTATGAATTTGGACCAGATGATGTAATTTACAATACATTAAAAACACACCCTAGGCAGCACTTCTTCATTTATAAGAGTGCCACCTACTATAATGACCGCCCCGAGATAATCGGAGATAGAAGCAACTCTAATGTTGGTGGCGTGCCTGTTGGGTTCACTAATTTATATGAATTGAACGTGGATCGACCTTCTTCTGAACTTATTTATCCATTTATAACTAAAAACGGTAGTTTAACCTCATTTAACACTGTAGGCACAACACAATTCAATGCTGACTTCCAATATGGAGATGTAATAGCTGGCAGTTATCCCCTATCCGCCAGTATTTCTAGAGAATATTTTATTTCTGGACAAAATAGAGAGAGAATAGACGCACTAAAGAACACTTTAAATTATTACAATTATAGAAGCAGTCATTATCAATTTGATTCTACTTTGGGCGATAAATCTTCACAAGCCATTAATTTAATATCAATTCCTTCGATATTTTATGGAACTAAAATAAAGAAAAATACTGTTGAATTAAATTTCTACGTTACTGGTACCCTAGTCGGCACTCTTGAAGACGAGTTGGGCAATGGAGAACTGATCCAAACAGGACCAGAGGGCAGTGTCGGATCCGGATCAGTCGCTGGGGTGGCTTTATACACTGAGGGATTTTTAGTCATCACTGGAAACTGGGTCATCGGCTCTCCCCACACTGAGGCTTATACAGGAGCCAGCGCTGTCGACCCAAAATGGTTATATTTTGGTGCTGGAGCAGAAACAGCTAGTTTGGGATTTAGTTTGCCAAATAGTAGTTTCGAAATGAAGTTCTCGGGATCCAGCCAGACGGAAATGATGACTTTGTTTGCAGAAGCGCCTCAAAATGAGCTTAATCATTCGAGTAATCCAACATATATAAGTTCTTCACAAAATGTAACTGGTAGTATGGCAGGATCGAAGACATACACCCAGAATTCAAATTTAGCAATCAAAAACATCGTTTCGGGTAATTACCCCAATGTATCAGCCAGCTTCCAGAAAGAAACATATATTTCAGAAATAGCAATATATGATGAAAACAAACATATTATCGGCATCGCTAAATTAGCCACCCCGGTAAAAAAGACTCAAGAAAGAGACATCACTTTCAAATTAAAGCTTGACTTCTAGCAAAACCTCTGTTATAGTTCTTCTATGATTTTAGGATTAGACATTTCAACAAGCATCATTGGCGCAACTATTTTATCCGACGACGGCGAAGTCAAAGAAACATTCGCTTGGGATATGCGTAATAAGAACCATTTCCCAGATATATTCACAAAGTACAACCACGTTCAAGGAGAATTCCTTGACATGCTTACCAGCCGAGACATAGAATATATCTTTATTGAACAAAGCCTCCAAATGTTCCGCTCAGGCTTCTCATCAGCAAAAACACTTTCAACATTAGCATCATTCAACGGAGTAGTTTCTTATCTCTGTTATAGAGAGTTTGGTATCAAGCCAGAATATATCTCCGCATCATCTGCTCGTAAGTCTTGTGGTATTACTATTAAAAGAGGAACAAAGGCAAAAGAACAGGTTATAAAGTTTTTACTTGACAACGAGCCTAAGTTTATTGTAGAATATACAAAATCTGGGAACTTAAAGCCCAAATATTACGACATTGCCGATAGTATTGTTATAGCCAAAGCGGGATACGGACTTGTCCAACAACGAGAAAACAGTAATTCTTAAAGAGATCCTTGGAAGCTTCAGTAGAACAGGGGATGAACTTCTCTTTTCTTGCCCGAAGTGTGATCACCACAAGCGCAAACTAAGCGTTAATGTGGATAAGAATGTTTTTAAGTGCTGGATCTGTGAATACAGCGGCACCAATATTGGTCGTCTTATCCGACGCTATGCCGACTTCACACAGAAAGCCCGTTGGCAGCAAATAACAGGACAGTTAGAAATCTCGCAGTTTGACGAGATAATTGCCTCTCTTTTCCCTGACGAAGAGGAAGATGCACCTATTACTGTAAAACTACCAAATGAGTTTCTATCCCTCGCAAATAAAGGAAGAACTTTGCTTTCCACCAAGGCTCGCAACTACCTTACGAAGCGAGACATCACAGAAGAAGAGATCTTGTTCTGGAAAATTGGCTACTGCCCAAGCGGAGAATACTCTGGTAGAATAATAGTCCCTTCTTTTAACGACAACGGGGACTGTAACTTTTTTATTGGCAGAACCTATCGCAATGATTGGCGAAAGTATATGAATCCGCCAACTGCGAAGAGCAAAATCATCTTCAACGAACTTTATATTGACTGGAATGAAGATTTAACCTTGACAGAAGGAGTATTTGATGCTATAGTAGCTGGGAAGAATTCGGTTCCTATCTTAGGCTCATCTTTGAAGGAGTATTCTAGGCTGTTTAAAAGTATTATTAAGAATGATACACCAGTTTATGTTGCTCTTGACCAAGATGCTGAGGAGAAAGCGGCGGATTTGATACAAAACTTAATTAAATATGGTGCGGAAGTATACAAAGTAGATGTTACTCCGTATAATGATGTAGGCGAAATGCCGAAAAGAGAATTCCTCAAGAGGAAGAGAGCCGCTAGGCTCATAACGTCGGAAGACGCATTTGTACAGAAGTTTATTAGTAGTTTTAATTTTTAAAAAGGAGAAAATAATGAGCGTGAAGGAAATCCAAGGTGACGACAATACTATCGTAACTTTGACTTATAGTGATATTTACGAGGGTCGTCACAGTGACGACGAATTTACCGAATGGGCGGTATCGGAAACGGCAACGGTTTCTAAATTGAACTCTGTTGTGACGAGCGGAGTCGAAGTTCTTTCCTCTGCGGAAGTCCCGTTCAATGAGGCAATCGATTCCGAAGTGCTAGAGGGGTTTGAAGGCGTCGGGGATCAATCTGCCGACCAAGAGGGATATATTAGAGAGAATTTCTATGATTTCGACGACTTTATCAGCACATCAGTAGAGCAGTGGGATTACAAAGAAGGATCCTGTACTGTTTCTGCTACTGCTCTGGTCAAACTAGGAGATCTTCGGAAAAACGAAGAAACCTTTTCAGGCTGGACTGCTACTACCCCGATGGGAAGTGGCAAATTTACTATTGATCTATAAAAAACTCATTAAATAACAAAAAGGAGAATAAATGAGAAACGTTTTTATCGCAGCAATCGCTGCACTTTGCTTGGTTGCCTGTGAGGACACATCAACCACGACTGAGACTACTGATGAAGAGACTGGCACTCAATTCACAGGAACATCAGACAACACCGATGTAACAGGAACAACGACTGTTACCACAGAGGGAACAGAGACAACCACAACAGAAACCGGGACAAATACAACCGAGGCGGAGGAAAACAATGAGACCAATACCAACCCGGAGGAGACAAACCCAGAGGAAGTAGATCCCGAGGAAACGGTGGATCCCGAAGAAACCACCAACTTGGACGATGAGGTCTCCCTAGAAGACCTAACAACCGAGGATCTCGCAAATATCGAGGTTCTTCGGACATCTATCTTCCAAGGATTGGATGTCGGGAGGGATCTTTATCTAAATCAGGTGGGTTTGGCACTACAAGACCTAGGATTGGTGGATAATTACCAGTTCTTGTTTGATGAAGAGCAAGATTTGCCGGAGGTATCCTCGTGCCCCTATGCGGAGTTCTATGGCAACACGCAGGACATCAATCAGTTTGCTTGTGAGTTTCTGGTAGATCAGGCGCGTTCAGATGCCTATTCTAAACTATACGGCACTCTTGTCGCAAACCGAGAAGGATTCGACGCAGATATCAGCGAAGAAGACTTTTGGTATGAACAGGGAGCGGTCAGTGGTCTAGAAGAGGCACGAGTCCGTATTCGTATGGATATGAAGACAAAACAGATCTGCAACAAGGAGCCAACGGTGGTCCAAAGTGCTGTTGAAAAAGGCTTGATTGTAGGGCGACAACATTTTATTAATACTATGAACAACTGGCTCACAACCAATGGTTACACAGGAGACTATCCCCTGATGTCTTCACCAGTGGAAGTTTGTCAAGCAGATGGTTCTATGTTAGATCCAGTCTTGGGTGACACACTGAACAGTATTAGTAAAATGATGGAGGACAACCCGTTGTGTGCAGATTACGCACCGCTAGATGGCGATGATGAACTACAATATGCACAGGCACAGACTGATTATTCAGCCAGTCTTGCTATGGGGGCGAAGGATGAATTCGCTCTTGCTGCTGTTAAGATCTTCAAAGTGGTTCCATGCAATGTATCCGACCCGATCATTATCGATGTTAATCAAAACGGGGTTTTCGACATCACACCAGTTGAACGGGGTGTTAACTTCTCTATGACCGGGAATCGTCCAACTGCTACAAGTTGGATCCAAGGAGATGGATTCTTGTTTAACGATGCAAATGGTAATGGTGTTGTAGATAATGGTACAGAGTTCTTCGGAACAACTGGTGCTTCTGCTTTCGGTCAGTTGCGGGTTTTCGATACAAACGGGGATAAACAAATTACCTCTGCTGATGCTGGCTATAACAAACTTTTTGTTTGGGTCGATTCAGATTACAATGGGGTCTCCTTGACATCCGAGGTCTTCTCTCTCTCACACTTCAACATTAGCACCATTCCACTTGAAACAGCAGAATATCAAAAGGTTGTTAATGGCAGTCGTGTTAAAAGCAGTGTGCAAGCCAAAACCACCAAGGGGCAAGTTATGCTCCTCGGTGATGTAGATTTCCGGGCTGGAATTTACCACAGCCCAGCGATGTATAAGCGAACACAAACGCCTATCAAGTAGATCTAAAGAAAGTTCTTGACTTTACTAAGCACCCCTGCTATCATACAGGGGTGCTTTTTTATTATAGGAGAAAGAATGTACTACGATGTTATGATTTTGAGCGGAGGATTTGACCCGGTGCATGTTGGTCACCTTCGGATGATCCAAGCAGCAGCAGAATTGGCTGAAATAGTCGTTGTTGGAGTAAATTCAGACGAGTGGCTTACCAGAAAGAAAGGTTATGTTTTTATGCCCTTCGAAGAAAGAGCAGAGATTATTCAAGGATTTGATGGTTGCACCAAGGCTGTTGGCTTCGATGACAACGATAATACCGCTAGTGATTTGTTATATGTGACACGAGCAATGTATCCCGATAAGAAGATAGCATTTGGAAATGGAGGCGATAGAACATCAGCTAACATCCCAGAGACACCAGCAGCAGAAGAAACGTGTGTTGAACTTGTGTGGAGTGTTGGTGGCGGCAAAGTCCAAAGCTCAAGTGATTTAGTCAAAGAAAGCAGAGCAAATAACCCAAATGAAAATAGGTGACCTAGTTCGCTATAGGTCTCCAATATCAGTTATGGAGACTTCAATATTGGGTTTAGTAGTAGATGTTAATGGAGAAGGAGAATGGGCAACAATATCATGGGTAGACAACAACCAGAGGGACATACTACCGACAAAGTGGTTGGAGATAGTACAGCCTTCGAAGTCGGAGACCTCGTAATGATAAAAGATTCTTTACGAATGCTAGGCATAATATCAGAAGTAAAGGGAAAAATACAAGGCGCTAACCATGATTGGAATAAATATTATTACATGGTTATACCAGCAGGGTCATTGTATCCAGTTCCAGTATGGAATAAAGAACTAGAGCTAATAAGGAAGGCTAAATGAAAATCGCACACGTTTCAGACGTACATATCAGAAACCACAGGTATCACGAAGAATACAAGGCTGTATTTGAGGAACTCTACGCAAAACTACGAGAACTCAAACCAGACATCATTGTTAACACAGGTGATACAGCACACACCAAGCTACAACTAAGCCCTGCTTATTTTCACATGACCGCTAAGTTTTTTGAGAACTTAGCAGACATAGCGCCCCTCCACGTCATCCTAGGGAACCACGACCTTAACCTTCGCAACCCGAACAAAATTGACGCTATAACTCCTATTGTTGAAGCACTAGACCACAAGGATATACATTTCCATAAGTTCTCTGGGGAAGTCGATCTGGGCAATGACTTTGTTCTCAATATACTTTCTATCATCGATGAGGACAAGTGGATTGACCCTACAGACGATAGCAAGATAAATATTGCCCTCTTCCACGGTTCTGTTGCTGGTGTGACTACCGATACTGGCTGGATTATGGAGCATGGCGACATTAAGATACAGCAGTTTAAACCATTTGACTATGTTTTACTTGGTGATATTCACAAAACCCACCAGAAACTAGACGACACAGGTCGGGTTGCTTATCCCGGCTCCCTTGTCCAACAGAATTTTGGCGAGAGTATGGATAAAGGATTTTTACTTTGGGATATCAAAGATAAAGAAAGCTTTACTTGTGAACATTATCCCCTCACAAATCCAAAGCCCTTTGTGACGATTGAACTCACACCCAAGGGTAAGGTGCCCAAGAACTTGGAAGTCACCCCCGGCGCTCGCGTTCGGCTAGTATCCCAGAACAACCTACCTCTTGACGTTATGCGTAGGGCAATTGATGTTGCCAAGGGAAGGTTTAACCCAGAAAGTGTAACTTTTTTGAATAGATCTAGCGGAGAACGAGGATCTATTGATGATTTAGCAACCGGGATTAACGTTGAAGACCTTCGAGATCCCAAGATACAAGAAGAACTTATTGATGAATATCTAAAGGATTATGAAGCAACACCAGAAACACTTGAAAGGGTGTTTGGACTAAACCGTAAATACAATACAGAAGCAGAGGAAGAAGAGGAGGTATCAAGAAATGTTAATTGGTCTCTTAAATCATTTGAATGGGATAACCTTTTTAACTATGGCGATGGAAACAAGGTCGACTTTGAAAGACTTACCGGGATCGTCGGCATTTTCGGAAAGAATTATTCTGGAAAATCTTCCATTATTGATTCTCTGCTCTATACTATCTTCAATTCTACTTCTAAGAATGAGCGTAAGAATATCAATGTCATCAACCAGAACAGAGAATTTGGAAGAGGGAGAGTAGAAATTCAGATTGGAGACAAAGATTACACCATAGAAAGATCTTCTGTGAAGTATCTAAAAAAGTTAAAGGGTCAGGAAACCCAAGAGGCGAAAACAGACATAGAATTTTCTTATTATGATCAGGTTACACAAGAAGAAGTTGAGTTAAATGGGGATACTCGTAATGCGACTGATAAAAACATAAGAAAAATGTTCGGAACAGTGGAAGACTTTCTACTTACTTCAATGGCATCGCAGGTCGACAGTTTATCATTCATCAATGAAGGCTCGACTAAGCGTAAGGAAATACTAGGGAAATTCCTTGACCTAGAGATCTTCGATAAGAAATTTAAAAAAGCTAAAGAAGATGCTTCCGATACGAAAGGAGCATTAAAATTAATGGAGGGTAAAGAATATGATACCGATATCACAGACACCACAAGACAGTTGCAACAGAACTCTGCCGCAAAAGACAGACAAGAGCAAAAATGTCGTAAGTACTCAGGAGCAATCTCAAAAACTGAGAACATTATCAGCGAGATTGAACGAAAAATTAGTTCAATCCCCGCAGAAATAATTAATATTGTAGAGGTTAAAGAAGACCAAATCTCTAAACAAAATGAAGCCAAAATCCTCACAACTCAAGTAGAGCAACTCACAGAAGAATGTACCTCGAAGAGAACAGACCACCAGAGCATCTGTGACGTTCTGGATAATTTTGATATTGAGGCTCTACATTCTAAACAAGAAGAAATCGAGCAAAAGCAGAGATCTCTGGAAGGTGTTAACCAAACCATTGAGCAACAGGAATATCGCTTAGAGCAGAACAAGAATAAAGTTAAACTTCTTCTTGAAGTGCCCTGTGGAGATGAATATTCTTCTTGTAAGTTCATCAAAGATGCTTACAGCGCTCAGGGTAGTGTTGTAGTTATTGAGAAGAGTCTCCACGAACTTCGCGAAGAAACAGAAGAACTCTTCGGAGACATAGAAAATTTAAGTCCCGGCACAATCGAAAGAAAGATAGAAAAATACGAAGAAGTTTTGGAAATGCGTAACGATATTTACACCATGATTAACCAAAGCGAACTCGTTATTGATAAAAACAACAGTAGGATTACTACTCTTGGGCTTGAGATTGAGAAACTTGATGGTAAGATTGAAGAATACGAAGAAAATCGAGAAGCCATCGAGAATTTGGAACAACTTCTTGGTAAAAAAGTAGAACACAACAACAATCTTAGAGCACAACAGATCATCCTTGATGAATGTAATGAGGAAGATGTCATTCTCATTAAAGAGCGAGGCTCTTTGGAGCAAAGGCTGGAAACCATTGTTGAGCAAAAGCAAGAAATGGAAAGTTTGCGTGATAGTTTCGCTGCTTACGACTTGTTTATGCGCTGTATGCACACCAACGGGATCTCGCTGGATGTTATTAAGAAGAAACTACCAGTAATCAACGAGGAAGTCAACAAAGTATTGGCTAATGTTGTTGATTTTGAGGTATTCTTCGAGTCAGAAGGCAACAAACTAGACATTTTCATCAAACATCCAAAGTATGAGGCTCGACCGATTGAGATGGGGTCAGGAGCAGAGAAAACTATCGCCGCCATGGCTATCAGGCTGGCTCTCTTATCAGTTTCCTCTCTACCTCGACCAGATTTTATGATTATGGATGAACCCGCTACTGCTCTTGACGCAGAAAACATGGAAGGGTTTATCCGCATTATGGATATGATGAAAGGATATTACAGAACAATCTTCCTTATTTCTCACCTTGACACTCTTAAGGATATAGTCGATACTACCATCGAGATTGATAAAGTAGATGGGTTTGCTTGTGTAAATCAGTAAACCAAACTATTTAGTTTATGGAACCAAAAAGATTTTTTCACTCTAATCTATTAAAGGCATTGACTTTCTTTTGCTTTGGTTTCGTTGTATTAGAGCCAATGAATACAGCACTTTGGATATTGTCTGGGGTGTTCACTTCATTGGCTTTTTTCGAGAAAGTAGATTTATTTGAGGATTAGGAGGATAGATGTTATCAAAAGATTATTGGGTGGTTAAATATCGGGTAGATGGTAAAAAGCATTTACAGCATATTTGTGCTAATTATAAACAGTACACAATTGAAAAGATTAAAAAAATCTTTAATGAACTCAACCCAGAGTGGGAAATCTTAAAAGTCTATCCTATTGAAGAGTTAGAGTTCAAACAACCGAACGGAGGGTGAGATGTTGAGACACGCAGCAGACAAATTTTTAAGCAAACTAGTATCGAGAAAACTTATGGTATGGCTTACAGCCACGGGGTTTATGCTCACAGATACACTACCATTACAATCAGGCGATTGGGTTGCTATTTCCCTAGCATACATTGGTATTCAGGGATTAGCTGATATTGCCACACAATGGAAGCACGGCAAATGATAGAGTTCTGGTTAATAGCCAAGATTTATTTATCCAAGTCTTGGGCATTCATAAAGAAGTATTGGCAGATATTCGTTGGGATTGCCTATACAATCGTTGTATGGGTTTATTTCAAAGGGCAGACCGATAAAGTCAAAGAGGTTCTCAAAGTAAAAGAGGACTCTCACAGGAAAGAGTTGGATGTTCTTAACGGTAGTCACACAGCAGAGATTGCTTTACGTGATGGAGCGTTGGCTAATTACCACGAGATCATCGCCAAGATAGAGAAAGAATACAAAGATAATAAAGAAGAACTCTCGGACAAAAAGAGATTAGAGATCAAGAAACTTGTGTCGGATAATGATGAAAACCCCAGCAACCTCTCTAAACTACTATCAGAAAGGTTTGGGATCACACATATTGAGGGTGAAGAATAGTGAAAGAAATACTAACAGAATGGCGAAAATATATAAATGAGATTAGGTTTGCTGCCAACAACCCGCAAGAACTTGGTATAATTGCAGATGAGTTAATCGAGCGTTTTTTCAACGGAGAAATGGAACAGGAAGAAGTGTTTAGCCAACTCAAAGATTACTTTGCTTCTGTGGCATCGACTAGCGAGATGGATGTTGATTCGTTGATTGATCTCCTTATTAATAAAAAGTATTCGTCGCAACTTAAATACTTGCTTTCTGACCCGAAATATAGAGAAATGCTGAAGCCTATGAAAGAAGCAGATGACTTTGATTGGGATGCCTTTGGGTTCTCTGATGAAGAGACGGGAGAGTCGGAAGGGCAATCCCCCCACTACAAAGATTTGGTTGGATTGGATAGGGGAGACACCTTTACTATCGGCAATCGCAAACCTGTTTATAGGGTTCTCGGTGCCTTAACCGACAGAGGGACAGCCTTGGGATCTCAAACCAAGTTAGTGGTTATTGACGGCAGCGGCGAGAGAAAACCCTATGAGATTAGAACAACAGGCGACGATTATGAAGTAGGAGCCTTTGGAAAAGATGAGAACAATGAGCATACTGTGCTGATTGGAAAAACAGGATTTGTTATGAATATAACGAAGGTATCAAAAGATATATGAAACTACTACTTGAAAACTGGCGACAGTATATGAACGAAGATAGAGATTGGTATCCTGAAAAGTATGATTCATACGACGATTGGATGGGGGTCTGGCAAGATCGGTTGGATGATGGCACCGATGACGTAAATTGGAAGACTATTATCCGTGGTTTCCCACTTAATGTAGACCTACCATTACCAATAGTGGGAAAAATCAAGTCGGGCAAAATGACAGCGGATGATATTCTTTCCCTCATAGGAAATACGGTTGGCAAATGGTGGCATCTTCACGGTGCGGTTGATATTGCTGATTCGCGGGTTTACGCAGAAAGCGATATGGCTCTTAATAGCCCCGATGTTTATGAGTATGATGGTAAGGTCGATTTTGATCTTCCAATTGTGCTGGTTGCCGAAAGACCAGAATGGTGGCATCCCGATGACAATCCCGGTGGCGGGCTAATGGGTAATTCATTTGTTGATCCTAGTCGATGGTCCACGGTCAGATTAAAAGAAATACAGTATGATACCACTGGCGATGATGATTGGGTGATAATTCCTACAGACAAGGAGATTTCCATATGAAACTCCTACTTGAAAACTGGCGGCAGTATATGAACGAAGTTGTTGTTCCACCATCAGGTTTCTTGGAGGGTAGTGTTATAAAAGACACTCTCTATCACGCTTCTGACTATAAAATGGAAGCGGGTGATAAACTGGATCCAAGGAATGGTGGAGAGTTTGGTATTTATCTTTCTCCTAACAGAAAATATGCACGAAGATACGGGAACTACCTTTACTATGTTCTCGCCAACATCAAAAACCCAAAAGTTGTTGAGGGGAAATACGAAATCTCACCAAAAGACTTGACGGAAGAAGATGTAAGCAAGTTAAAAGAAGAAGGCTATGACGGTATTGTAGTTACTAGCGGCGGAATAGGCGATGCTTCTGAAATAGTTGCTTTTGACCCAGAACAAGTTCACATTATGGATGTAAGATAAATGAAACTACTACTTGAAAACTGGCGACAGTATATGGTGAATGAGAAACTAATGCTAAAGCCCGGACCAAACGGTTGGGATAAGTATTGTGAGTTGGTTGCCGAAGCATACGCAAGGGCACCAAGATTTGACCCAAGTGCCGCCTCTTCCTTTGAGGCGATGAAGCCTTTCGTTGATAAGATGTTTAAAAGGATTGAAGGTGTTGTTGATGTTCAGTTCGTTGAAGAGCATCCCTACGCCAACGCAGACGAACTAAAACAGGATGTTAAGCAGAACGGTGTGTTGAGGATCTCCACCCTTGACGCAGAGCATGACATCTTTGACCCCCAAACAAACGCAAAGTTTAGAGCGGTCCACGACTTTATGTCCCATATCCAGCGTGATACAAATTTTGATGCGAAGGGTGAGATTGCTTCTTATAACGCTCACCTACAAACTATGCCGCCAGCATCACACCCAGCCCTCTTCACAGAAGTGGTAGGTCAGGCTTGTTCGTTTATTGTGAATGGTAAGTTCCCAGAGCAGAAGATTGCTTTACTTCCCGGCTTTGACTACGAAAGGGTAGGAGTTGTGGAAGGCTACGACATCGTAGATAAGGAACTGGTAGAGAAATGAAAGAGATGCTGAATGAATGGAAAAGGTTTTTAAACGAGGAAACCTATTATCACGGTGGCGGCAAAGATTTTTTGCCCACTCGTATTGGAACTTTCTATTCAAAAGACAGATCTTACGCCGAAAAGTATGCTAAACATCATAAAGAGGGCGAAGTATTTGAAGTAGGGATTGATTTATCACAGGCAAATGTTTATCCCAAAACATTTTGGTGGCAAGAGTTCCAAGAAATATGGAAACCAGAAGAGATGTTCAAAGGATACGATGCTGTTAAGGTTATTGAGCCTAACGGAGAAGACCCATCAATCGTTGTATTGAACCCAGATTTGGTAAAGAGAAGTGAAACAACCCCAAGGGATCGGTAAAGAAATGAAGATTACAAAAGAAAAACTAATCCAAATGATCAAAGAAGAAGTTATTGATCTTGGAAAATACAGAGATAACAAAGAGGCAACAGTCCAAAAGTCTATCAAACTTGAAGAGGAAGTTGCCGAAATGGTAGCGGAACTCTACGGAGGGCACCAATACATCCCAGTAGAAGTAATCGAAAAGATGGAAGAACTTATTGACTTGGTTGAGGGATCTTTATAGTGAAACAGTTATTATCCATATTTTTAGTTATACTCTTTGCTTTCCCTGCTTGGGCACAAGAGGGAGTTATAACTGAAATACAGAAAGGTCAAAGGGCACCCTTCACAGGTGTTCTAATGGATGCGAAAGCAGCAGCCAAAGTTCTAACTGACCAAAAATATACAGCAGAAGAGTGTAAAATAGAGTTGGACAGAGAGATAGAAATATTAAGAGCCAAGTTAGGTTTAGATCTAAAAATAAGCGAGATCAAACTCAACGCAGCAAATGAAAAGTTCGGAGAACTTATAAAAATAAAAGATGAAGAGAACAAGCGATTACAAGAATTAGCCCTTGAAAGACCAAATGACTACACCCACTGGTGGTTTGTCGGCGGTGCTATAGGTGGAACCCTATTAGCCATAGGCATCTTTTCAATCGCAGCGGAGATCACAAACTAATGGCGATAGGCAAGTATAGTCACTCCAAACTTTTGGCTTTGATTAGGCAGCAGCATGCGAAAGAGGAATCTTCAGAATCGGATCCGGGCGGCTCTGATACACATCTACAATACAACAACGGTGGAAATTTCGGAGGTATATCAACCTTTACCTTCGACGACACCGATATGAAAGTCGCCGACGATATTAAAATAAAGTTTGGCACTAACAGCGATGCTCACATAGAATACAATGAGAACGGCGACGACTTCTTGGTAATTTCCGGATCAGCACAAGGTATCGTATTATCCGGCTCAACAATACAAATAGACGGCACGCTTGAAGGTGCATCCCCCCTTAAGATTGGCGGCGAGCTACAGTTTGTCGGCGAGGGTACTAGCGGAGCTTTCAGCATCGGTCCAAACCAAGAAGCAAAAATCTATTATGAAAATGAAAGCGCTGATCACCTAGTAATTTCAGGCTCTGCGGCAGGAACCCGCCTCTTGGGTACAAATATCTCTATTCCAAGTGGAAATCTTGGGGTTCGCATAAACGGAGACGCTAACATAACCCACGGTATAACCCTACCAGACACTAGTGCTCCGGCAGGGCAGGTGAAAGCCAATGCCTTCGTTTCTTATTCTTCCATTCGCTTTAAAGAGAACATTGAGCCATTAGGTTCGGCACTTGATACAGTCAGTAAGTTACAAGGTGTCTCTTATCGTTGGAAAGATACGGGAAAAGAGGATTTTGGCTTTATTGCGGAAGAAGTCGGAAAAGTATTGCCGGAGATCGTCGAATGGAATGTCGACCCTCAATATGCTAATACCATGGACTACACTAGGATCATCTCGTTTTTAGTCGAGGCTGTGAAAGAGCAGCAAAAGAAAATAGATCTTTTATCTGAAAAACTAGACAAAATAGATGTATAATAGATAGAATGAAAAAGCCAGATCTAAACGATATAGCGAAACTAGAACAAGCCATCGCGAATAAATATGGGTCAGAGTCAGTACAAAATCCAAGATCTAATTGGA
>ENA-ORXF01001301-ORXF01001301.1-marine-metagenome-genome-assembly--contig:-NODE-1301-length-16345-cov-15.323949_pt1 | contig 16345 bp, 15 predicted proteins | sample MGYA00237864_ERZ511476 | MGnify/ENA primary metagenome ERZ511476 (study PRJEB26306, sample SAMN06343908) | marine metagenome | isolation source: coastal waters | place: Atlantic Ocean: West Antarctic... | reverse complement strand
GGAACTGGAGACATCTTCTTGAACGCAGGATCAGATGTAATTATACCGGCCAACAAAGGTCTTACATTTGGTACAGGTGAGAAGATAGAAGGTGACAGCACGGACCTTACAATCACTTCAGGTGCTAAAATAAATTTAACAGCGACATCAGACATCGTTGTTCCAGCCAACGTAGGAATAACTTTTGGTACTGGTGAGAAGATAGAAGGTGACAGCACAAACATAACTGTAACATCGGGTGCCCAGATCATATTAGCGGCAACAACAGACGTAAAACTAGCCAATGACATTGGAATGATATTTGGTGATGCAGGTGAGAAAATTGAAGGTGATGGTACAGACTTGACAATATCAAGTTCTGCCGCACTGAACTTGACAGCAGTAACAGACATCGTTGTACCGGCTAACGTAGGTATAACATTTGGAGCAGGTGAAAAGATCGAAGGAGACAGCACAGACCTTACAGTAACGTCAGGTGCCAAGATCAACCTTACAGCAGTATCAGATGTACACATTCCAAAAAACGTGGGAATAGTTTTTGATGATAATGCAAGTGAGAAGATCGAATCAAACGATACTAACTTAACAATCTCATCGGGTGCCCAGATCGTATTAGCGGCAACAACAGACGTAAAACTAGCCAATGACATTGGAATAGTGTTTGGTGGTGCTTCAGAAAAGATAGAAGGTGACGGAACAGATTTAACTATCTCAGGTGCCAAGATCAATTTAGCGGCAGTAACAGATGTACACTTAGCCAATGATATTGGAATAGTGTTTGGTGGTGCTTCAGAAAAGATAGAAGGTGACGGAACAGACTTGACCATCTCAGGTGCCAAGATCAATTTAGCGGCAACAACAGACGTACACCTAGCCAATGACATTGGAATGGTGTTTGGTGATGCAGGTGAGAAGATCGAAGGAGATGGAACTAACTTATTGATTTCGTCCTCAGGAACGGCCACTATAACAGCGGTAGGTGAAACGATTGTCACTAACAACTTCAGAGTTGCGGGTGACTTTACAGTTGACGGTGCAAACACAACGATTAACACAACAACACTTTCAGTTGAGGACAACATCATAGAACTGAACAGAAACGTATCTGCCAACTCAGGAATGCCTTCTTTAACAGGTATAAAAGTACAGAGGGGTTCTACTTCAGCCGCAACTGAAACAGATCTGTTCTGGGTATGGGACGAGACCTTCGCAGATGACGGAACAACGATACATGGAAACGCAGGTGGTGCCTTCACAGCATTCAAACATGCGGCTGATTCTATACCAGTAGACGCAGACCTAGTAGACATCAGGTGTAATGTTATACACGCCTTAGCCACTTCGGCTCAGTATGCTGACGTTGCCGAGCGTTTCGAAGCAGACGCTCCTATGACGGCAGGTGCAGTAGTAATGGTCGGCGGTGACGCAGAGATCACGGAAACAACAGCAGACTTATCTGATCAAGTTTTTGGTGTCATATCTGATCACCCGGCATACGCCATGAACGCAGGTGCAGGTAACAACGAGTCACACCCATTTGTTGCAATGACTGGAAGAACTCCAGTGAGAGTAACAGGTGCAGTGACCAAAGGTCAAAGATTAGTTAGCTCAACAGTGAAAGGCTGTGCGAGAGCGGCCGCTACCGGCGAAACATATTCACCATTCCACGTTATTGGAAGAGCACTAGAGAGCTCAACTGACGCAGGAATCAAATTGGTAAATTGTGCGGTGAGGACAAACAACTAATAAATATTTTTACTTTTTAGTAGAATCAAAAGGCCTTGTAGAAATATAGGGCCTTTTTTTTTGGCTTTATAAAATAAATACATGCATGAGTATAAAAGTAAGTGGTAACATAGAGATAAACGCAGATACTTGGTTGGAGTTCAAAGGTGAAAACGATGCCGGAGAAGAGATAAGAATAGGTTCGATCAAAGGTAGCATCAAGGACAATAAAAAAGGTGCGGACCAAAGTTTAATACAGATAATAGGTAGAAAAGATGGACAGCACAAACCTTTATTGACCATCGCCAACAATGCCATCTACGCACACCGTGATGTTCCATTCGTGTGGCAGACAGAAGACGGTAAAAAGACTTTCGTGTCAGGTACATCAACTACGAAAAGAAACATAGACCTACCAGACGACAACGGTACACTGATGATTAATAATTCCGGAAAAGTAATGGCAACGGATTTGCCAACAAGCGATCCTAGTAATGCAGGTCAACTTTGGAATGACGACGGTACTGTAAAAATTAGTGCTGGTTAATTAATTAAGTTATCAAATCTAGTATAGTCTGTAACTTGCCTTTAATGGCTTTGTTATTCAGTGTGTTCTTCAAACCCATGTGCAAGTTCTTGGGCCAACATTCAAAAGCAGTCCAACAGTAACCTGAGTGTTCATCATTCAGTTTAGGTAAGAATTCAGTCTCTATCGCAATAAGATAAGTGTGGAAGAAAAACTTCTGATCGTTTGAAGTGAACATCTCCAAGGGAATGACTTTCTTGAACTTAGGAGTATCTCCTATTTCCTCTTTGATTTCTCTCTTCAAACCTTCAAATGCTGACTCCGTGTATTTGGCCTGGCCTCCAACCAATCCCCACATGCCCTGTGTCTTCTTGTCGGTCCTCTGCAAGAACAGGAAACGCTTGGTACCAGTTGAATAGAACAGTGCCCCTGAGCAGACTATATTTTTTTCCATGTATTATTATAACAATTATGGAGTAGTGGCGTCAAGGCTTGAATTATATCCTGGATCTGCTCCACCGTCCAACACAATACTCCAAGTACCTTGTGCATATACGCCTTCGTATGATTTGACCCACTCTGTGCCATTGAACCTGTATTGAATTCCTGTGTTTAAATTGGTAACATAATGTTGTGTTGAATCTGGATTTGAAGCATCAAACGCCACGTTCCATTTACCAGTTGAACTGTTGTACTCTATGATATCCCCGATACTTGCCACTAGTGTTCCCCATGTTGCACTCTGGAATGATGACGTGCTGTCTCCCACATCGTTTATGACCAGATACCTGTCACCGTTTGCCGGTGTGCCAGGACTAAATGTTGCAGGATTTATGATCTTGGAAACTGCTGTCAATGAGTTTGCGGGTATCGTGTCCGAATCAATGCTGTATAACAAAATTGTGTCGTCTAATGTTGTTGTTGCAACTGTTCCTATTATCTCGTTGCCATCGGGTTGGGTAAGTCTGATCTGTGAGGTGCCGTTAGTCACTTTGCCATACTGGTCTAGTAATACTTTCCAATTGACTGCTGGGCCAAATGTCTCAAATGGATCAAAGTTGTTAGGTTCGTTGGCACCTGTTTGGAATCCATCACCACCTGACGTCACACTTGTTCCTGTAGACCCCAGTAACCTCAATTGATTCCCAGTCACCAGCAATCCAAAATTGTTTGGTGTGATGAAACTCCTCGATGTCAGTGTACCGTCTATTAACCCTTTTGCTATTCCGCCATCGTCATCATAGATGCTCATTATGATCTTCTGTATAACTCCTAGTTTCTTGACCTTCACAGGAGGTGATATCCATATTGGCATTGAAAATGTCAATGTAGCGATATCGATCTCAGAATCAGCCCCAACGGGTATGGTCCTCGATGAGAACGTTGTACCGGTCAGTTCCACGTAGCTCAAGCTGGTCCAGTCGATGTAGTTGTCTGATTTCTGTATCTCGAAGTCTGGGTTGAACAGGTATAATATCTGTTCCATGATCTGTAATTTCTGATCTGTGTTTGAACTCCAGATGTCTGCAGTCACTTCCAATCTAAAGGGAGAAGGCATGACTTTCTCTACTGTGTATCCTGCGCCTATTTCGCTTGTGTAATTTCCGTCTGCATCAACATTCCTTTCTCTTAAATGTTGTTTTTCAATGTGATAAGGGTTCTGCATTCTTTCCCTGTCATAGTTTAGTTCTCTAACATAACACGCAATCTTTGGAACATACTGTAATGCGTTCTCAGAATTGTTCCTGATTATACTTGCAACTTGTCTTGTAGGATCTCCGTACACCACTGGAACAGCTCTTAACTGTATAGCATTGTCTTTACCTCTGCCTGTTTCCACAGAAAAGTTACTCAGAATTCTAATAAATTGAGTTAAAAACTTCCTTACCTGTCCTTCGTAAAAGTGTAGCATTCTTAATTGTCGGCCTTAGGTTTGAGAGCATCTGTTAATGTTTGTCTCTGTGTAACTGTCAAACCATTTATTGTTGAACTTGTTGCATTGTTAACAAAACTTGTTTTGTAGTTTGCTCTCGAATCATTGTTAGTTGTAGTTATTCTAACGGAATCTTCTATTTTAACCCATCTGGTTCCGTCATAACGGAATAATCTGTTAGGTAAGTAATCTGTTCTCAAGAAATAATCACCAACATCAACACCCGATATTGGGAAAGATATTCCAAATCCAGCTGGGTGTCCGTTTGGTGCGACCCCATCGCCGTCCATGTAGAAGCCATAGTGCGAACTTGCCGGTGTGTCTATTGTAGCGTTAACAGTTTTATCACCACTTGCTCTTTGTTCTTCTGTGTTAACATTTTCTGTCCTAATATTTCCTCTCTCGTCTATGGGTGCAACATAGTACTGCTTATAGTTGAATCCTGACTTAGGTGCATCTGCTTCTGCCTGTGCAACTACTTGATCGTTAATTGTTTTTTCTTTGTTGAATGTTGACATGTAACTGGCAAGAGATCCTGTTGTGGTTGCATCACCTATGATGTCTTTAAATTCTTGAGAGTCTACCATGGTCTTCATCTTCAATCTCAACAGGTGTGGCCACCATGTTTGCGAAAATCCTTCCGCCGCCCTGTTAACATCCTCCACAACATAGTATCGTTTCAATGCGATCGGTATGCTCTCGTCTAATGAATAATCTTCTTTCATGTGCGGGAATTCTATAACATCACCCGCCATTGGTTTCCTGCCCAATCTTTCAACAATGTCATTCAAGTGTACGGTTAAAAATAGTGTGTCATTCTGTAAGAACATACCAAACTGTGATAGGTTGAAGTCTGCATCTTGCACATTGTAAATCCCTCTCACGATGTAAATATCATCTGCATATTTCCTGTCCCTGTTCTCTAGAAATAATAGATCCTGTATGGTTCTCTCGTTTAATGAGTCTCCGGAATACTGAGGATTTGTAGGACTTGCCGCTCCGTCCTTGTTTGTGTCTCCCTGATCGTAGGGGCCTATGTACTTGTGGAAGTGTAGATCAGTTCCTCCAACAACGAACATCTCTTTGATGTTACGATCGAAGAACTTGTAGTCATTACCTTTTTCAGGCTTAAAAATGGACAATCTTGGCATATCATACATATTTATTGAATGCACAACGACTATAAATATGTGTATGTCGGAACTACAAACAGGACAACAGGAAATATTTGATTACGTCAAGAACAACCTAGGTGACGGTATGATCGACGTTGAATTAGACCCTAAACACTATCAAACGGCGCTGGAAAGAGCAGTCAACAAATTCAGACAAAGATCATCAAACGCTGTGGAAGAATCTTATGCTTTTCTTACTTTAAAAAAGAATCAGAACACATATATTTTACCGGATGAAATTATCAATGTTAGAAATCTCAACAGAAGAAGTGTTGGATCTAGGACAGAAGGCGGCGAAGGCGGAACACTGTTCGAACCTTTCAATTTGGCCTACACAAACACCTATCTGTTAAAAGCGGGAGCAACAGGTGGACTGGCAACTTACTATGCGTTTGCATCATACCAGGAATTAGTAGGCAAGATGTTTGGTAGTTTCATACAGTTCCATTTTGACGTGGCAACAAAGAAATTAACTATCACACAAAGACCCAGAGCAGACGACGAAACAGTCCTTATGCACACAGACAATTTCAGACCTGACATAACGCTGTTCAAGGACATCTATTCTAAACCATGGATCAGGGATTACACACTTGCAGTATCTAAACTTATGTTAGGAGAAGCAAGAGGAAAATTCAATACCATAGCAGGACCACAAGGTGGAACAACACTGAACGGTGATGCATTGAAGAATGAAGGACAAGCCGAAATGGAAAGACTCGAAGCAGACATAGGAAATTTCCAAGAAGGCGGAAGTCCAACAAGTTTCATTATTGGTTAACTTCTATTACTTGTTAACTTCTATTACCGGTAAATTCTTACGTGGATTATTTTAAATACTAGTATCATGATAGACGACAGATACAAAAAACTTACCAAATGCACACTAGATGAATTGGCCGACATGGTCGATGACCTAGAGAACATTGCCATACACGCTTTGAAAGAGGGAAAATTAAGTATGCGTAAGCTGGTATTAACACAGATCCATGATGTTAAAAAAGAGATTGAAAAACGTTTAAAAAAATAGTATAATAAGTCTATGTTAATAGGCATAGTAGGTTTAATAAGTTCTGGCAAAGACACAGTCGCAGAAAGACTAGTACAAGAACATAATTTCAAAAAAGATTCATTCGCAAAAAGTTTAAAAGATGCAGTAAGTTCTATGTTCAATTGGGACAGAGAAATGTTGGAAGGCAAGACAGCCGAAAGCAGAGAATGGAGAGAACGTCCTGATGCTTTTTGGAGTAAAAAATTTAATAAAGATGTAACGCCTCGTTGGGTGCTACAACACTTTGGCACAGAAGTAATGCGTCAGAATATGCATGATGGCATATGGATTGACAGTTGCATGGCCAGATACAAGGGCGAACCAACAGTGATATCAGATACAAGATTTGAAAATGAGATCAAGATGATCAAGGAATCCGGGGGCAACATTATACTTGTAAAAAGAGGACAAGATCCTGATTGGTTTACAAGCTATGTTGAAGGTAATATTAAACCTGCGGGCATTCACTCTTCAGAATATGCATGGGCAAAATCAGAGTTTGATTATGTTATCAAGAACGACGGAACACTGGAAGAATTACACCAACAAGTTGACGATCTAATCGTCGGCAACAAGATCACCAATACGCCACCCAAGTCTACGGATACTGCCCAACCGTTGGCAATTGGCGCAAACAGTTTTTAGATTAGTAGTTGTAGTATTCCTCATACTCCCATCCACAAAGAACACATCCAGTTGAGATTGTTTCTGTGCCCTAAATCCACACAGCTCACACTTCTTATGTTTTTTGTACCCGGATCTCTGCAGGGCCGTGATTCCTCCCACTTTCTTCCCGGCTTTCTTTCTGTTGCAGGTATCACACAGGCTACGCCAGTAGATCTTCGTTCCTTTCCTGTAAGCATAGGCACGAGGCTTTGCCTTACACTCCTTACACAACGGTCTGTCCTTGTATGCCATACACTTATTTAAGTCGCCTATATAGGCACCAGAAAATAGCAAGTTATATCGTAAAAACCATACGATTGAATAAATAACTCTGTATACGTTAAACTTGCAAGGAGAAAACGAAAAATGGCTTTAACATCACCAGGAGTAGAAGTTTCAGTAATAAACGAGAGCTTTTATGTACCATCAGATGCGGGTACAACACCACTATTCATAGTAGCATCAGGACAGGATAAGGCAAACGGAGCGGGAGACGGAACAGCGACTGGAACAACAGTTGCCAGCGCCAACACTGCTTACTTGGTCTCATCACAAAGAGAATTAACAGAGACTTTCGGAGATCCGACTTTCTACAAAGACGCATCAGGAAATTCATTACACGGTTATGAATTGAATGAATACGGTCTACAAGCGGCTTACTCATTCTTGGGTGTGGCTAACAGAGCTTACGTTTTAAGAGCAAATATTAACACTGGCGAATTACTAGGCAGTGCAACGGCTCCTACAGCAAGACCAACAGACGGAACATACTGGTTTGACCTTGCATCAACTAGCTATGGTTTATTCCAATGGTCACAAACAGATCAAGCGTTCACAATAATTAATCCAATATTAATCACACTAGTTGGTGAGTTAGTTGGCGGTGTTTCTACTGGTGCACCACTGGCTTCAATCGGACAAGTTGGTTCATACGCAATTAACACAACAAACGTTTCAAACAAGATCTTCAAGAAGACAGCAAGTAACACATGGGTACAGGTTGGATCGAGTGCATGGAGTACATCTTTACCAACGATATCAGTTGCATCAGGAACAACAGTTGTCAACGGTGAGACTATGCTTATGAACGGTGTAACAATCACGGTATCAGGAACAACATTAACCAACGTTGCAACAGCAATTGGTAGTAACGTGACCAACGTTACAGCTTCTATTAACTCAGTAACAGGTAACCTAGATATATTCCACAACGGTAAAGCACTAGGTGACTCAGCAGGAGGAACTGGAACAATCAGATTTGACGAAGGTACAGGTATGTTGGAAGACCTTGGCATCACATCAGGTGTTAAAAATGGTGTTCAATTACTACAGGCCAAACACACTAACAGACCTACTTGGAAAACTGCAGACGAAAACAGACCAAATGGTTCAGTTTGGTTCAAGACTACATCAGCTAACTCGGGTGCTAACATTGTTGCAAAACTTTATGCTTCAGCTAGTGCAAGTTTCTCAGCAGTAGCGGCTCCATTACATGCTAATCACAGCACAGCGATCTTTAACATAGATCCTTCAAAAGGTGGAACAGGATTAACAACAGGAACTTTATACACACAATTCAACGTCACTGAACAGAGCATGACGGCGGCTGATGCATTGGACACTACTCCAAATCTTGGAGACTTCCAATTATTCAGATACGAAGGTGGTGCAACCACAGTAACAAGTTTACTGACTTCTCCAAGTTTCACAGCAACAGAAACTTTCACAATTAAAGAGACAAGAAAAAATCAAGAAGGTTTTAGTACAGCAGTAACAGTTACACTAGGTGGAACAGGTGCTGATGATTTTGTTGCGGCAGTTAATGCTAAAGTTAACGCTTCCGCATTATCTACATCAACTACGGAATTAATAAACGTTAGAGCTAGTAAATTAATAACTGGTGAGATCGTGCTTACACACGTACTGGGCGGTGACATCAGATTGTCAGATACTGACGAAGGCGGTACTCCATTGGCAGATGCTGGTTTTGATTTTGCCTCAACAGCACATGTTTACGGAACATTCACGTCAACTAATCCAGCACTGATCAACAACTTGTACACAGTTCCTACTGGGGAGTCGCTTGACTCAACAGTCAACAGTGGACTGTTAATTTCAAACTGGAAGAGATTAAGTTACACAGCTTCGCAAAGTTCACCAAACAATGAACCAGCAGATGGCACACTATGGTATGACACTAGCCTATCAGCTGACATCATGGCACACAACGGAACAACTTTTGTTGGATATGCAACAGCATACTCGACTACGGATCCAAATGGTCCACAGTTCTCTGCAACAGCACCGACTACGCAGTCAGATGCTACTGCACTTGTGACGAACGACTTATGGATTGATACTAGTGACCTAGAAAACTATCCAAAACTTTACAAATACAACACAGCGGCTTCGATCAGTTCGAACAACACAGCCAACCAAGTAGCAGTTACAACAACTGGTGCGGCATGGGTGCTAGTTGACAAAGCTGACCAAACAACAGAAGACGGTGTAGTTTTTGCAGATGCGAGATTCCACACATCAACTGACAAAGTGGCAGGAACATCAACAGCGGCAGGCGTACCTTCAACAATCAAGAACTTGTTGAGTGATGGTTTCCTAGACCCGGATGCCCCAGATCCAACTTTATTCCCACAGGGTATATTGCTTTGGAACACTAGACGTTCAGGTTACAATGTTAAAGAATACAAAAACAGTTACATCACAACTACAGCATATCCAGGTTCTGGATCAGCAGGGTTGGGTAACATCAGATTCAACAACGAATCTGTTGCAACTTACTACCCAGACAGATGGGTTCTTAAGTCAAGCAACAACGCAGACGGTTCTGGATCTTTTGGAAGAAAAGCACAGAGAAAAGTTATCGTTGAGCAACTGAAATCAGAGATCGACACTAACCAAGCAATCAGAGAAGACCAAAGAGGCTTCAATGTACTTGCTGTACCTGGTTACCCAGAGTTAATACAGAACATGATCAATCTAAACACAGACAGAAACGAAACAGCGTTTATAGTTGGAGATACACCTTTGAGATTAGCAGGTAATTCAACAGCAATCCAAAACTGGGCCAACAACACGGCAGGGGCATTGGACAACGGTGAAGACGGTTTAATAAGTGCAAATGATTATTTGGGTGTGTTTTATCCATCAGGATTTACAACAGACAACACAGGTAAATCAATTGTAGTTCCAGCATCACACATGATGATGAGAACTTTAGCAAACAACGACAACATAGCTTTCCCATGGTTCGCGCCAGCAGGAACAAGAAGAGGTGTTGTTGACAATGTTACATCAGTTGGTTTTATCGATACAGTGTCTGGAGAATTCCAAACAATATCTGTGACGGAGTCAGTGAGAGATTCAATGCACGAAGTCAAGGTTAACCCAATCACTTTCTTCGCAGGAGCAGGTATAGTTAACTTTGGTAACTTAACTAAAACATCGGCAAGTTCAGCGTTGGACAGGATCAACGTTTCGAGATTGGCAGTGTATCTAAGAACACAACTAGATGCCATTGCTAAACCATTTATCTTTGAACCAAATGATGAATTAACAAGGAACGAGATCAAAGGTGCGGTCGAATCATTCTTGTTAGAACTAGTTGGACAGAGAGCATTGTTTGACTTCTTAGTAGTGTGCGATGACACAAACAACACATCTACTAGAATAGACAGAAATGAACTGTACGTGGATATAGCAATTGAACCAATTAAATCAGTTGAATTTATTTACATACCGTTGAGAATTAAAAACACAGGAGAAATTGCAAAATTAGGAAGCTAATTTTCGATAAATAGGAGAAACAAATGGCAATATCAACATTATCAAAATTTACAGTACCTTTAAGCAACGATCAAAGTTCAGCATCACAAGGTCTGTTGATGCCAAAACTCCAGTATCGTTTCAGATTGGTCCTGGAAAATTTTGGAGTATCAACACCAAGATCAGAACTAACAAAACAAGTAATAGACGTGACAAGACCCAGCTTGACTTTTGACACAGTGACACTAGATGTGTACAACTCAAAAGTATACATGGCAGGTAAACACACTTGGGAACCTATCACAATCAATCTAAGAGATGATGTCAACAACTCAGTAAGCAAACTGGTCGGTGAACAGATACAGAAACAGTTTGATTTCTTCGAACAGTCAAGTGCGGCATCAGGTATTGATTACAAATTCACAGGTAGAATTGAAATGCTAGACGGTGGTAACGGATCAAGTACTCCAAACGTTCTAGAGACATGGGAACTTTACGGTGCTTATGTTGAGAATGTTAACTACAACACACTGGCATACGCAACATCAGACCCAGTAACTATCACACTGACTATGAGATACGACAATGCGATACAGACACCACAGGGTACAGGAATTGGAACAGCAGTAGCTAGAACGATCGGTACACTTTCAACAGGTGGTGGACAGTAATAAACAAAATTAGACTTAGCATTTAATACACTGAAAGCGTCTTTATAGGCGCTTTTTTTGTGACTATAAATAACAGTATGCCAAGCATTAACAATTTCTTAAAAGGTTTCCAAGATGGTCTTCCAGGGATGAAGGACTACCGACATGCATCTCGATTGTACGTAGACGACAATCACAAGTTGATGCCAAAACAGAAATTCCTGTTCCACGTGGTTTTCAACACAGACGAGACCCTGTTCGTAGATGGATTCAACGCCAACGAGAGATACGAGCTAAACATGTTGGTCAAGGCGTGTGACCTGCCCAAGTACGGAATAAATTTAGAAGAGAAAGTACAGTACAACAAGAAGATGTATGCGTCAACAAGGATTCAATACGAACCAGTGAACATCACATTTCATGATGATCACGCAGACACTGTCAACGCATTCTGGAAGAAATACTACGAGTACCACATAGCGGACTCTGTGTCTATGAACTCTGACTTGCAGATATCAGCAACCAAGGACAGTTTATACGATTCAATTGACACTAAAGGTAATGGTAACAGGATGAACAAATACGGGTTAGACACTCCTGCGGCACGTGGTCGGCCTTACCTAAAAGGGATAGAAATATTTGTGTTACATAAAAAGAGATTCACTTCAATGACATTGGTCAATCCTGTCATTGGATCATTCAGTCACGACAACCTAGACGCGGCCGATGGCGGTGGTGTACTACAGAACACCATGAACATATTCTACGAGACAGTGATATACAAGGCAGGAATAATTAACAGAAACAATGTTCCAGGATTTGCCACAGTGCATTACGACAACGAACCATCTCCGTTATCAGTGTTGGGTGGAGGAACAAACAGCATATTTGGACCAGGCGGTGTTGTAGATGGCATAGGGTCAGTGATAAGGAACGTACAGACAGGAAACATACTGGGTGCGATACTGGGTGCATCTAACACATACAACAATGCCAAGAAGATAAAAAAGAGAGACGTCAAGGAAGAGTTGAAAGGCATAGCCAAGGAGGGTGTACTGGATATAGGCAAACAGGCAGGATCGATAACCAATCCAGTTGGTCGATTCTCTGTTGGTGCGGCCGTGGCGGCGGGAGCCATCATAGCTTCAGCCAGAGGGACTAATGACAATAAAACTAACCTGAACAACACTGCTATTTCTAATCCCGTGCAGGACACAGTCAACTTCCTGACTGCGGACGAATCATTTAATATTGTGTCAAACAATGAATTGATCAGAGATCAGATAGCATCAAGCCTATACTACAAGGACATAGGTTCACGTACAGGGCTGACTGTCGCAGAATCCGACATAGCGTATGCAGGAGCTTCTGATACCGTGAAGAACGTGTACACCAGCAAGGCCATAACAGACATGAGGAAACTGGTCACAGAAGGATACATAAAAATTGAAAGAGGAACAACAGATGTTCAAATAGTAACAGAGAAGGCAGGACTATAATGGCAGAATTCTACACCAACTTACCACCAAAGCAGAAAGACGATCTTGACAAGACCATAGAGAAGCTAACGACCACGAACTATGAAACGGAATATCAATTCAATGTGGGAGAATATGATACCACAGTGGGTTTTTTCGTCAAGAGAGGTTTCTCTAGGACCGCGGCGGAGTCAACTGCATACGTGATATTGTCACAGGCTAAGATAGACAGTATCAGACCACACGAGCTGTTAGACAAACTGACCGAGGCGTCACCTGTGCAACTGTCCGAACTGATAACGATCATATTGAATGCCAACCGATACAAATCCAGTAGGTTAGGAGTCAGACAGACTCTGGCAACTAGCGAGACTGTGTCAAGAAACATCATAGACTAATGTTACCTAGATTCGCGAGGGGCAAATTCTATCCCAAGAATGCTGACAAGTATGTTGGCTTAAAAACTCCAACCTACAGATCAAGTTGGGAACATGCTTTCATGAGATTGTGTGATGAACATCCTAATGTGTACAAGTGGGCCAGCGAGAGTATAAAAATTCCTTACAGACATCCGTTCACGGGCAAATACACAGTCTACGTGCCAGATTTTTTCATTGTGTACAACGACAAGAACAGCAAGAAACACGCCGAGCTTGTGGAAGTTAAACCCATGAGTCAGACCACCATGGAAGCGGCCGGCAAAAGCATGGCCAAGAAGAAACAGGTTGTGATAAATCACGCCAAGTGGGAGGCCGCAAGTGCCTATGCCAAACAGAACAAGCTACGATTTAGGGTTGTGTCAGAAGACCAACTTTTCCACAACGGCAAGCGTAAGTAAATAAAACAATGACAAAGAAATTAGAAGACATCCTTAATTTACCAAATGTCAAAGACGCATTCAAAGAGGTGGATAAAAAAGAGAAAGATCAGAAATTGAAAGAGACCGCCAATGGTGGTACCACTGTTTCAGCAAAAAATCTAGATCTAAAGACACAGGCAAACCTACAGAAGAGCTATGCGGAGTTTGACAAGATTGCGGCATCACTGCCACAGGTAAAGGGACTAGGAGATATGTCTGATCTAGAAATGGACAAGCTGGCAGTAGAAGCAGAAGAGAGCTACAAGAACTTAATGGACCTGGGCATGAACGTAGACTCACGTTATTCCGGACGTATTTTCGAGGTCGCGAGTAATTTCCTAAAGAATGCCATAGATGCCAAAAGCTCTAAAATAGACAAGAAGCTCAAAATGGTGGATCTACAACTTAAGAAACTGAAGCTAGACAAAGAAGGCAATAAAGACGGTTCTCCCATAGAAGAAAGCGATGGATTTGTAATATCTGACCGTAATGAATTAATGAAGAAACTATTAAAGAAAGGCTAAATATTGCATATGAGTACATTCACACAGTATCTTACAGAAGCGGCCAAGTCATATGATTACAAAATCAAGGTGGCAGGCAATATTGATAAAGACTTCGCATCTAGAATGGAAACAGCATTAGCAAAATTTGAAGTGGCTAAGATGTCAGCAGGCAAAAAAACCCCTATCATGACACTGCCGTTGGACTTCCCGATGCTATCAAATGAATCCGTTACGATTTACGATGTTACAACGAACTATCCAGCTTCATCAAATGTTATGAAGGAATATCTTTCAGACATTTTAAGAGTTCCAGCAACACACATTGTTGTCAGGAAACCAGGTGAACCCACAGAGGAATACCAGGACGCTATGCAGGTAGCAAAAAAATCAGATTTTGCAAATAAAGTAGCAGACGTTGAACAAAAATTCCAAGACAACGCACCAAACCAAAAAGTAACAGCAGATGATTTATCAGGTGACAAGTACAACATGGGCTTATTAAGAGAATTAATGAAGACCAAAGCAGATAATACACCTATAGAAAAAGGCACAGACAACGCAGTTGGAAAAATAGCACCAAGTGAGGATGACAAAAAAGCAGGTTCCCCAGTACATCCAGGACCAGGACCGGTTAAAGGAAATCCACACCCGGCAACACTACAAGGTTTTAAACAATAAGGATATAAGTTATGGAAATGATCGACGTATTAAAAAAATTAGAAGAAATTGCACAGACTAGACCAGAACTAGTAGCAGATGCGGTAGACAATGTTTCAAGAACTAATCCAGCACAAGTAAATGATAATGCAGTAAAAGCCGAAGCTGGAATGTCAGATGTACACATTGGTGCACAAGAAGTTATAGGTCAATATGCAGACGAAGATGGCAACTTGAAAATGCCAAAGGCAGAAACATTACAAGCAATGGCACAAGCGAAAGCAAAAGCGGCTTTCCCAGACTCTTACGAGATCGAAACTGCAATGGGCATGGTAGATGACAAATTTAATGATGCAGGTCAACCAATTGAAGATATGCCAGAACCAGACATGCAATCAGAAGTTCCAACACAAGAACCAGAAGCACTAGAAGGCAATGCATTTGCACAGGCAGTAACACAAGCCAAAGCGGCAGGCATGAAAAAAGGCGACAAGTTTAAAGTCGGTGACGAAGAACATACATTAAGAGACAGCGACTTTGAAGGGGAGAGCACAAGAGATATGACTACAGAAAAAACAGAAGGTAAAATACCAGCAGGCTTAAAAGCATACCAAGATAAAAAAGCAGGCAAAGAAGACAAAAAAGAAACTGTAAAAGAATCAATACAGATTTCAACAGATTCACCACAAGAAGCATCAATGATGATGCAACTTTTAAAATTAGCAGGTGTGCAACCAGTTGATCAAGCAATGATCAATCAGGAGCCAGAAGCAGGCGAAAATCCAGCACACGGTGAGCCAGGACACAGTTGTGGTCACGATGACGATGCAATGGGTTCAGGCGAGATGGGCAGAATGAGAGACATGATGACTGCACCAGCAGAAGAGAAAGCTGAAGAAACATTTGCAAATTCAATGGGTGATGAGAAAGAAGAACCAAAATATCAAGACACAGACACATTGGTAAATTTCCATTCAGGTGGACTTAACTCACAGAAACAACAAGTGAGAAAAGAATACCCAGGCGACAATCCACTAGCAGTGCAAGAAGACACGATCACTGAATTAAATCTAGCTGACAGTCTGAGAGCACAGTACGAAGGTTTCAAAGCACAGTACCAAGAAGCGGCAAAACCTGACTTCTTAGACATGGACAAAGATGGCAACAAAAAAGAACCAATGAAGAAAGCCATCAAAGATAAAGAAGCAAAGTAATACTTTTCCAAACATCCTAACAGCGTTAAATACTACACTATGGCGTATGTATCACTAGATAGCGACCAAATTAAGAAGGCGCACAAGAAACACAAATATACTAAAACTCAGGTAGAGCAACT
>ENA-ORXF01001300-ORXF01001300.1-marine-metagenome-genome-assembly--contig:-NODE-1300-length-16353-cov-10.235254_pt1 | contig 16353 bp, 13 predicted proteins | sample MGYA00237864_ERZ511476 | MGnify/ENA primary metagenome ERZ511476 (study PRJEB26306, sample SAMN06343908) | marine metagenome | isolation source: coastal waters | place: Atlantic Ocean: West Antarctic... | reverse complement strand
AGGTGATTTTCCAACAGAGATAGATAAATTTCCCTTTCCCATGGTATCATACCATCAAGCTCTGTCAAACTATATTTATAATTCTGTAGTAGAAAGAACTGGGTATTATAGTAATTCTTCAACGTGTCATGGGAAAGGGAAATTAAAAAAAAGATTGAGCACCCTCGACGATCTTCTCGTTCTTAGTACTACATTCAGGGCATTCAAACTTAATCGTCTCTCGGACCTTTGGTGTTGATTCAAAGTATCCAGTAATCAATTCCAGTTGGTTGCGATTCAATGAATCAATGAATACATTTAGTTCTTTGGGTGTGATATCACTGTGATGGTGTGACTGATTTGAATCATATACTGAATCGATACTCATTGCAATCATGGCCATCATCTCGTCGATTGTACTATCAGTACCACTGAGTTTATCAAGATCATTCACGCATGGATGTTTCAGGATAATACCGACTGTATCAGTCAATTTGATATTGTTATCCTGCTTTTTCTTGGGATATTTAACCTTAAGGTTATCAATATTGATATCCACGGAATTTACATGCTCACATTTCTCACACTTAAGTGATAACGCGACATTTTCACCAACACTCTTTGCACGGAGTTTCAGGAAGATGAATTCCAGGTCATAGATCGCAAGATTGCCGCCATTCAATTCACCGAATGTACATGCTTCGATGATGTTTTTCATTGCTGAAAGCATCTCTTTCTGATCATCAGTCTCCTGGGCAATCATCAAGATCTTTTCTTCCTTGACCAAGAAAGGACGAAACTTGATTTTCTGTTTCGTAGATGGGACAGTCAATTCATATGTGGGGGTTTCTAATACGGGTAGTGGCATAATATTTTATTCTGATTATTCTATATGAGACGGGTTAAACCTTTAACTTGATTTCCGATACCATTTATCATGGTCTTAAGTGATCCTTGCTCTTCGAAATCTTCATACGCCCAGGTCACGGAGAGTTTCTGATACTGATCAGTGGCATTATTATCCAGGGGCACTGATTGAACTGTGACTGGAAATGCATTACGAAGTTTAACACCATATGTGGGAAGATTCTGTTCATCGAGTTGTTGAATAATCACATCCGAGTAATAATCTTTTTCGTAGTTAATCAGAAAACTTTTCTGGCTTACAATTGACGACTGCCACCGATCAAAGATCTTGCGCATGTAATAATCAGTCGTCAGGGTGAATATCATTGAGACCTCATCTGTCAGATATCCATAGGGAATCTTTGAGGTCCACCAATCCTGATTTGCTGCATAATCTGTCGTCGTGATTTGTCTTCCTGGCAAGGAGGTTGATTCACATAGAAGTGCCATATCACGCGGATCATTGATCAGAGAACCCAGGGAGAACGAACCCGTGAGGGCAGATCTCGCGATTTCTTGTATATCAAGATTCAGGAGTGTCTGTTGCGGGGGTGTGATGATTACGGCAAATCTATTCGTCTTCGCGAGACCGGCATGTTTCCCGATCGTCGCCTTGAAATCATCGATTGTATTCGGATTGACTATGTTTTTGAGTTGATTGAGAAGTCCCATTGTATTATCCTTTGATTATTTTCCGTGATTCTTTCCAGACGAACTCTCTCCCGGCACCGACGAAGGAGTCACTTGGCAAGAATAACACTGCTTCCCACTCACTGGCAGGAACAAAAATTGGCTGTGATCTCATATGAGATGTAAGATACCGCTTAAAGCATGGTTTGAACTGTCGATATTTTTTCACACCATTCAAGATATCATATGAAATTTTAAGTTTCGTGGTGGCATTGAACTTATCATTATTCTTGACTGCCATGAGTTTATCAAAGAATAGTGCCCGGAGTGTGGGTGGCAAATAGTGCAAATTGATCCCATGGAAACCTTTGGGCGCTGGTCCGACCATGAAGATCAAGGGGAAACGATCAAAATAGGGTAGTGTCTCTTTATGCTTGGCATCATATTTGAACATGAACATCTTACCCAGAATCACCTTGCTTCGTTTTTCCAGTAAATCATCACCAATCAACTCTTTTCGGTTAATACGTTTTAGATTCTGCAGTCTCTTGCGAAACCACAGGATAGATTTCTTACTCCGTGGAACAAGACCCGTCTGGGCTGCTTCTTGTTTTAGATTTTCCAGATAAGATGGCATTATTTCTTCTATTATTTATACGATCACTTCAGTATCTTGATCCCCAATTTCTTGAGTGTCTCCTCGGTCCAGATCTGGAATATCCATCCACGCTTCTCGCAGTAATCATTTGCTGCATCCCACTTAGACGTATTCTTTGCATATGCCATGACCTCAGTGATATATCTCTTGGACTGTCTCTTTGGTTGTTTGGGTGGTTCCGTCTGTTTCTTGGGCTTGATTTCAATGAGATACTGCTGGTCATCCTGGAATCGAATCCACAAGTCCGTGAAATATCGGTGCACCTTGCCATCTGTCTTACACCTATAGGGGACCACGATCTCTTCACTATTCCATTCAAGAATATCTGGGTTCCCATCCAGCCACCGGAATGCCTGTCGTTCCCAGAGAGAACGATACACGATCTTCATGGGATCACCACGATACTTCTTAGTATTCTTTGGGCGGTATTTTCCTTTGTACGTCTTCATTGCAGTTTCTTCTTATAGGGCCCGCGTTTCTTGCCCCGCCGGGATTCACTCATCTTTCTCTTGTATTCCTTGAGATTCTTACGAGATTCCACAATCTTGTGGTAGAGGGTGTTATAAATATTCATGCTGCATACTTTCTTTAAACTGTTAGTGTAGATCCCCTGGGTGTTCGACCACCGTGAAGGGAATATTCTTTTTTATTTATACTTTGGATCGCCGCGGTATTGCCGCCCATATAAATAATAACATATGCCAACGCCCGACAGACTAGTTGTTCAAGGATTTTTTCGACAGACGCCCAGAATACTCGTTTTTCCATCTAATCTGCGTAATCCAGAGTATAGTTTTCGTCCAACGATGCAGTTCTCTTGTAAAGATGCTGACGAGAAAATAGAAATTTTTCTTCCATGCCCGGGTGGTATCACATTTGCGGATAGTGGTTCATATGGTACAATCAATGCGGGTTCCATAGGAGCTATGGCGGGCGCTGCAGCGGCCAAAGCGGTTAATCGTCTAGGAGACGGTGCGTCTGTGGGTGAGGTCGCGAAAACGGGGATCAACGCGGCGATAGACGGGGCCGCCGATGCGGTTCTAGGTGCATCGGCGGAGGGTCTATCTAAGGATGCCGCGCTTGCTCTTGCCATGAAGACAGGGGGTGATTTTGGAGAAGGTGTTTCATTTGAATCAAAGGTTATCATGGACCCCAGAGTTAACACAACATTTACGGGGAATGGTATGCGTAGTTTTTCTTTTGAATTCAAGATGATCGCGACATCCCCTGAAGAATCCCAGACCGTCAAGAATATCTACAATGCATTTCGGCGAAACATATATGCCTCAAAAACGGCGGGCAGCTTGATCGCTTTGTCTTACCCGCCTCTATGGGAAGTAAAATTCCTAGATGGAGATAAACTGGAAATGGAATATATCCCAAAGATCGACCGGTGTTATCTCACGAGCGTCAATACCGTATTTAATGGCGAAAATAATTCATGGAGAGTAGATACAGCGCCTCTTTCTGTTAATATTTCAATATCCTTTCAGGAACACAAGGTCCTCGTGAAAGATGACATCGCAAGGCTAGAGAGGGAAACACCCGATCGTGTTGGTGCAGGCGATGTTGGGTCCCTGAATTCATTACAAAGCGGTTTCAAGAAATCAGTAAACAAAAAATTAGATTCCCTGAAAAACGAGATCACGGATATCTTTAAATTCTAATCATGTCATTCTTCGAACAATTCCCCAAACTAAAGTATGATACCAATCAAGATGGTATTCAGAACGATCTCACGGACATCTTTCGATACGTCGATGTCATTGAAGGTGCGGCAGATGATCTCTATGCATATTCATTCACTGAGGTAACGGATGGTGAGAGACCAGACCAATTGTCCCAAAGGTTATATGGATCACCTGATTACTACTGGACATTCTTTATCACGAATGATCGACTCAAGAATGGCCTCACAGATTGGCCCAAGAGTTCTAATGAACTGGACAATTATATCAATTACATCTATGGTTCTGAGTTTGGTGTCATTTCGACACCAGACTCTCGACTACAGGGGTCCGTGACGGATGATCTATCTCTCCTGGGGTCATACGAATTGTTGAATGATCCAAAATACAAAGATAAGCTATATGTCTTTGCAGGAAATGCAGCAGATACCCAGTCTACTGCGATCATGAAGCTAATTGAATTTGATGAAGAGAGATATCAAGTATGGGTCGACAATACAAAGCAGTATTATCCACCGACACTACCAACACATCCCTTTGATTTCGGTGCAGCATATACACCGGCCGATGATATTTCACCAGATAACCTTCGTGTTTGGTATAAGTTGGACAGTGATTATGATTGGGACCAGTCAGATGTAACAGCCAGTGTCGTGGATGGTGTTTATGTGGCTTCGGATTTTAGTAAAATAAAAGTACCAGATGCTGCCTTAAAGGCAGACCAGGGTGGTGCACAAGATGGCTGGGCAGGTGGGATCCCAGGAGTGGTAGGAGGTACTAATGCTAATCTACCCACATGGGATTCTGATGAACGTGCTTATTATTTTAGTCAACGGCCGTTGTTGAATTTCATCACACTGAATGCAGAATATTATCCCACAAATGAACATGGCAGAGAAGAGGTTTATAACTATGTGTATGATAATGGTGGCGAATTTAGAGTTTCATCCGGTGGTTTTGCTGAATACTCCTTGTATGATTATGAAGACTGGACAATATTCTTCTGTCTAAAGACAGATATGGGTTCTGGTAGTACCGATGATTCAGAGGCAGAAAATGGCTGTATCGTGGGTGCTAATTGGCCAGACCGAGGGTCTACATCAACACCTGATGCCAGAGGTTCTGGTATGGGTATTATCGATGGTAAATTGAGTGTCTGGATGGTACCAGATGACGATGATTCAACGATATTCACGCCAGATGAACTTGAAATAAGAGCGCAATCTAAAAATGTGATCAATGATAATGCCTGGCATGTCTGCATGTTGACGAATACGGGTTCTACAAAGATCATGCGATTGTATGTTGATGGTGTGCTTCAGGATAAATTTAACGGATCACAAGAATTTCTCAGGACGGTAACTGATCTGGGAGCATATACACAGACCTATGAGAAAAGATATTATTTCCCACTTGCAAATCTTATGATGGGTGCTGTTCCATATGACTCTGATTCAGATACATCAGATGATCCAGGTAATGATGCCGCCTGGGTGGGCACGGGGAATTTTAACTTTAATGGTGTTAGTGGATATCTAAAAGATTTTCGTGTTTTCAATTCCGTGCTTGCTGGTAATGTCGCGGGTAGAACATCTCCCTATACTGCACTGGTTATAGATGATTCTGACCTGAATACCGGGTATGAAGATGAATTCTTTGGGTGGGATAAACAAGCGAATCACTTCAAAGAGATCTCTATTGGATATGGCGGTGATTCTGACGCTGATCCAAACATCGCGGCATGGGATTCTGATGTCCGGTCATTCAATCTCGGGAGGACAGACCTAAGACAGGGTGGCGCGATCAATCGTCTGTATATCCGTGGATATGATTACTGGGGAGATGCTGCTCTGGCTCCAAATTATTATACAAATAGAAGCATCAGTGAAAATATTTACAATGAATCGGATGATTCTGATACGGGAACTGATCCTGCCTATTTTTTAAATTTCCCGACCTATACGACGACATCAAGAACACAGTCTGGCAGAGAAGATATTCTCCTGGATACTGGTTCCGGGAGTCCTACAAGTGGGTATATCTATTATCTACAGGGAAAGGTCCTGGATCAGGATGGTGCCACGGAGGTTGATTGGACTCCCCTGCAAAACAATCCATACCTGAAATCAGATTCCCCTTATTATGGTCCATTCGTGGGTGATGGTAATCCAAAACAAATCTCATATGCACCACAGGATTTCGAATTGTTGACGGGTCATACTCTACAGGTAGGTAATATCATTGCCAAACCAATTATCAGTACGGATTCCCCACTCCCAATCGTTGTAGATAGAATCACCTCGGACTCCAATTATTACTATATCCATGCAAAGAATCTCCTGGCGGGATATCATCATGTCTTGTACTATAATACATCGACATCAGCGGGTGATCTATCATCAGGAGATGGATGGAGAGAATTGAGTAATATTGCCCATATCATTGGGACAGGTGATCAGGATGAACCAACGAAATTTACTGTAGATAAAGATTGGTACTCAGTGCATCCCAGTGTATCAGCCACGGTGTACTGGAAGATATATGCATTCCAAGAAAATATTCGGGGGGAAGATGATCCTGATTATATTGAAATCGAGGCAGTGACGGCGTATGATGCGCTTGTCGCGAGTGGTGATAATCTAAAGATCACGGAGAAAGACGGTTGGTTGAAATATCGCAATCCAGACTATATCACGAATAAACAGCTGGAGGTGGATCGTAATACCGAGAATTCATCAATCAAGACAGTCAAGACGGGTTATATTAGTGATTTCGCTGATAACTTCCGGGCTCTGATCAACCGATGAGTGATCTCACACACAAGACTCGGGTAGATGCACATGGTAATACCCGTGCAGGATACTGTGAAATTATTTCAATCCAGATTGAAAATTTTCGGGGTGATGTTCGTGACCTTAAGGTCGTGGCACATAAGATTCGTATCACGGAATCCCTGATGGTCCCTGGTCTGACGCTAGAGATTGCAATTCAGGATGCCATTAACTTCTTTGAAGAATTTGAACTCAAAGGACAAGAAAAGATTCGCATTCACCTCCGACAACAATTCAATAAGAGAGAACCCAAACTGGCACGAAAGACGGATATTGAACTTGAATTCTTTGTGACTGATTTCAGTGAATTTGAAAGAGGCACTGATAACCAGAAACAAGCATACAAGATGGTTGGTGTGACGGAACAGATGTTTCTCTCATCCCTCAAGAAAATTTCCAGACCCCTACGTGCAAATACGGCCGACGAGATTCGAAATATTTTCGTGGATGATCTTCGACTGCCACCCGAGAAATTTGTGATTCATGGTGATACATCCACGAAATATAAGGGTGTCCTGAACTGGGATACCCCATTGAATCATGCCATGAATCTCCGGGACAAACTCTTGGATGGTAATAATACTCCATATTTTCTGTATCAGACAATCTCGGGTAATGTATACCTCTCACCACTCTCTTATCTTATAGACGGAGAGACAAATCCCACATACTCAAAATATGTTGATCGAACATTTAGTGAAGTGTCAGAGGGTCTACCAGAGAAGGAATATGAGACAATGATCAAGATGAAGAGTGTATCATCCCAGATGGGGCTGAGTCACCTTGAGAATGCAATGAGTGGTGCATATGCCGGACGATATAACTATATTGATATATTCAATAAGTCCCATGACATAGAAGATTTTAACTCACTCTCTACCCAGACAAAAGATAAATATCGAATCACACAGATGGGTAATATCAATAAAGATTTCAAGGTCAGTGTCGATAAGACATCCACCCAATTGTCTTTGAATGAGATTCCCCTGGCAAGCCTGAATTATTCTTACCGCAATGCCCATGTATTTGAAGATGATATCGCGCGTCTGGGTCTAAATTCTGGTGACATCAATGAAAAGACACGGAAACTCCATCGGTCATACATCAAATCATATGATTCCGTCGTCCAGAGTGTTCATTTGGCAGGTGACTTTCTACTCAGTCCTGGTTCAAAGATCGAACTTGATTTTAGTAAGGCGATAGCAATGGACCAATATAAGAGAGTCACGGGTAAATCAGAAACCCAAGAAAAAGATTTGGCACTTAGTGGTCAGTACCTGGTGTTTGGGTGCGTACATGAGATCACGGGTGGAGAATATTCTATATCAGTTCGGGCCAAGAAAGATAACATATGAGTGAATATTTCATAGGAATTGTAGAAGATGTAACTGATCCGATTCAGGCGAATCGAATCAAGGTTCGTGCCTTTGGGTATCACAATGAGAACAAAGATATCTTGCCCACAAAGGATCTGCCCTGGGCAATGGTCGTGATACCCGGGACGCAATCTGGTATACCACAGTCTTATGTCGATAATGAGGGGAACGAAAAAGTCGATGGTATCACGACATCCTTGGGATTCATGGTTGGAAATTATGTGTGTGGTTTCTTTCAGGATCCCGATAATCAGATTCCAATTATCCTGGGATCGATCCCTGGTTACAGTACTGTAAAGGATGTAAAGGTAAATGATATTCCACTGGCGGCACGAGATGACTTAGATGCTGGTGAGATACCATCATACCAAAAATCTTCTTCATACAACGACCGTGTTAATACAAGAGAGACGGGCATCAAGACGGCACAAGATCTAACAGGTACCGGTCCTGTCACACCCGGGGAGAGTGGAGCATGGGATCACCCAGACCCAGTGGATACGAATAAACCGGAATATCCACTGAATCATGTACAAAGAACCCAGGCTGGTCATGTCATGGAACTTGATGATACACCTGGTGCAGAGAGAGTCGCTCATACTCATAAATCTGGCACATACAATGAAATTCAGGCGAATGGTGATGCTGCAACCGTCATTGTTGGTGACAATTATACCGTGGTCCTGAAGAATGATAACATCTATGTGAAGGGAGACCTGAACCTCACGGTAGAGAAGAATATGAAAGTTCATGTGAAGGGAGACTATCACCTAGAAGTCACGGGAGACTATCACGAAAATATTAAGGGGAAAAATCTAAAACTCGTGGAGGGTCAATCCGTGGAAACAGTAAAGGGTGATGTGACGGAGAATTATCAGGCCACAAAGAAAGAAACCGTAGATGCAAGTGTCACTGAGGTATACAATGCCACAAAGAATGAAACCGTCGCCGCGAAGGTCACGGAAACCTACTCGGCAGGACAATCAACTCATGGTGGACCAGAGGTCCGGGTTACGGCAGGGAGAATCGACTTGAACTAATGCATAACTTCGAGATATTACTGGATGGTGTATTGAAGACATACAGGGAGTATGATGAAATTCCAAAATCTTTTGATAACGTGATTTGTTTTCGGCCCGATTTACCCCCACCACCTCATACCGAGGAGCAACACACAGAGATACATGGATGGGAAGAAAAATTTAAACTACTTCTACAGAGAGAAATGAGATAATATGGCACTCTTAATCGCACATCCCTGGACTGCATCTGTTCCGATAATTTTGCCTGCCATCACGCGGCCTAATTACGATTTCACGGATACAATTTCTATCACGGCAGATCCAGCAGGTTCGTATCCCCAGGATCTTATCTCGGGTGTTACCGTCACCAGAACAATTGCAGGTGAGAGTGTAGATGGCAGCAGTGAAACACGAAATATCCCTTTGCCAGTGATCACGATTACCAATGGAACATCACACACATCTGGGTCAGATATTGGGTATGAAACTGCAAGTATTGGGATCTCGGGAAAATATGGTGATCCATTCCTCGACACATTCAAGCTCGTGGATGCCGATAAGGGTTTCCATGAACGAAGAGGCGGGGCAAGTGATCTTAGTGCAAGACAGGTATATAGCAATCAAATCTATGAGAAAATAAAAGGTCAGAAAACATTTCAGAGTGAGGCACATATTGTTCGTGGGTTCACGCAGTTGCCACCCGCGGACCAGGAAAATTTATTCTCACTTGAACAGGATATGACAAGTAAGGTCGTCATAACATATACCGTCACGATATCGTATGATAAATGGACGGCAACAAATGCGATTTCTACCACACCGGCAGATATAAACGAAACCGCCGTGGTTATAATTACTCATGATATCAATAATAATTTTGGTGCCATCAGTACTATGCTCCGGGAAAGAAATGCACTGACCTAATGCCAGCGGTAACCAGAATAGGAGATGCAGATACAGTTCATTGTTCGCAACCCGTACGAGCACAGGGTTCTGGGAATGTATTCGTCAATGGTATTGCCGTGTCACGTCAGGGAGATCTGAATACAGTTCATGTCCTCCCTGGTTCTCCATGTCCCGCTCATGCCGCACCGATTGCAACGGGATCTACATCAGTATATGTGAATCATAAGGGCTGTGGATATGTGGGTGCTAGCATTTCAGGATGTACCACTGTCGCCCAGGGTTCATCAAATGTCTTTTGTGGTGTTGGTCCATCTACAACCCCCGAATTCGAATTCGTCGTCAATTCACCCACGATGATTATACCATCAAAGAGAATTGCCGGTGTCGCTGTGGTGATCGATGAACCAGTGGTATTCTTGAGTGATGGTTCTAAATTATTGCTGGCAGATGGTACGGACCTATTGATTGGTGGGGGAGGTGGCAGCCCTGCAGGTCGACCTGGTAGATCACATATTTCATAATCTGTATAAATAGTATACATGTCCAAGAAAATATCAGACTATAATGGCAAAATAGACCAATCGGGTTATACACCCACAAATGCGGTCTCCTCGTCATATGCCGATCTGAATCTTGGTTTTAGTCTCCTGGAAGGCACCCGTGATATTCGTCCTGTCACTGATATTGATGCAATCAAGAATTCGATTCGGCACCTGATCCTCACGGGTCGAGGTGAGCGACTATTTCATCCAGAACTCGGCTCTGGTATCACGGATCTTCTCTTTGAAAACGTCGATGGTTTTACCGCAGCTGTCTTGCGAGATGAAATCACGGGTGTAGTTCGATTGCATGAGAAGAGAGTCGATAAGGTAGATGTAGAAATTTTTGATGACGGGGATCGTAATGCATTCTATGTCACGATTAAGTTTAGTATTAGACAAACAGACATTCCAACAGAGGTATCATTCTACCTTGACCGTATACGCTAATGAAACAATTAAATGTAACTGAGCTTGATTTCGATCAAATTGCAACGAATCTCAAGGCCTATTTCAAGAGAGCAGATTCTCCATTCAAAGATTGGGATTTCAGTGGCTCGGGACTAAGTCTCCTGATCGACGTTCTGGCCTATAATACTCACTATAATGCAATGCTTGCGCACATTGCAGTCAATGAAAGTTTCCTGGGATCTGCACAACTAAGAAAAAATGTTGTCGCGCGGGCAAAGACTCTGGGATATCTCCCATATAGTAACTCTGCATCTTCTTCTATCGTATGGCTAGAGGGTGCCGATATTTCTTCTCTCACGGATATTCCAAGTGGCACGAATTTCACGTCCACGATTGGTGGGGTATCATATAATTTCGCGACCTTTGGTTCCACGACAAAAGATTTCAGTGTTGCAGCAAATCGTTACCTCACGATCTATCAGGGATCCCGCAAGACGGTTCAATTCCAGTTTGATGATAAGATACTAAACCCAAGATTCGAACTTCCTGATGCAGATGTCGACATCAAAACGGAATTGATGACGGTCACGACGAAGGCTGTTGGATCTTCGGCCGTGACATCCTATACAAGATTCACGGAATTGGCGGATATCAAATCCACCACACCTGTTTATTTTATTTCCGAGAATCCGAATGGTCTGTACCAGATCGAATTCGGTGATGGTACTCTGGGTTCTGCGCCCACGAACCGGGATATTATTACCGTGACATATCTGGTCACTGATGGTAAAAACGGTAATGGTGCCACGACATTTAATTTGTCATCTACCCTCCTGGATGGAGCTGGTAGTTCATTGGATATCACTGTCCAGAATGAAGTTACATCTGGATCGACGGCAGACGAAGATGCACAAAAAGCAGATCGTACATCACCAACACTCACTGTCGGTATTCCCACAATTTCTACAGGTGGCACGAATCGTGAGAGCATGGAACAGATTCGATTCAATGCACCCTTGAATTTCCAGGCACAAGATCGGGCTGTCACGGCAAATGATTATAAAGCACTCATCCTATCGAATAGCGGTGCAAAATATGTTTCTGTCTGGGGAGGTGAAGATGAGCCTGAGTATGATCCAAAGATTCATAAGGGTAATGTATATGTCTGTGCAAAGACGGAAGAGAATCCTGGTTACCTAAGCCAATCAGACAAGGATTCACTGGGGACGATCCTGGAGAGTAAGGGTGTATTGACGATTCAACATGTTTTCGTGAATCACAGTATCGTTAGTCTTTACTTTGATATCTTCGTGAAGTATGATCCAAACCTATCGGCATCATCTACGAACACACTGGCAAGTGATATTCGTGGGACGATTCAGAGTTTTGCAAATGATAATCTACAGGATTTCTTCTCTGTGTTTCGTCATTCTAAATTCCTCAAGACGATTGATGATTCAAATCAATCATTCATGCATAGTGTTGCTCGCCTGAAGGGTTATTTCATACACGATTACAATAGAGATAATCTACAGAATTACAATATGCGAGGCACCGATTCTGCTGGCAAGAGCATAACTCAGAATAGGAATGTATATGTGATCGACTTGGGTATGCCACTTGATCGGATTTTTGAGATTAAATCTAGTACCTATCCTATCGCGACGGCGACGGGATATTTCCCAAATTGTTTTATTCGATCATACAAAGATGGCAGCAATACTAGGTATCGTTTGCTGTATGTCGTGACCAGTGGTAATGATGAAATTATACCCGGGCAGGGATCTAAGACCCTGAAGGGAGAAAAAACAACTCAATTCAGAGATCAATTTGCCGGTGGTATAGAAGTTCCCATGAGCCCGTTTCCTGTTGGTCGGGTGGACTATGATACTGGTACTGTGGTTCTATTTGATCGCGAAGACCCAGTGTTCGATGGAGTACTTGAAAGATTATTTGGTAGGACCGGAGATTCCTTTACAGAAAACAATGAAATATTTACCACAGATTTTCCAACAGATCCATTTGAATTCAAATTCAAACCAGCCTCAGATAATGTGGTTGCTCGGCGTAGATCGATTATAGATATCGATGTTACGAAATCAACAATTACAGTAGAAAAAGATGCAATCAAATATCTAGGTTCCAAGGGAGCATCGGCATTTGATACAATCGAAAGAATAGATCCAGATTTTGACCTATGAGTGAATCAGTAGCAAAGGCGAGAAAAGGTGGGTATGAGGCAACGAATGTCAATTCCCTGATCCCAAGATATGTGATCTCACCCGAATTGCGAGATAGTGCAACGGGGTTGATCAAATTCCTTGAGGAATATTATTCACACCTACACGAAGCGGGAAATGTCCTGTATGAGCTTGATCGACTAGAGAAACAATTTGATATCGACGAGACCGACGATAAGTATCTCACGGCAATTCAGGGTGAAATTGCCTCGATTATCCCTGATGTCCCGGGGATAGAAAAGAAGGTCTTGTATAAGAGAATCGTGCAATTCTACAGAGCCAAGGGCACCAAGGACGCCGTTGCATCATTCTTTCGTATCTTCTTTCCAGATAACTCAGCACCAGATTATCCCCAATTAAATTACCGGTACGATCTCGGGAAGAATATCATTCCTCATGAGTATGAAATTGTTCATGGTGGGACCTTGCCCGGGGAATGGGTCGCGCTGTATAAGGCGCTGTCTCACCCAGCGGGTATGAAGATGATCGCGATTCTTGAGATCATGGCACAGAATTCTACACATGCCATCGAACGAGGTATTGAGGACCTGGATTCAGAATATGATGGTGAGCTTTCTGATCCCGATTCCATAAATTTTATTCGGTATGATTCCCATGCCGTGATCGTGGATTTCGTGAAAAAATATTTGGCGGTTGCAGAGTATTCTCGGGATAGTGATCATGATATGGAATACTCCTTGATCCTCACCTCTTCTTCCACGGAAGACAATATCTTAAATGAAAGATTTAAAGGTTCAGGGAAAGGTGGAGAATTCTTTCAGGAATATGGGTTCGGTAAACGGTTGCCAAATGTTCCGCATGAACCATATAGTTCAAGACAAAGATCACACTCCATTCGGAAAGCATATAACAGTACTCTGAAATGGAAAGATAGCACACCCATCTCTGTGTATAACGACCTGCCTATTAATTTTATTGATGGCTGGGGTCGCGGAGTCCATGAGTTGATAGACGACTATCGCATTGGGACTAATAGCATTAAACATGAGATGCAACAGATCAATGTGGGTACCGATATTGTTCGGAAAATCAGTGATCTGTATGTCCCATTTCGACTGGGACTGGATTCTGATTCTGATGTATACAATATTGCATTCACTGATTCGGATTCATTCAGTGACTATAATATTCCAACAACAAGATTGGGTAAACTTGCAGGTGATGCCTCTACGGTGACTTTAGAAAAAAACGTAGATGATGCCTTTCCTGATGTCAAACGAATTCGAGGTTATCGTGTTGACGTTCCTGAATCCACTGATGTGGAAGATGTTATATCCAGTGGTGGTACTCAAGATAATTTTGAGGTATTGTTTGACTGGGAGCCTAACAACCCGACTATATCTTCTCCCACGACTTTTGCGGATTTTAACGATTATGCAAAAATAATTTTCGATCTTGCCCTTGATGCAACATGGGGTCAATATACGGGTACTGTGAATGAAGGTCTGCTTCAGACGAATATTGAGAATTGGTTCCTGAAGGTCAATGGTGTGATCTTGAATAATTCTGCATACAGGGGCGTGGAGGGCAATAGAGTCATATACAGATTTGCCTGGTTGAATCCAAGATTCTTTAAGGAAGGTTCAGTTTCAATACCAACGGATCGTTACTGTAATCTTAGGACCGCAGATAAAGATGTTTTTGGTGGACCCGGTGTCGGAGACGGTAATACATATGCGCGCAATCCAATCCTTGGTTCCCGTGCATTCTTTTCAGGAGATACCGATGATAAATCATTCAAGATTGTATTGATTGACAAAGATGGCACAGAAGAAATCGGATGGCCAAATATTTCCCGAGATGAGACTCGCCAAGCGTTCCCACTGGATATCAAGGTGAATTATCTATACGCTGATACCGAGGGCAATGCGATTGATCGATATTTTGGTAGTAGTAAGACAGCGGCGCACGATATCTCTGGTGGCGAATCACCCAAGGTTCAAAAGATCACGGCGGCATATGGTACCGAGGTGATGGATTTGATCTCCCACAAGAGTAAAGCGGGTGTTCGGGTGGACACGGATTATCAGGTAGGCACGAGAGATAGAACTCAGATTGCCAAAGAACTGGTGCTCTTTGATGAAACAGATTCCGTCACGAAACAATATCTTCAGGAAGATGATGGTATCGAGGGACTGAATGTCGGCCCACTCGGTGAGGCAAATACAAGTTCAACTGAATTTACACCCTCACAGAGAAATAAGGTCATCTGGGGAGCTCATACGATGCATGGCAATAACCCAGCCAATGCTCAAGCTGGATCTTACATGGATATGCCCTGGCAAGACATGGGGAATTACATGGGATTCAAGATTGAATTCGATGCAAATGCCCATAAACCAGGATTTGATTTTGAACTCCATTTTGCCGGTATATGGGGAGAATACTGGGACACAGAAGGTGAGAACACATCTCACATGTGGGTGAATCATATGCCTGGGGAGAATGAATATTTGGATGATGGCGGGCCGAATCTACAGAATTACAATCATACCGCGATTGCAAATAAACATCACACGGATTGTTGGCCGTTCTCCTATAAAATGAGAGAGCGTGGTGTCGCTCCCCTGGAGCTCGATGGTGCAAATTATAAGGCCGTGACACGAGCCGATGGTGGTATGGATCTCTTTATCGTTGGTAAGACTCACCAGCACTGGAGAGATGGTGCTCACCCGCATCTCATGATGCCTGGTCTTTCTATCAATTCAAAAGATCAGACGCATGAGGTCTGGAAATTTAAGAATTACAGTCCCCGGCAATTGAGTCTCACACTTGATTCTCCTGATGCCCGCCTATATTCTGGTGGTGCTTCTCCGAGGTTGGGTATTCTCCGAGAAACACCAATCTCAAATGATAAGATCGGTGCTGAGTATGGTACACTGAGTTCTCTCGCGAAATGTGATGCCCGTGCAAAAGATAGAAGTGGGACATATCATCTGCGTGGATCTGGTACTGAGTATGGACAAAATCTCACGCAGGTATTTCATGATCTTGACCTGTATGGATATACGGTAGGTGCATTGAATTATCCTCATACCAAGGGTAGAATCCTAGAATTACCTAAGGTATCACCATGGACGACGGATAAACCGTGGAGCGGTTCTTCCATTGCAAGCAAAGTGTTCCCGGGCAGAGGTATTGCAATT
>ENA-ORXF01001299-ORXF01001299.1-marine-metagenome-genome-assembly--contig:-NODE-1299-length-16357-cov-7.113636_pt1 | contig 16357 bp, 18 predicted proteins | sample MGYA00237864_ERZ511476 | MGnify/ENA primary metagenome ERZ511476 (study PRJEB26306, sample SAMN06343908) | marine metagenome | isolation source: coastal waters | place: Atlantic Ocean: West Antarctic... | reverse complement strand
TTTTCTGTAGAAAAAGCATATAAAGTAATTGCTTTAATACCTATTTGAGCTGCAGTTTCTACAGATTCTCTTACGGCAGTTAGGGCGTTTTTATGACCAAAAACTCTGCTCATTCCTTTACCTTTAGCCCAGCGACCATTACCATCCATAATAATAGCAACGTGTTGGGGTACTCTTTGTAAATCTATCAGTTGCTTTTTATCCATATTTTTTTATAATCCTTGTGTATAACAAGCTGGTCTGCCAAAAGTGTAAATTAAAGAGAGCCCTGAAAACATGTACCAGTCATTTCCTGTTCCGCCAAAATCTAAAGAAGGCATCTTATCCGTAGCATAATCTAAATCATCTTTGAATGTGTATCTGAACTTTGTTTCTATGGAAAAAGCGAGGTTGCCAGAAAGCTTAGATTTAAAACCAATACCCATCGGAACCGCTAATGATGTTTTTTTACTAAAAATATTTTTTCCTACTGAGTTTTGGCTCTTAACATAAGAGTAGTTAAATGCAGCGAGTTCTATTAAGAGGTATGGTGTCCAGCTTTTTTCTTTCGAAGAAATATCATATTCATAAAAATTGTACTCCATTCCTATTGCTAATTCGGTTATTGTATTCGTAAAATTTAAACCTCTATTTCTTCTTAAATCCGTGTCAGCTTCAGCATCATCTCCTTTTATTGGTAGATAAGACAAGGTGCCTCTAAACACAATTCTAGGATTGTAGTTGTATTTAAAAAAAACATTGCCAGCGAGTTGATTTGGGTTGATGTACTTTGTACTACCAATATCACCGACATAGTTTGTGCCTCCTAATGAAACTCCAATTTCATATACTTGTCCTAATAAAATTGAGGAAAAGCTAATAAATATGATACTCAAAATACTGTTTTTCATTTTAGAGAATAACGGCCAAATATACGGTTTTCAGTTTGCTTTAAAAATTTAAAATTCGGTCTTTTTTGAATAACAGTTTTTTTACCTTTTTATTGTTTTGTATTGGTTAAAGATTTGTTTCGTTTCTAGTGTCTTCCCCCCATAACAATTTGCTGCGGAGGGTTTCTAAAAAAGATTGGTTGTTGGGGATAATACTTTTTATAGTAAAGGGCGCTTTTTCTATAAAAACTTCTGTATTTTCTGCTACGGAAGTAATTCTAGAATCTAGTGAGATTAAAAATTCTTTTTCTCTAGAATCTACTTCTAATCGTATCGAATTTTCATCTGAAATAACCATTGATCTTGCATTTAAATTATGTGGTGCAATTGGCGTGATAACTAGACTTTTAGAATCGGGCGAAACCACTGGGCCGTTGCAGCTTAAAGAATAACCCGTAGATCCTGTAGGTGTCGCTATTATTAAACCATCTGCCCAATAATTGGTTAAATATTCATTATTTAAGTTGGTGGTTACACCAATCATAGCAGTTGTGTTTTTTCTTGCAATTGTTACTTCGTTTAAAGCAAAATTAAGTTCAGAGAATTCTTCTGTATTCGGCGAAGTCCTTACGGATAAAAGTGTTCTTTCTTGCACAGAATATGCCCCTTTTAGGATAAGTTCTACACTTTCTTTTATTGTTTTTTTATTGATGGTTGCCAGAAAACCTAACCTACCAGTGTTTATACCTAGCATGGGTATTCCGAGGTCTCTTATGTAAGTAACGGCTCTTAAAATTGTGCCATCTCCACCCAGTGTAAACATCAGGTCAAAAGAGTCATTTAAATCGTTAAAATGAGAAAAGGTGGGGTACTTTTTGTCTAAAATTTCACCTTCAACTAATAAATTATAAAACTTTTTTTCTATAAAACAAGCGATGTTATTTTTTTCTAAGATGCTTAAAAGAATTTTAATTTCTTTTTCTGCTGAAATAGAATAAGATTGCCCGTAAACTGCTACTTTTTTCAAATGAATAAATTGTTTAATTTTCTTATTTATAATTCGATAATAATTCTTTTCTGAGAAAATTATATGTCTAAATATTTTTGTAAATAATCAGATCTGCTTTTTAAATCTTCTAAATAAATATCATTTTCATGCATTGAAATTATTTTATAATTATACCTTCGGTAAGCATGCATAATTTCATGAATATCTGCTGTACTAATTTTAAGTGTAATTTGCACGTAACCTTGTTGCTTTTTAGAAATATATAATCCTAATAATTCACCACCGTTAGATTCGACAATTTGTGATATTTCACTCATCGAATAATCGCTTTTTATTTTTTCTATAATTAGGGTTTCGCTGTCTTCAATCATAAACGGACTCGCAGAAAACACTTCTAAAACATCACATAAATCATAATAACCAATGTATTTTTTCTCCTTGTTTAATATGGGAACAATGTTAGTATCATTGTCTGCAAAAATCTTTAGAAGTTCTAAAACAGTCGCCTTTTCATCTGCAAAAAAAGAATTTAATAAATGGGTATACGTAAACAACCCATCCGGTTTATTTTCTATCGTTTCAATATCATTTTGAGCAAAACAACCCAAAAGATTATTATCTTCTACCACTGCAAAATGTGTGATTGGAAAATTTTCAAACAACTTTTTAGCATTTTCTGCACTACTTTTTAAGCCCAGTGGTTTTATTTCATTTCTTATATAATCTGTCATATTCATGCTCTACGAATATAGGATAAAATGATTTAATAATTTATCTTTGTAGTCTAATCTTAGACAATGACAAAGTTAAGCGTAAATATTAATAAAATAGCAACATTACGGAATTCTCGTGGCGGTAATGTGCCAAATTTACTAAAAGTTGCTGAAGATATCGAAAGTTTTGGCGGACAGGGAATTACCATTCATCCGAGACCCGATGAAAGACATATTAAATATCAAGATGCTAGAGATTTGGCTTCAGTTGTAAAAACAGAATTTAATATTGAAGGAAATCCAACACCCTCTTTTATAGACCTCGTTTTAGAAACCAAACCAACACAAGTTACCTTGGTTCCAGATGCTATAGATGCAATTACATCTAATGCTGGTTGGGACACGATAAAACACCAATCTTTTTTACAAGAAGTAATCAAAGAATTTCAACAAAATGGAATTAGAACCTCTGTTTTTATAGGTACTGACTTAAAACTGATTGAAGCTGCTGCAAAAACAGGTTCAGATAGAATTGAATTATACACAGAAGCGTTTGCTGCTCAGTTTGATTTCGGAAATAAAGAAGCGATAAAACCATATACGGAGGCTGCAATTTTAGCAAATAATTTAGGTTTGGGAATCAATGCAGGACACGACTTAAGCTTAGAAAATATTCAATTTTTTAAAGAGAATATTCCTAATTTGGCTGAAGTTTCTATTGGACATGCACTAATTACAGAAAGCTTGTATTTAGGTTTAGAGAACGTTGTAAATATGTATTTACATCGACTGAAGTAATTATTTAATATGTATCTCCGTGCGCAGCCGAATGTTTAATTTACGTCTCGTTTGTGCTCGACCAAATAAAATAATTTAAAATGTCTAATAATCCAATAGTACATTCAACGATAAAAGGTGAAGGAATTCCTTTATTAATCTTACATGGTTATTTCGGAATGTCTGATAACTGGAAAACATTAGGAAATCAATTTTCTGAAGATTTTCAGGTTCATTTAATAGATCAAAGAAATCACGGACGTAGTTTTCATGCAGACGCTTTTAATTATGAAGTTTTAGTAGAGGATTTGTATCTTTACATAAAGCAGCATCAGCTAAAAAAGGTTTCTATAATTGGGCATTCTATGGGAGGTAAAATAGCAATGTTATTTGCTGTAACCTATCCAGAATTAGTGAAAAAACTAATTGTTGTAGATATTTCGCCAAGACTATACCAGCCGCATCATCATGCAATTTTAAAAGGCTTAAACTCGATTGATTTTTCTATTGACAATTCTCGCGGTAAAGTAGATAAGAAATTAACGGAGTTGATTCCAGAACTTGGTGTCCGTCAGTTTTTGTTAAAAAACGTTTATTGGAAAGAGAAAGGACAACTGGCTTTTCGGTTCAATTTAGAATCTCTTACAGAAAATAATTCAGAAGTTGGTAACGCTTTGCCACCACTTACTGTTTTCGAAAATGAAACGTTATTCTTAAAAGGGGAGCATTCAGATTATATTACAGAAAATGAAGTATCAGTAATCGAAGCGCATTTTACAAATTCTAAAATTATTGAGATTAAAAATGCGGGGCATTGGCTACACGCTGAAAATCCGAGGCAATTTTATGCTGAAGTTTGTAAATTTTTGAAGTAACTTTTAGATTTCGGTTCTAACTAACACAAAAAAAAATCTCAAAAAGCTATCCTTTTTATTTTCTGATTTCGGATGCACTTTTTTGAATGCTATAATTTTCTCTGATGACATGGATTAGATGCAAAATGTATCAGGATATGTTCTTAAGAAAACGCGATTGCGAAGGGCCTTCCTGTTTAAAGAAGTTTTGAAGGTATTTTATTCAGCAATCTCTCCACGGTGCGGTTTTAAAGCATTTCTAAATATCTTCATATTTGATTCATCAACAGTAATAAAAGCAGCGGCCGATACCGGGTTTATTTCAGCAATATTTATTTCATGAAAATCTAATTTTTCTAAAGCTGCAAATTCTTTTAAGTGAACTGTGTGGTGTTGCGCGATTTGTTTGGCGTCTTCGCCTCTAAAATCCCATAATAATTTTATTTTTCTAGACATATTTTAATGATTTATAAAAATAAATAAGTTGCCAGACTTAAAACTGACCTCTATTTGATTTTCAATTGCTTTATTTCTTGTTCCTATTCTTTTTCCGAAAATTAAATCTTCTTTATTTAAGCCATATTGCAAGCCTTTTGTAGTGATTTCTGTAGCTTCAGCAAACGGAATTAAAGAAACTATTTTGTGTTTACAGTTATTTATTGTCGTTTTTTTATCCGCTAAAAAATACATTCCGTGATTGTCAAAAAAAGTAATTTTTAACTTTTCTTTCCACTGAACAACCGTGTTTAAATTTCCTAAAAAATGGTCTTGCTCTTTACCACTAGCGCCAAAAACATCAATAGTTTGATATCCTCTATCAAAAAGAATTTGAAGTATTTTATCAAAATCTGTAAAGTTCTGATCTGGTGTTTCTAGGACTTCAATTTCCTTTGGAATATTTTTTAAAGAATCAAAATCGCCAGAAATAAAATTCGGTTTAATTTGATGTTTTAATAAATATTGATACGCACCATCTGTGGCACAAATAATTTCATACTCAGCTAAATTTGGAAGTTTTTTAGGTTGTTCACCATTTAATAATAAAAAAACTTTTTTAATTTTCATGACTGCAAAAATACAAACAAAAAAGCATCATTTCTATAATTTAGAAAGATGCTTTTTGTTTGTATTAATTAAGATAAAATGGAAGCTATTTTTTCTTCCAAGTTAGAACAATGCTAAACAATTTACCAATAAGAAAGATCACCATTCCAAAAGTTGGTGAAAGTAAACCAACCTTGAAACCACCAGCTATGATAGCAGGAGAAATATCGTTATTAGTTGCAGACAAAGCCTCTAAAGCACCCAATAAACCAATAACAAAACCTAAAACTCCAAAAACAAAAGAAAATAATGCGAAAGCATTTATAAGTTTGCGAGTTTTTTCTGTATTGTCTTTTATTCCTTTATAGAAAAGAATAACTATAATAATAAGTAAGATTAATAATGGAACCATAAATATTGGTCCGCCTTCTAAAATAAAATTCATAATATATATATTTAAGATTATACTGCTAAAGTATTTTTTAAATAGAACGGTGCAATAATGAAGCGACCAATTACTTGTTTTGTGCCCTTTTTAACAAAAATATAATTTTAAATGCAATTATTTTTTAAATTGTTGAAACCCTTGTTAATTCTGTAATTCGTCTTTTTTTTTGATAATAAAGTCAAAAAAATAGTTAATTTGTAGCATGTATAAGTTTTTGTTTAACTTTTTAAAGAAAATTCCACTTCATTTTATGTTTTGGATTCTTGTTTGGTTTTTCTTTTTTAGTTTTTTTAGTGTAGACTCTAATAATAAGGATTTTATTTTTTGGTTTTCTTCTATTTTAGGTACAATTTCTATTACCGCTTCTTATGTTTTTGTGTATTACTTAATTCCAGAATTTTTAATTAAAAAAAAGAACAGTTTATTTATATTATATAGTTTTTATACAGGTGTTTTTATTGTCTGTTCGGTCTTAATGACAGTGGTTTTTGGTTTTGTTTTTTTCTATAATTTAGAACTTCAGAAAATGCCAGCTTTAACTAAAAATTCTGGCGTTATATTAGTTTGTGTTTTGTTAATTGTTGTAATTACTAGTGCATTTAAAATTTTAAAGCACAACTATAAATCTTTAGAAGAAAAGGAAACTTTTGAAAATAAATATTTACAAACACAGCTTCAACTTAAAGAACAAGAGTTAAAGTTTTTAAAAATGCAGATTCACCCACATTTTTTATTTAATTCTTTAAATACAATTTATGGTTTTGCTTTACAGAAAGCACAGGAAGCTCCAGAAATGATTCTAAAATTGTCTAATTTGTTAGATTATATTTTATATCAAATAGAAAAGCCAAAAGTACTTTTAGAAGAAGAAATAAATCATTTAGAAGATTATATCTCTCTAGAAAAAATGCGTTTTCATGATACTTTAAAAGTCAATTTTAAGAAAGAAATTTCGCAAGAAAATGTGCAGATTTCTCCAATGTTATTAATTCCGTTTGTAGAAAATAGTTTTAAACACGGTCAAATAACCAATGGTATTTTACAAATAGACATTCATTTAAAAGTTGCCGAAAACAACTTGCTTTTTACCATTGAAAACTCTTCTAAACAGAAAGAGGATGTAAAAACAGGAATTGGTGTTGATAATATTAAAAAGCGTTTAGAAATGATGTATTTTAAAAAGCATCAATTAGAAATTATTGATAAAAATAATATGTTTTATGTATCGTTACAATTGGTGTTAGGCAATTCTAAAATAAATTAATATGAGAAAAATAAGTTGTGTTATTGTAGATGATGAACCGATGGCAAGAGTGGTTTTGGCTTCTTTTGTGGACAAAATTCCGAATTTAGAATTGGTGAAGTCATGCAAGAATGCAATGGAGGCTTTTGAAGTTATAAATCAGCAAAAGATAGATATTTTCTTTCTAGATATTAATATGCCGGATATTTCTGGGTTGTCTTTGGCAAAAACCATCAACCAGAAATCTAAAATTATTTTCACAACGGCTTACAGAGAATATGCAGTAGATGGTTTTAATTTACAAGCGGTAGATTATTTATTAAAACCAATTCCTTTTGACCGATTTTTACAAGCAATTAATAGATATTTTGAAGGAGTTTATTTTATTGAAAATGAAATAAAAATAGAAGAATCAACGCTTAAAAACGATTTTATTTTTGTGCGTTCAGAGAGAAAAATGGTAAAAATTAATTTTGATGAAATCCGTTATATAGAGAGTTTGTCTGATTATATTAAAATTTATTTAGCCGATAAAATCAGTACCACAAGAGAAACAATTAGTAATATAGAGACAAAGTTGCCAAATAATAATTTTCTTAGAATTCATAGATCTTATATTGTAAACCTAAAAAAAGTAGTTTCTTATACCAATGAGTTTGTAGAAATTGGTAAAAAGGCAATTCCTATAAGTAGGACTTATAAAGAAAATGTACTTAAAAAGTTGAATGAAATTTCATAGAAATAGTTTTATCTTTGATGCAAATTTTAAATTTTGAATACCGAACAATTTATTCCAAAAATATACTCAGAAAAAGTACAAAAAGTAAGTTATACATGGCAAACGCCAAGTAATATTGCGTTGGTAAAATATTGGGGGAAAAGCAATCCTCAAATTCCTAAAAATGCTTCTATTAGTTTTACTTTAAATAACTGTCATACAATTACCACTATAGAATTCTCAAAAAAAGAAACAACTACAGCAGTAGATTTTGATTTGTTTTTTGAAGGCAAAGAGAAAGAAGAATTCAAGCCTAAAATTGCAGAATTTTTTAAAAGAGTGCAAGCGTATTGTCCGTATATTTTTGATTATCAAATGACAATCAATTCAGAAAATTCTTTTCCACATTCTAGCGGAATTGCCTCTTCAGCAAGTGGCTTAAGTGCAATTGCAATGTGTTTGATGAGTTTAGAGCAAGAAATGAATCCGACATTAACACAAGAATTCATCAATACAAAAGCTTCTTTTTTAGCGCGCTTAGGTTCTGGGAGTGCAAGTAGAAGTATAGAGGGTCCTTTGGTAGTTTGGGGAAAACATTTAGAAATAGCAGGAAGTTCCGATGTATTCGGGGTGCAATTCCCCTACAGTGTACATCCGTTTTTTAAAAACTACCAAGATGCAATTTTATTGGTAGACAAAGGTGAAAAACAAGTTTCTAGCACCATTGGTCATGATTTAATGCATGCGCATCCTTTCGCAGAAAATAGATTTAAACAAGCGAATGAGAATGTATCAAAAATGTCTAAAATTCTTCAAGAAGGAAATTGTAAAGCGTTTATAAATTTGGTAGAAAGTGAAGCCTTAACTTTACATGCAATGATGTTAACTAGCAATCCGTATTTTATTTTAATGAAACCTAATACATTAGAAATAATCAATAAAATTTGGAAATATAGAGCAGCTGAAAATAGTAATATTTGTTTCACTTTAGATGCAGGTGCCAACGTACATGTGCTATATCCAGAAGCTGAAAAAGAAACTGTGAACCAATTTATTGAAAATGACTTAGCGGAGCACTGTCAGAAAAAACAGTATATTTATGATTCAGTCGGTTTGGGAGCAAAACAACTGAAGTAAAAAAAGCTTTTATGAGGACTATCTTAATGATATTATATGCTAGTTGCTTTTCTGTACTAAATATTGCTGGCCAAGAAAAAAATTGGCGCGATATTAATGGGGGTCCAACTACCATAGAAAAAGCAGTTTATTATAGGGTTTCTTCGAATGATAAAAAGGAAAAAAAAATTATTGTGGACTATTATCTTTCAGGGAAGAAGGCGAAAGAATTTTATCTTGTCAAAGGGAAAAGAGAAGGTAAATTTGTTGAGTTTTACCGCGCTGGTGAGGTGAAAACGATAGGAGAATTTGAAGATGGGTATCGAGAAGGAATGTGGAAAACGTACTATAATAATGGTAAAATGAAAGAAAAAGGAAAATATAATAAAGCAGAAAAAGTAGGTGTTTGGAAACTTTATTATAAGAATAATTAATAAGAATTTATTAACATATAAAATTGTATTTTTGTAGTGCTAAAAGAAAATTATGAAAGGACCTTTATTTTACGCTAAAATTTTACTGTTTGGTGAATACGGAATTATAAAAGACTCTAAAGGTTTAGCAATTCCTTACAATGCGTATAGAGGAGCGCTGAAGATCTCAGAAAATCTTTCAGGAAAATCCCTTGAGTCTAATGCAAATTTAGAGCGTTTTTACACCTATTTATCTGCCTTAAATACAAATTTAGTATCCTTTGACCTACTTGCTTTTAAAAAAGACATCCAAAACGGAATGTACTTTGACTCTTCGATACCACAGGGGTACGGTGTTGGCAGTTCTGGAGCATTAGTAGCCTCTATTTATGACGAATATGCTGCAGATAAAATAACCGTTTTAGAAAATTTAACAAGGGATAAATTATTGAATTTAAAAGCAGTTTTTGCTATCATGGAATCTTTCTTTCACGGAAAAAGTTCTGGTTTAGATCCTTTAAATAGTTATTTAAGCTTACCAATTTTAATAAATTCAAAAGACAGCATCGAGCCTGCTGGAATTCCTTCACAGAAAGAGGGGAAGGGAGCTGTTTTCTTATTAGATTCAGAACAAATTGGAGAAACTGAGCCGATGGTGAACATCTTTATGAACAAGATGAAAAATGAAGGTTTTAGAAAAATGATTAGCGGAGAATTTTCAACAACTACGGATGCCTGTATTGAAGATTTCTTACAAGGAAACGTAAAATCTTTATTTGGTAATGTAAAGTCTTTATCTAAAATTGTTTTGACTAATTTTAAACCGATGATTCCCGACGCTTTTCATAAAGTTTGGGAAAAAGGGATTTCTACAAATGAGTACTATTTAAAATTATGTGGCTCTGGAGGAGGAGGTTATATTTTAGGTTTTACAGAAGATTTTGTAAAAGCTCAAAAAAGTTTAAAGGACTATAAGCTGGAACTAGTTTATAGATTTTAGAATGCTTTCATGGGTATTTCAAGAGCAAAACGAATCACATTTAAATTTTTCAGCTTATTCTCAGCAGTAAGAGGGTATAATATTTTAGTATTGATATGTGCCCAATATTTAGCAGCTATTTTTATTTTTTCGCCAACCAGGTCTTTAAAAGAAGTTCTTTTCGATCTACATTTATTTTTTGTTATTTTAGCTACGGTTTTCGTTATTGCCGGAGGATATATAATCAATAATTTTTACGATGTAAAAGTCGATAAAATTAATAGACCTGTAAAGGCAGGTTTAGATAATTATATAAAACAGGCCACGAAGCTAAGACTTTATTTTCTTCTTAACTTTATTGGTTTCTGCTTGGGATTCTTAATTTCTACGAGAGCAGCATTTTTCTTTGCAGTGTATATATTTTCTATTTGGTTTTATTCCCACAAGTTGAAAAAGTATCCCTTTATAGGCGTGCTCTCTGCAACTATACTAACCATATTACCTTTTTTTGCTATTTTTGTTTATTTCAGAAATTTTTCTGAAATAATTTTTGTCTATGCAATTTTCTTGTTTTTAGTAATTATGGTACGCGAATTAATTAAAGATTTGCAAAATATAAAAGGCGCTATTGCAAATAATTACAGCACTTTTCCTGTGGCTTACGGCGAAAAAAAAACAAAACAGCTTTCTATTTTACTATTAATTTTAACAAGTATTCCGGTAGCAATTTTATTTAGGTACCCCGCATTAGGATTCATGCGGTATTACTTCTATTTCGCTTTAGTTATTTTGGTTTTTGTAGGTTTTTATCTTTGGAAATCGAAGTCTAGAAATCACTATAGAATACTACACAATATTTTAAAACTCTTGTTGCTTATTGGTGTTTTATGTTTAACTTTTATTGACACTTCATTATTGTTAGATAAAGTGATTGATATATTGAACTAAAATTCAAGAATATAACTATATTTGCAAAAATTTTTTATAATGAATTCAAATAGAAACTCGTCGAGAGGACGACAAGAAGGTAAGAAAAGTACTCCTCTAAGTAGAAAAAGTACACCATCAAGCAAGAAAAGTACTCCTTTAAGTAGAAAAAGTCCTAAAAAAACATTTACTAAAATCAAAGAAACCCCAAAATCTGACGAATCTTCTGGTATACGCCTAAACAAGTACATTGCCAATTCAGGAGTTTGCTCAAGACGTGAGGCAGATACTTATATAGAACACGGTAGTGTGGAAGTAAATGGTAATCTCGTAACCGAAATGGGGTATAAGGTGCAAGCGGATGACGTTGTGCGTTTTGACGGTACAAGTATTACGCCGGAACAAAAGAAATATATTTTACTAAATAAGCCCAAGAATTATATTACTACTATGGATGATGATCGTGGTAGAAAAACAGTAATGGATTTGGTTTCAAATGCTTCAAAGGAAAGAATATATCCTGTAGGTCGTTTGGACAGAAATACAACTGGTTTGTTGTTGTTTACGAATGATGGGGAACTGGCTAAAAAGTTAACGCATCCAAAACATGACGTGCGTAAATTGTACCACGCTTCTTTGGATAAAAAACTAGAATTAAAAGATTTAGAAAAATTACGTGGAGAAGTAATTATCGAAGGTAAAAAAGTATTTATTGACGCAGTTTCTTATGTAGACGGTCAACCGAAATCTGAGGTAGGAATAGAAATACACTCTGGTAGAAACAGAATTGTACGTAAGATTTTTGAACACTTAGGTTATAAAGTGAGTAAACTTGATAGAGTGATTTTTGCGGAATTAACCAAGAAGAACTTACCAAGAGGAAGATGGAGAGAGCTAACGAATCAAGAGGTGAGTAATCTTCAAATGTTGAAGTAATTCTTTTTGAGATCGAAAAAATAGTTAAAAAACCTTTTAGAAGTTAAATTCTAAAAGGTTTTTTTATGCGATTTGAACCATATAATCAACCAATCTTGCAGCCAAACTTGCAGTGCTGTCATCCACATCGAAATCTGGATTTAGTTCTGCAATATCGCAAGAAATTACTTTTTTACTTTGGAATAAAAAGGCAAGTGCATTAAATACAAAACTAGGTGTAAAACCAAGTGAAGAAGGAGCGCTAACGCCAGGTGCATACGCAGATGAAAATCCATCCATATCAATAGTAATGTAGAGAACATCTACTTCTTTAATAAAAGCATCTAATTTGCTTTTTAAATGGTCACTAAAAGTTTCACAATCAAAATTTGAAACATAAGAAACTTTCTTTTGTGCGGCAGTCTCAAAAAGTTCTCTTGGGTTGGATTGTTGTTGAATTCCGATTGCAAAATAATTAACAGCATCGTTTTCGGTTAAAATTTGATGAAAAGGAGTTCCTGAATTTGGTTGGGTTTCAACTGCTCTTAAATCGAAATGGGCATCAAAATTTATAATTCCTATTTTGTTTTTTGAAATGTTTTTAATGGCATCTTTAATACCATTAAAATTAGCGTAGGCAATGTCGTGTCCGCCGCCAATAGCAATAGGTAGTATGTTATTCTTAATTAACTTACTGATGGTTTTAGAAAGTGCTTTCTGGCAATCTTCTAAATTTTCATCAATACAAATTACATCACCGAAATCTATAATTTGTTTATCTTCGAAATGGATTGGAAGTTTTCCTAATTTACTACGGACACTCTTTGGACCTTTTTTAGCACCAATTCTGCCTTGATTTCTTTTTACACCTTCATCGCAAACATATCCTATAATGCCAATATCAGTAGCACGCTCCTTTTGTAAATCTTCAATATGAGAAACTTGAATTTCTTGATGCCAATATTGATTTTCAATTTTAGACGCTCTACCCGAGTACAATGCTTTATCTCCAGCTTTGTACCCAACTTTTAAATCTTTAAAAAAACTCATAATTAGAACTGTTTAATTTCTTCTCCCTTTAAAAACACTTTTTCAATTGAATGATTTCCAAAAGAATACGGAATAAAGTGATATGAATTTATTTCTTTCGTTAAAATTAAATTCGCCAATTTCCCTTTCGTAATCGAACCAACCTGATCTTGTAAATTCATTGCGTAAGCTCCATTGATTGTGGCTGCGTTTATGGCCTCCTCGGGTGTCATCTTCATTTTTACACATGCAGTAGCTACTACAAAATTCATGTTTCCAGAAGGTGAAGAGCCAGGATTATAATCTGTTGCCAAGGCCAATGGTAAACCTGCGTCTATCATTTTTCTTGCAGGTGTATAAGGAATACTTAAAAAATAAGAACAGCTAGGTAAGGCAACAGGCATTGTTTTGGTGTTTTTCAAAGCTTCAATATCTTCGTTTCTCATTTCTTCTAAATGATCTACTGATAGTACATTGTTTTCGATTCCAACTTGAATTCCGCCAATGGCAGTAAACTGATTTACATGAATTTTACCAACCAAGCCGTGCTTTTTTCCAGCTTCTAAAATCTGTTGCGTATCGGCAACTGAAAAATACCCGGTTTCACAAAAAATATCTATAAAATCTGCGAGGTTCTCTTTTTTAATAGCAGGAAGAACTTCATTAATTAACATTTGTAAATACCCACTTTTATTGTCTTTATATAAATTAGGGATCGCGTGTGCTCCCAGAAAAGTAGCTTTAACTGCTATTGGATAATTTTTTTTTAATTTCCTAACAACCCGAAGCATTTTAAGTTCTGCATCTAAGGTTAAACCATAACCAGATTTAATTTCTACAGCACCCGTGCCTAATTGCATAACTTCTTCTAAACGAACTTTACTTTGATTGTATAAATCTTCTTCTGAAGTTTCTTGTAATTTTTTAGCAGAGTTTAAAATTCCTCCGCCATTGTCTGCAATTTCTTTATAAGAATGTCCGTTTATTCTGTCAACAAATTCATCTTCTCTATTTCCGGCATAGACAATGTGCGTATGAGAATCGCACCAAGAAGGCAATATCATTTTACCGGTTGCATCAATTGTTCTTATTTCAATATCCGGACAGTTTTCCATTGAACCAAAATCAGTAATAAATCCATTTTTAACTACTAAAAATGCATTTTTTATCGTTGGTAAAACAGTCATTTCTTTTCCCGAAAGAAAATCAATAGATGTTTCCCTAACTTGAATTAATTCTTTGATATTTTTAAAAAGTACATTCATTAAAACAAGTCTTTTAATAGATCTTCTGCGACTAAGTTAGGCAAAGTGATTTTTAAATTAGGCGTTCTTTCCATTTCTCTTTTTATCGCAAAAATAGCTTCCTCGTTTCGCGCCCAACTCCTTCTGGCAACACCGTTATTTACATCGTAAAAAAGCATGTTTTTTAATTTTTCATCGGCTTCCTTCGTTCCGTCTAGCAGCATTCCAAAACCACCATTCATTACCTCTCCCCAGCCTACGCCGCCGCCATTATGAATAGAAACCCAGGTTGCGCCCCTAAAACTATCTCCAATTACATTATGTATGGCCATATCTGCAGTAAATTTACTACCATCGTAGATATTAGAAGTTTCTCTAAAAGGAGAATCTGTACCACTTACATCATGGTGGTCTCTACCTAAAATAATGGCACCAATTTCACCTTTTGCGATGGCATTATTAAAAGCCTCTGCAATTTTTACACGTCCTTCTGCATCGGCATATAAAATTCTCGCTTGAGAACCCACCACCATTTTATTTGATTTTGCATTCTGTATCCAAGTGATATTGTCTTGCATTTGCAGTTGTATTTCTTCTGGCGAATTTTCCATCAATTTCTGTAAAACACTAGCAGCAATTGCATCAGTTTTATCTAAATCGTCGCTATTTCCAGATGCACAAACCCATCTAAAAGGACCAAAACCGTAATCAAAACACATGGGGCCTAAAATATCTTGCACGTAAGAAGGATATTTAAAGTCGATGTTATTTGCTGCCATCACATCGGCACCAGCTCTGGAGGATTCTAATAAGAAAGCATTTCCGTAGTCAAAAAAGTAGGTTCCTTTTTCGGTATGCTTATTAATAGCATTTGCGTGTCTTATTAAAGAAGCTTGTACTTTTTCCTTAAAAAGTTCAGGTTTTTCTCTGATTAAAATATTGGATGCTTCGTAAGATAGATCGGCAGGATAATAGCCACCAGTCCAAGGAATGTGTAAAGAAGTTTGATCTGAACCAATACTGATAAAGATATTTTCTTCGTCGAATCTTTCCCAAACATTAATAATATTTCCTATAAATGCAATGGAAACTACTTCTTTGTTTTTTTGAGCTTCTAAAGTTCTTTCAACTAAAATATCTATATCATCAATTAAAACATCTACCCAGCCTTGTTCATGTCTTTTTGTTGCTGCTCTGCTGTTTACTTCTGCACAAATGGTAATGCAACCTGCAATGTTTCCAGCTTTTGGCTGTGCGCCGCTCATGCCACCTAAACCAGCGGTTAAAAATATTTTTCCATTCGGATTTTCTTCTTTCTTTAATATTTTTCGGAAGGCATTCATTAGGGTAATGGTGGTTCCATGTACAATTCCTTGTGGACCAATATACATAAATGATCCCGCCGTCATTTGACCATATTGCGTAACACCTAAGGCATTAAATTTCTCCCAATCATTTGGTTTCGAGTAATTCGGAATCATCATTCCGTTCGTAACCACAACTCTTGGAGCGTTTTTAGAGGAAGGGAATAATCCCATTGGATGCCCAGAATACAAATGCAATGTTTGTTCTTCTGTCATGATTGCTAAGTATTGAACGACTAAAAGATATTGTGCCCAATTTTGAAAAACAGCACCATTTCCACCATAGGTAATCAATTCTTCTGGGTGTTGTGCAACATTAGGATTCAAATTGTTATGAATCATCAAGATGATTGCTGCAGCTTGTTGTGTTTCTGCAGGATATTCTGAAATGGCTCTTGCGTATATTTTATATTCTGGTTTGAATCGATACATATAGATTCTACCAAATTCTTTTAATTCATTGGCGAATTCTGTTGACAATTCTGGATGCCATACTTTTGGAAAATACCGCAATGCATTTTTTATTGCCAACTTTTTTTCTTCCACAGATAAAATATCTTTCCTTTTTGGAGCGCTATTTGCGTCTTTTGGATAGTCTTTTTTAGCAGGCAATGTTGTTGGAATTCCTTGTAGAATTTGTTCTTTAAATGTCATATCTAGTTATATTTTACAATCAGTTTTTTATTTTCTACCAA
>ENA-ORXF01001296-ORXF01001296.1-marine-metagenome-genome-assembly--contig:-NODE-1296-length-16368-cov-7.402922_pt1 | contig 16368 bp, 18 predicted proteins | sample MGYA00237864_ERZ511476 | MGnify/ENA primary metagenome ERZ511476 (study PRJEB26306, sample SAMN06343908) | marine metagenome | isolation source: coastal waters | place: Atlantic Ocean: West Antarctic... | reverse complement strand
GGTGGTACTGCATTTACTGTTCCTGCATCAGACGGAAGTGCTAACCAAGTTTTAGCAACAAATGGTAGTGGAGTATTGTCTTTTGCAACTGCAAGTGCAAACACACCATCAAGTGCAGATGGTCAAGCATTAGGTTCTGCTTCATTAGAATGGTCAGATTTATTCCTTGCTGATGCTTCAACAATTCAATTTGGTAATGACCAAGATGTTATATTAACCCATGTTGCTGATACTGGTATTCTTTTAAGTGGTACAAATGTAATTCAATTTAATGACGCTTCACAAAATATAGGTGCTCCATCAAATGCTATACTAGATATCAACGCAACAGACGAAATAGAATTAAACGCAACTTTGGTTGATGTTAATGCAAATTTAGATGTATCTGGAACAATAGTTGGTGCTAGTACACTTTCTGCAACTACAGGAACATTTAGTGGTGTTCTAAAAACAGATGATAGTACGGCTGCAACAAGTACAACTGACGGATCACTACAAACAGACGGAGGTCTATCTGTTGTTTTAGACGCAGTTATCGGTGATGACATCATTATGATAAGTGATGCTGCTGTAATTGCATTTGGTGCAGATTCAGAAATTACATTTAAACATGTTGCTGATGTAGGTTTAACTATAACAAACACAATAGCAGACACAGATAACAGACCGTGTGTACTTCAGTTAAAATCTGAAGAAGATGCAGTTGTGGCTGCAGACGTTATTGCGTCATTAGAATTTGCGGCAGGTGACTCAGGTGGAACAGACGGAGCAGTTGTTGCGGCAGGTATCCACGCAATCGCAGAAGGTACATTTGCTTCTGATGCAAACGCAACCAAATTAATATTTACAACTGGTGTTAGTGAAACAGCTGCATCTAGTGCAACTCCAAAGATGACTTTGAATTCTGTTGGATCAGTTACAATAGCAGGCGACTTTACTATTAAAGACGGAGGCAAAATCGGTACTGCAACAGATGGTGATGCAATAACTATAGCAGCCGCAGGTGCTTGTACGTTCTCACAAACAATCGTTGCTTCAAGTGGATTAACTGGTACTGCTTCCGCAGCAGTATATGGTGACTTGGCTGAGAGATATACGTCAGATTCTAATTATCTTCCTGGTACAGTAGTATCATTTGGAGGCGAAGAAGAAATAACAGAATCCACAAATGCAGTGGATCGTAAAGTAGCAGGAATTGTTTCAACAGATCCTGCATATCTAATGAATAGTACGTTAGAAGGCGACAATACAACAACATTAGCATTATCGGGCCGTGTTCCTTGTAAAGTAACTGGAGCAACAAGCAAAGGCGACTTAATGGTTACTAGTGGTATTACAGGACACGCCAAGGCTTGGACTGATGAGACTGATCCTCCAATGGGAACAGTTATTGGTAAAGCACTAGAAAACAAAACAGATGATGGTTTAGGTGTAATTGAAGTAGTAGTAGGAGTTAGATAATGAGAGCATTAGAAAATAATTCTAATTCAGATGAGAAACTTATTGAATGTATGTTAAAGGTATAGTATAATGCAAGATAACAATGAGAAAGACAGTATGAAAAATTTAACAGAAAACCAAGAGTCTCCCCTACAAGAGAACGGCGGAGTTGTGATGGAAGGTCATATTCGTATCTTTGATCCTGAGACAGGTGAAGATATTGTAAATAAAAGAAATGCGATTCACTATGAGAATATGAGTGAAGCATTGGCTCTTAGTGTAGGCAATAAAACATCAGGCTTTGTGCATGAGATTGCATTTGGAAACGGCGGAACAAACGTTGATCCAACAGGTGTTATTACGTACTTGCCAGCAAACAGTACTGGACAAAACGCAAGTTTATACAATCAAACCTACTATAAAGTTATAGACGACAATAGTAGTTTAAATACGGACGCCAGTAGAAACAAGATTTCAGTTAATCATGTAAGTGGTAATATCTATAGTGATGTAGTTATTAGTTGTTTATTAGATTATGGTGAACCAAGTGGGCAACAAGCCTTCGACAATACTAGTAATTTTAATGATACTTATACGTTTGATGAACTAGGACTAAAGAGTTGGATTGGAACAGTCAACACTGGTAAGTTACTTACCCATGTTATTTTCCATCCTGTGCAAAAAAGTTTGAATAGATTGATACAAATAGACTATACAATCAGAATTCAAACCCTAACAAATTTAACTAGTCTTTAAACTAGATAAATAAAGTTAAGTTCATGGAGAATAATTAAAATGGCATATACGGTCAACAAAACAAGTGGTGCAGTACTAGCAACAGTATCAGATGGTACTATAGATACTACTACTGATCTTGTTTTAGTAGGTAAAAACTACGCAGGATACGGCGAGTTCTTAAATGAGAACTACGTTAAATTACTAGAAAACTTTGCAAATACTACCCAACCAGGGGCACCATTAGCAGGGCAAATGTGGTGGGACACTACAAATAGTTTACTTAAAGTTTATACAGGTGCTACGTTTAAAACAGTATCTAGTTCAACTGCAAGTTCAACTGCACCATCAACTAGTGTAACAGGAGATCTTTGGTGGGATACCTCTAATGGACAGTTAAAAGTTTATAACGGTTCAGCATTTACTACAATTGGCCCAGCATTTACAAGTGGCACAGGAACTTCAGGTGCAATAGTCGAAGTTGTAACAGACAATGGAGCAACAGATCATGTTGTTGTTAAACTATTTGTTTCAAGTACAGTAGTTGCAGTAGTTAGTAAAGATAGTGTGTTCACTCCTCAAACATCATTGAGTGGATTTACAACTATATCACCAGGATTTCAGATAAGTTCTACTGTAAGTAATGCAAAGTTTCAAGGAACTTCTACAGATTCAGACGCATTGGGTGGCATAGGTGCAGCAAATTACTTAAGAAGTAATGCTTCAGACAGTACATCAGGTACATTAAGTATAGTAAACGATACTGCTTTGATTGCTGGTGCTGACGGTGACTTAACGATTAACATTAACGGATCAAGTCAGCCAGTATTTACAAATACTAACACAAACGGAAGTATTGTTATTGCTCCTAACGGATCAGGAACAGTTGACGTTAGTAGTAAGAAAATTACTAGTTTAGCAAGTCCAACTAGTAGTACAGATGCTGCCACAAAAGCATATGTAGATAGCACAGTTAGTAGTGCAGGATCATTAGCGGCAAACGGTAGTGTTGCTATTGCTGGTATATTAGTACCAGACGGAAACAATACAAGAAACTTAGGTGCAAGTGGAACAAAATTTGCAACAGTTCACGCAACAACATTTAGTGGTGTTAGTACGTCAGCACAGTATGCTGATGTCGCGGAGAATTTTTCTTCAGACGCAAGTTATGCCCCAGGTACTGTTGTATCATTAGGTGGAGTAGCAGAAATTACAAGAGTAAATGATGAAGTAAGTAATCAAGTATTTGGTGTTATTTCTGAAAAGCCAGCATACTTAATGAATGCAGGATTAGAGACTGGGTTACCAGTTGCAGTCGCCGGAAGAGTTCCAGTAAGAGTATTGGGCACGATAAATAAAGGTGATAGACTAGTATCTGCTGGAAATGGTTTAGCCAGAGCAGCACAGAATGATGAGGCAACTGCTTTTAGCACCATTGGTCGAGCAATACAATCAAAAAATACAGACATTGAAGGTACAATAGAAGCCTTTGTATCAATTAATTAAATTTACGAAACGGAGAAGTAATAAATGGCATATTCAGCAGGTGACGTAATTTTAGACGATCACTATAACGCATTTGTAACAAGTTTAAATGCAATATTTGCAGCAGGTACAACAGATAGAGGATACAATCAAACTGCACTAGCAACAGTGTCAGCAGGTGATACTATTGCAGCGGTTAACTGGACAAACTTACAAGCAAAACTAAAATTAATTTCAACACATCAAGGCAACAATGGCAACATTACAATAGATACTGTTGCTAACGTAGCGGCAGGCGACGATGTTGATATTATTGCAAACCTAGCAACTGATATCGGAACACTGGATACTAGTGCAGCGGCACAAACGCAAGGAGTTGGATTTGGTAGTGCGATTGCTTCGAACATGACTAACACTAGTACATTTACAGGAGTAGGTACACAGATTAACGTTATTGCTTGGGCTAATACTAATAGTGCAAGATCCTGGTTTAATTTAGGCGGTAAAGTAGAATGTAGTTGGAACCTTTCTGGTCATACATCAGATGCTAAAGCAAACGGTTGGGCTGCAGTTGCAGCTGCATGTGGAACTTATCAAATTTTTGGGAAGGTGACTGGAAAGAGTGGCGGTAGTGGTACTACTAACGTAAATCTAACTAACAAAGGATTCCATGCTTTATCTACAAGTGAATTAGTTGTTTTTAAACAGTTTGATGCTACAACTAGTTATACTGCAAACTTTATATCGTTATCTGCAACATTAAATGCGGCACCTGCGAGTGCTGTTAGTATCTCGTTAAAGAGTTTATGGACTGATGCGGCAGCAGATACTACTAACTTTAACAAAAATATATACAACGTTTTAGATCAAGTTGATGGAACTAAGAAAACAAACTTCAGTACTACACCCGCAGCAACAGGATCAATCCCTGCAAACTATGGAACACCAGCCTGGACTCCAGGAACTAATACGTTCACTTAATAATTAACAAGATATAACTTATTACTTGACAGGCCTTACAGGGCCTGTTATACTTTAAACATGATAAACTTAGAACAATTTGCAAGCCAAAGACTTGATCATAATAGACAACGATTGGCTTTACTAGAACAACAAGAGCAAAGACTAACTGTTGCAATTAGTGGTGGACTTTTTTTAGTTAATATACAACTTTTAACTTTTTTAAGAACAGAAACTTTAGAGGAAATAGTAATTTTAGATAGTTACGATGCTCCTATTAAAATTTCCACAAAAGACTTACTTAGTGTTTGTGAAAAACGTTGGCAAGAAGTTATGAATGACTGGTACAATGAGTACGAAAGTCTTAAAAAAGTTAGACGAATAGGGCAACTTAATGAGTAAAGGTGCGTTATTAATAGCAACACCACACAATGAGATTGATTATATTGGTTTTGCTAAACTATCTGCACGTCTTATAGAGAAACATTTAGGTATCGATACACATATACATATTGATAGAAGTGATTCTCAAAATATTAGACATTTTAGATGGCATGATGAAAAAACACAAACAGTATTATGGAAGAATAATAGTAGAACACTCGCATACGACCTAAGTCCTTTTGATCAAACACTATTAATAGACGTAGATTACTTGACTTTTAATAATAGTATGTTAGACTATTTTGATAAAGAGTTTGAATTTTTGTGTCATGATAAAGTATGGGATGTAACAGGAACAAATAGTTTTAATGCAGATGAAAAAATGACGAGAGCAGGTTTTCCTATGCTATGGGCAACAGTTGTTTATTTTCGTAAATGTGAATTTGCATATAATGTATTTGAGATGATGAAGAATATACAATCTAATTGGAAGTTTTTCAGTAATCTTTGGGGATTTAAGAGTAATAATTATCGTAATGACTTTAGTTTAAGTATAGCACATCATTTAATGGATGGGTATACTGAAGGCACATATTTTAAACACAAGTTACCTTCACTAAGCACAGAAGATACAATATACCGTGTTAAAGGAAGTGAATTATTAATTAAGTATCGTCACGCACAAGAAGAGTATAATGCAGTTAGGATAAAAGATACTAATTTACATTGTATGAATAAAGCATGTCTAATGGATCCGGAGATAAGAGGAGAATTAGAACATTATGCATCCTAAAAACGAATCACAAGGTTGGTTAACTTTTGCACAGAATAGTGAAACAACAAATTATGTTAATATGGCTTATTTGTTAGCATTAAGTGTTAAGGCAACATGTAAGATTAATAGTTTTGCAGTAGCAGTTGACCAAGATAGTGAAGCAACACTAACAGAAAATCAAAGAAAGGTATTTGATCATGTTATTGTTGTACCAAAAGGTGAACCTTTTGAAAACGAGTCTCTTGCATGGGAAATTACACCCTATAAAGAAACTTTTAAGTTAGAAGCGGATGTAATTATTCCTCGTAATATTGATCATTGGTGGGATGGTTGCAGAGTACAAGATGTTGTTTATACAACTAGCATAAGAAATTATAAAGGACAGATAAGTAATGATAGAACATATAGAAAGTTTTTTGATGCCAACAACCTTGTTAATTCTTATAACGGTTTTACATATTTTAGGCATAGCCGCACTAGTGCTGAGTTTTTCTCTACTGTGGAAAAAACCCGGAGGGAGTTTCACACTCTACGGGATCGCGTTCTTAAGCATAGTATCTATGATAAACCTGACACTGATGTCCTTTGGGCTCTGGCCTCTCTTCTAACTAATAATGTTCATCATAGTCCGTTAAGTTACCCTACATTTACACATATGAAAGGTGCTATTAACGGTTTTCCAAAAGATTGGGATTGGAGAAATGCAGTTGCATGGACAATGACTGATGATTTGGATCTAATTGTGGGAGGATATGCACAAAACTATCCTTTCCACTATTTTCAAAAAGATTTTTGTACAAAGGAGTTAATAGAAAGATATGAGCGAAGCATTTTTTGAAGCACTTAAAATAGTGCAGGCAATGAAATTTCCTAAGTTGGAGTTTAGAGTGCCTTATGATATAAAAACAGGGTTTGTTGACAAGTATAAGGCTTGTAGTGTTGATGATGAAACAATCTGGGAAGATCCTTACATAATAGTAGATCATCATTCCTGCATAATGCCTGACGATCGTCATAAAGTCGTATATGCTGACGATTCGACACCATGCACTAATTCAATTCTTGGTAAAATTGTATTACCTGATGATCCTAATAAAGTTATAGACGGTAAGATAATAGAGGTAGATAACACTGGTACGGATCGTTACTGGTATGAATCACCAGATGAAGTAGTAAACAATAATCCATATTTTCATAACAAGGAGTAGATATGTCTAACACAATTAACCAAGTATCAGATAAGTTTGCAGTACAACCTGCAAAAGAATATACAGTGCTTAGACCTTTTGGTTGTAATATTATAAAAAAACAAATGTACCCAGAATTAATAGAGGCTATGTGTGATGTTTTCCAAAAACAAAGTGACTCAGGTCCAATCTCTGTCGAAGAAGATGCTAGTTACCAACTTGCAGGAAATATGAAAAGAGAATTTCATCTTACTGAATCTTTGCTAGGTGATAAAATATCTTTATTGACAGATCAGTTAACTGATATAGCGGCACAGATGTATGTTAGTACATTACAAACTGACTGGAATTTTAAAAAAGATATTGTTACTCCTAAACATAAAGAAATTATTGAAAATAATATGAAAAACAATGCTCTTAATGTTCAAATACATGAAGCCTGGGGAAATATAAGTGTTGCTGGAGATTTTAATCCACCACACGTACACACAGGAGGTATGAGTGGTGTTGGTTATTTCCGTATGCCAGATGATATCGAAGAAGAATGGTTATTAGAAGACCACGATCCTAGTGCTGGTTTGATTAACTTCTGGGATGGCAGATTTGCACCCATGAGTATGACAAACTTTAAAGTGAAACCGAGAGTTGGAGACATATATATTTTTCCGGCATGGTTAAGTCATAGTGTGCATCCTTTTAGAAGTAAAGGCGAACGTTGGAGTTTTAGTTTTAACCTGAGTGTTCAAAATATGAATAATGATACTAAGTTAACAAACTTACAGAAGGTAGAACTACGATTAGAAAGAAAAAAGTTAATAAAGGATATGAAAAGTGCTAGTTGATGTAGCAGATTTAGATTGTATATATCTTAGTTACGATGAGCCTAAAAAAGAAGAATACTGGGCAAAAATCCAAAACATAGTGCCTTGGGCAAAAAGAGTTGATGGCGTAAAAGGCAGTGATGCCGCACATAAAGCGGCGGCAAATGCTAGTGATACAGAACGTTTTATATTAATAGATGGAGATAATATTCCATACACAGAATTCTTTGATTTACAATTAGATATTAAACAAGAATATGAGAATTGTGTCTTTAGATGGAAGGCACAAAACACTATTAACGGACTAATGTACGGTAATGGTGGAGTAAGTAGTTGGACTCGTGACTTTATAAAAAATATGAAGACTCACGAGGCAACTGATGGAACCGACGAGACAGTAGTAGAGTTTTGCTTTGACCCTAACTATCTATCCATGCATAATGTTTATAGCACTACATACCCTAACGGTAGTGAGAAACATGCTTGGAGAGCAGGATTTAGAGAAGGTGTTAAGATGTGTCTTATAAACGGACGCAAACCTTCCCTATCTGAGTTCCACTACGAAGTTCATGCAAAAAACTATGACAAGTTATGCGTTTGGCATAGTGTGGGTCAAGATGCAGAGTTCGGATTTCATGCAATGGTAGGTGCTAGGTATGGAACTTACAAATTAATGATGACGGAATGGGATTGGCATGAAGTAAGAGACTTCGACGCATTAGATAAGATTTGGGAACAACATGATTATTTTTATGATGACTTTGTTGAATGGGGTGCTATACTTAGAAGAAAACTTTTACTACCTATAGTAGATTATAATGCAGAACAAAGTAAGTTTTTTAAACATTATTATTCTCAAACATATGCACCCCATCACCCAATGACAACTGAAATTGAAGTTATTAGGCAAGATGAAAAATGGTAATAGATATTAGGCCTTATTGTGGTGTATCAAGTTGTTGGGATACAGAAATACTCGCTTGTAAAATATCACAATATCAAAACCAATATATCATTCTAGATTTAAATTACGAAGGTTGGGATATTGTAGAGAATGGCATAGAACAAGTAGTAAAGAATATTGCAGATGAATTGAACATACCTTACAAAAATATAAAGTTTCGTAGTAGCGATAAATTGTGTAAAAGCCAAGTATTTGAACATGAACTAAACACAGACTATGTCGACTTTTTTACACGTTTTTTTCGTGTAGAAGATATTAAAGTTCCGATAGCAAACAATTACGGATTATTTTGTGGAAGAGGAACAAACGAAAGACTTTATAGTTTTTGGAAACATAAAAATTGGCAGTATACAAATTATGGCAAATCAAGTTTACATGTAAAAAGTATTGAAAATATAGATGAATGCGACACTGATTATGTGCAGTTCTTGTGTGAACACAACGAAAAATGGCAGGATATTAAAGATCTTCTCCCCTATACAGATTTAGATCATACTCTGCCTCTAGGCGCTAACCAAGAAGAATGCACAAGCCCCAAATTTTGGAATAAAATCTATAACGACGTTACTGTAGAAATAGTATGCGAAACTAACACAACAGCAGATACTTTTTTCATAACAGAAAAAACACTTCGGCCTATTGTGTATGGTAGGCTTTTTATGATCGTAGGCAGTCCGAAATTTGAAGCCCATCTTAAAGAACTAGGATTTGATATTTTTGATGATATATTAGACAAGACTTACGACAATGAAAGAGGTTATATAAGAATAGATAATGTATTTAACAGTTTAAAAGAATTTTTATCTACTGATTTTAATTTTCAAAATATTTTGCCAAGATTAAAGGCAAATCAAGAAAGATTTAAGGTTTTCAAGAATGAGTGATTATTATAACGATGCACTTGTTGCTAAAGAAAAATTATCTAAAGTAAGTGATAGTTTCTGTTTGGCAAAATGGAAGCAAGTTAGTTTGCATCTAACAACTGGACATACTAATAGTTGTTATCATCCTCCATTACATAAAATACCTATAGAACCTTTACTAGATAATCCGAGTGCATTGCACAATACAGAACATAAGAAACAAAGTCGACGTGAAATGATGGCTGGTACTAAATGTACCGACTGTAACTATTGCTGGAACATAGAAGCACAAGGCAACATCAGTGACAGACATTATCGAAGTGGCGAACGTTGGGCAATGGATAGTTTTGATGATATAGTAAACAATCCCGAAGCAGACGTTAACCCTAGTTATGTAGAAGTAAATTTTAACAATGTATGTAATTTAAGTTGTAGTTATTGTAGTCCACAATTCAGCAGTACATGGACACAAGAATCTAAAGAACACGGTGCATGGCCCACTAGTACTCCTCATAATGATCCCAATTATTTTATAGGCGATAGAAGAGCAATACCTAACAGAGAAGAGAATCCTTATAGAGAAGCATTTTGGCGTTGGTGGCCTGACTTATACAAAGACTTAAAACATTTTCGTATGACAGGCGGCGAACCTACTATGGATCCAAATACATATCGTGTATTTGATTATGTACTAGACAATCCAAAAAAGGATTTACATTTAAACACAACAAGTAACTTCAGTGTTGATGATCGTGTGTGGAACAAATACAAAGGATATGTTCAAAAATTATGTCAAGGAGAACAAATAGAACACTTTATGCAATTTGTTAGTCTTGATACCTGGGGTTCTCAAGCAGAATATATACGACATGGACTAGACTTTGACCTTGCGATAAATAGATGTGAAGAGTTTGTTAGAGATGTACCGTACAGGAGCAGTCTGACGTTCATCATTACAATGAATAACCTTAGTATTCTTTCATTAAAAAAACTTTTAGAGTATATTGTATACTTGCGTAAAACATACACAGATACATATCAACGTATTTGGTTCGATACACCGCTTTTGTATACACCAGATTGGCAAAGTTTGCAGATACTACCAAAAGAGTATAGTATAATAATGGACGATATAATAGAATATATGGAAGATAACTTAGATGAAATGCACGGATTTAAAGATTACGAAGTCCTTAAGATGAAAAGAGACAGGGATTGGATGCTATCTGGTACTACTGATATAGAACGTAAACAAGGTGACTTTTTCAAGTTTTTTAATGAGCATGATAAAAGACGTACTACAAATTTCTTAAAAACATTTCCAGAAATGCAAAGTTTTTGGCAACAGTGCGAGTATTATGCAAAACAACATTAGAGTACATTTTCCACGTGGTGTGTCAGGTAGTTTTTTAATTAATTGTATATTGTATTATGCACAACCAGAATACTTTTTAAAGTTAAGTTTGGGACCTAAAGGTGATGCTCACCCACAACCAAATGATTTATCTGATATAGGAAGATCAAAGGCCGTTGATCTTACAAATCATAGTTTTTTTGTAGACAACACTAGTCATAGTGCAACTAAATTAGACGATACCTTCACTACTGTGTTTGTAAAATGTGATAGGCAAGATTATAGTGTTATAGCCGATATGTTTTTAAACAAAGTGCTAGTATGGAATATAGATTTAGAAGAATATAATATTATGAAAGGTGCAGATTGGGCTCGGTTTGAAGAATGGACTACGTGTGAATTTACTAAGAATGAAATAAAAGATATTTGGAGCGATAACCTTACGGTGTGGAATACTCAAGCAGACTTTTCACTAGCAGACCATGTTATAAGTTTTAAAGATATACATTTTGATCCTAAACTTAATCAGCGAATTGCTAGTATGACCGGCATGCCGATAAATGAAACAGTGCAACAATATATAGTTGATTACAGAAATACGAATAGGAGATATTGGAAATGAAAATATTAGTAACAGGATCAGACGGATTTCTCGGCAGTAATACAGTTAGGTACTTAAAAAACAAAGGCTATAATGTAACTGCGTATACACAAGATGTAAAGCATAACTTACCATATGAAACATTTGATTGCTTATATCATTTTGCAGCCTTTGTAGGTGGACGTAAAGGAATAGATAACAATAAATGGTTGATTACAGAGAATATAGAAATAGACAGAAAAACATTCCAATGGGCAGAGCAATGGTGCAAGAAGATTATATATCCTAGTAGTTGTGCAGCCTATCCTTTGTATTTGCAAGAACTTCCCAATACTCCTATGCACGAAGAACAATTTGGCACAACAAAGTTATTTGATCTATATGGACTTAGCAAAGTTGTCGCAGAAAGTATGCTAAAAACACTTGATATTCCTGTACATATAATGCGACCATTTAGTATATACGGTCCCGGACAGACAATGGACTACCCTTTGCCTTCTATAATAGAAAGAGCAAAGCAAAGAGAGTGTAGTGTATGGGGAAGCGGAACACAGACTAGAGATTGGGTATACATAGATGATGCTTTAGTTATATTTGAACATTTATTACATCAGAAAGATCCTATTACAGTAAATATTGCGACAGGAAAAGCAATAACATTTAAAGAAGTCGCTGAAATAGTGTACAAAACAGTACATGGTATTAATATTCCTGTGAAAACACAAACAGATGAGCCTGAAGGTGCAGGACATAGGGTTGGTAGTACTGAAAGAATGGAAAGTTTAGGTTTACATTGTAATACTACACTTGAATATGGAATTAGAAAGATGGTACAATGGTCGAACGAGTAGGCACCACCTTTCCAAAATATTCTGAATACGGAAAGTACGAAGTTCATATTTTTAATAGTTTAGTAAAACAAGTTGAGAATAAGTTTAAAGACAAAAGTAACTTAGTAATAAACACAACTTGGTTTGGACCACAGTTTGACAATATTCAATGGCAAAAGGCTTTAAGTTTTACAAATAACTTTGATAATTTGTTTCTACTTAGTGTAATTGATCCACTTTATTTACAAAATGAAGACCTAGATATATTGTTAGAAAAATATAAAGTAAAAAATGTTTATAAAATAGGAATGTTTGAGGATAGTATATACGAATGGAACTTTCACGCACTAATAGGTAATAATGTAATGCCAAAGTACAGTGAGCAAGAAGTGTTATTACAAGATCCTAAATATGTTTATATGCTTTATCAACGTAAACCAAGATATCATAGAATAGAAATTACTGAAATACTAAGACAACGTAACCTACTACAAAATGGGATTGTAACACTAGGCGGACCAGATCCTGAAACTAAGTGGGAAGGTCATCATAAAGATTGGGAAGTATTAAAAATTGAAGATTATCCAGAGAATTATTTAGGTGCAGGAGATGCAAAAGATGCATTTGGCGGAGTACCTGATGACTTAGCCACAGTTGGCAGACTAGATCTATGGCGATCTCATTTTTTAAATATATCCAGCGAAACAGTATTTGATGAATGGGATCCTTTATTAGTTACTGAAAAGATGTGGAAACCCATGATAGGGTTTAGACCATTTCTAGTCCATGGAAATCCACGTACATATAAGTGGTTGCGTGATAGAGGTTTCCGTACATTCAATAAATATTGGAAACATATTGATGCAGAAACACTAGGCGCTCATGATACAGTTTGGCAAGTAATAGAATTTTTAAAAACACAAGATTTATCAAAAATGTACATTGACATGTTACCAGACTTGCGTTATAATAAAGAACGCTTTTATGAGTTTAGTCTTGAACAAGAGTATAAAATGGAGAATATTTTTGCAGACTGATTTATTATTAATAAATGTACCTCGTATTAGTTTAGTATACCCTCCTGCAGGAACTAGTTTACTGAAAGGTGTAGTTGAACAACAAGGATTTACTTGTAATGTAAAAGATGCTAACTTTGAATTACTAGATAGTATTAAAGATCCTGATGACTTTGAAACTATTACAAATTATTTCACTATTCCAAACGCAGAAATGACCACACATTGTCAGAACATTATAGATGATTGGTATGTCAATCTTGTAAACTATATTTTGCAAGTAAATCCTAAGCACGTAGGTATAAGTGTGTTCACATTTGAATGTCAAGTAGCAACTAGAGAGTTATGTAAACTTTTAAGAAAAGTATATAACGGTAAAATTATAATCGGTGGAGCAGGATTAAGTACTACAGGAATTGCAACACAAATAAATGACTTCGGGAACAATTTACTAGAAAGTAAACAAGTTGATTACTATGTTCGTGGAGAAGGAGAACATGCACTAATAGATATTCTAAAGGAAAGTACTGGTGATGGGATAAACAATGATAATTATGTTCAAATAACAGACTTAGATAGTCTTGCTTATCCTAATTATGACGACGTAATAAAATACAAGTATCATTACACAATAGACAACATACAATTACCAATTACAACAAGTAGAGGTTGTGTAAGACGTTGTAGTTTCTGTGATATACATGCCTTTTGGAAGAAGTATACTTTTAGATCAGGTGAAAATGTTGCAAAAGAAATGATATCGCATTATGAAAAGTATAAAGTACGTGATTTTTTCTTTACAGATAGTTTAATAAATGGAAATTTAAAAAGTTTTAGACAACTTACAGAGTGTCTAATAAGTTATTACCAAGAGAATAATCTTCCTAATAAGTTTTTCAGTTGGGGAGGACAATGGATTGTACGTACTGAAAAACAATTAAGTCCAGCAGATTATATAAATGCCGCTAAAAGTGGTATGAATGGTCTAGCAATGGGAGTTGAAAGTCTAAGTGAACAAATTAGAATAGATATGAAAAAAGGTTTTACTAATCAAGACTTAGATTATACACTTGAACAGTTTAGACTACATGGTATTAATTGTTATTTCTTAATGATAGTAGGATATCCTACCGAACAAGAAGAACATCATTTAGAAACAATGCAAATGTTTACAAAGTATCAAGGATATGCAATCGATGGCACAATTTTTGGTGTAAATTTAGGAGGCACATTAAGTATCGACGAAGGTAGTCCTTTACACAAGGATAGTATACATTTCGGATTAGAACCTACTTCAGAAAACGAAGAATTATTTGGTTTGGATTGGACAAGTAAAGAAAATCCAAAACTTACTTTACTACAAAGAATAAATCGAAGATTAGACTTACAAGAATTACTTATGGACTTGGGTTATAGGGTCTACAATGGCGATCATCAATTAAAAAGATTAAAAGCAAGTTATGAGCGTATTAAACAAAATACCTATCACTTTAAAGATATACTACACTCATAGTAATCATACAAATGGTTGGCCCTTGTGTAGGGTATTATGGGATAATCAGCAAGTAGCAAACTTTAAGGCAAATGGACAAGAAATAGAATTTACTGTACTTCCAAAATCTCAAGGTACTAGTACATTAATTGTGGAACATTACGGAAAAAATGTTTATACTGAACACGATAAATTTATAGAAGTAATTGGAATGAGGATAAACAATATTGCTTTAAAAAATATATTATGGGAATCCACACAATATCCAATTACTGCTCCATGGGACGAACCTTGGCAAGAAGAGGGTAATCTATATCTTGGGCATAATGGACATATTGTTTGGAAGTTCAAGAATCCTATTTTATTAGATATACAAAAAAGATTAAAAGTTCGTACTGATATGCAAGAAGGGCAAGAAAGTACAAAAAAAGTTTTGAATGAAATTAAAGAGTATTTTGCAAATGAGAAAGATAGTTAACTTCTTTACAAAAGAAGAATGTGATTGGTTCAAGTGGTATCATAGTGTATTACCTGAAACTAGAGATAACGGTCAACGACTATTAACAATGACTCATTATGCTCAGCCATTTTTTGGTAAGAAGTTGCAACAACTGCAAGGACGTCTTCCTAGTAATGAAGAAATTACAACTGTAAATATAAACTTTGATTATAGTGCAGGTGGAATACACAGTGATGGATATATAGAGGTAGAAGAAGATATCGCAAATAGTTACTTAATACCTATTAGTGTTGATAATATAGATAGATATTATACTTTAATTTTTGATCAAACAAGTCATAAAGCAATAACATTTAATTCTGCTTTAGGATTAGGAAGTAAAGGTATTACTACATATAAACAAGTTACTAGAGAAGAATATGGATTAGAAGACACACCGTTTGACAAAGTAGTTTACGATAACTATCTTAAACATTTAAATTATGATGCATTAAGAGGACTCACAGTAGATTATATCCATCAATGGAAATTAGGCGATGCAATGATATGGCCCAGAGAAAACTTTCATGTAAGTGCTAATTTTAAAAATAAAGATGCTAGAGCAAGTGTATTGATTACCACGAGGTATAAATGATAGAATTAGAGTTTGAAAAAAATGGGTCATTGCAAATGAATGTAACTTGTAATGAATATGATGCTACTGTTAAGTTTTATGGAAAAAATTATAACACCAATGCAGATGATTATGTTATAATTAATAATATAACATATAATGATCTTATACTTCCAGAATTATTTGAGTTTACTACAATGACAACTGATAATGAAGAATATAAGAATTTAACAAATGTAAATTATGTAAGTTTTAATGGAACATGGAGATTAAAATTTACAGAAGATGATATAAAAAATGTTTTAAGAAAGAAACTTACATGAGTGAAGGAAATCCAGTTAATAATTTAGAACGTATTTTACAAGATACGTTACCTCCTCATGATTTT